>Ga0316188_10000112_pt1 | contig 26805 bp, 19 predicted proteins | sample Phiworburrow1_MG_FD_204933 | JGI IMG/M metagenome (GOLD analysis project Ga0316188, IMG submission 204933) | Coastal sediment microbial communities from Maine, United States - Phippsburg worm burrow 1 | ecosystem: Environmental > Aquatic > Marine > Coastal > Sediment | place: USA: Maine... | reverse complement strand
TTTCTCGCGGGTCACACCGTCATTGGTGATCTTGATATTCACATAGGGCATGTCGCTCTCCACTGCGGGTCAGTTTGATCGCTGCCGCGCACAGCCGCACCACCATCGTCGATCAGGCGCGGGATGGCGCGTCGGCGGGCACCACGCGCTCCAGGACGCACCAGAGTTCCTCGGCGCGCAGCGGTTTCGCCAGGTAATCGTCCATACCCTGCGCGAGGCATCGCTCGCGGTCGCCGCTCAGGGCGTTGGCGGTCAGGGCGACGACGGGAACGTGCCCGCCAGTGACCCGCTCCCTGTCGCGGATGCTGGCGGTGGCCTGGTAGCCGTCCATCACCGGCATCTGCAGATCCATGAGCACGACATCGAACGCTTCGCGCTCGAGGGCTGCGAGGGCCTGGCGCCCGTCGCCTGCCGCCACCACCGCGTGGCCCCGCGCTTCCAGCATGCGCGTGACGACCAGGCGGTTGACCGGGGCATCGTCAACGACCAGCAGTTTCAGCCGCCGTCCGGTCCGCGGCAGCCGCTCGCCACCCCCGGCCAGGGGCTGCGCGTCTGCCGGCGCAGTGCCGCACAGGCCGGTGATGGCGTCGAGCAGCGCGCCGGCCATGACCGGCTTGATCAGGACGCGCTCGACTCCCGGCATCGCTGTGCGGTCATACGCCGAGGGGCTGCCGGGATACGCCAGCAGCACGATCCTGGGGGCGGCGGCGCCAAAGCGGTCCCGCACGCGCGCCGCCACCGCCGGGCCGTCCATGCCGGGCATCATGCAATCGAGCAGCATCAGCCCGATGGCGCCTTCACCCCCGGCACAGCCCTCGAGTTTCTCGAGCGCCTCGGCGCCATCCTGCGCGGCTATGGGCGTCACCCCCCAGCCGCTGAGCATGTCCTGCAGCATGAGCCTGCTGGTCGCATTGTCGTCCACCACGAGGACGCGCAGGTCGCGCAGCGCCGGCGGGGGCACGCGGTCGCCGCGCGGCGCCGCGGCGGCGCGGCGGAAAGCGGCGGTGAAGTGAAACCGGCTGCCCTGCCCCGGGCGGCTCTCCACCCAGATGCGCCCGCGCATCAGCCGCACCAGGTGCGCGGAGATCGCCAGACCCAGACCCGCGCCGCCGAAGCTGCGGTTGCTGGCGGCGTCGAGCTGCAGGAAGGGCGTAAAAATCGTGCTCTCCTGCCCGGGCGGGATCCCGATACCCGTGTCGCTCACCGTCACCTGCAGCAGCAACTCGTCGCCGGCGCTGGAGTCCAGGCCGACCTCGACCACCACCTCGCCCGCAGCGGTGAACTTGAGCGCGTTTCCCACCAGGTTGACGATCACCTGGCCAAACCAGCCCTTGTCGCCGATGAGGCTGTCCGGCACTTCCGGCCGCACCCGATACGCCAGCTCCAGGTGCTTCTCGGCGGCGCGGTAGCCGATCGCCTGGAGCAGGCCGCCAAGCCATTCCCTGGGACAGAATGCCTCGCGGACTATTGCCGCGTTGCCGGCATCGAGCCGGGAGAAATCGAGGATGTCGTTGAGCAGGGCCAGCAGGGAGTCTGCGGATTGCTTCACCAGCTTCTGGTAATCGCGCTGCTGCGCACTCAAGTCCGATTCCAGCAGCAACTGGGTGATGCCGATGATCCCGTGCAGGGGCGTGCGCACTTCATGGCTCATATTGGCCAGAAAGTCGCCCTTGACGCGCGCCGCCCGTTCGGCATCCTCTTTCGCCTGCCGCAGCACGCCCTCGGAGCGGCGGCGCTCGGCGATGCTGGCCCGCAGCACGGCGATAATCGATGACGCCGCGATCACCAGCGTCACCACGACCGCGAGATAGCCGATGACGCCCAGGCGGGCACGCCCGATGGCCGCTATCCACTCCGCCGCCGGATAGTCGACGCCCAGCACCGCCTCCACGTTTCCCGCGTCATCGAACATGGGCACGAAGGCGCTGACCCAGGTTCCCCAGCGGTCGCTGTAGGGTTGGTCATCGAAGACCGGCTGGCCGCTGTAGGCTGCCGTCAACTGATCGTTCCACTCCGCCCAGACCTCGCCGATCCCGGTGCGGCGCTCCCGCTCGCCTTCGTAGGACCCGTTGTGGTCGTAGTCCGTCTCGGAATCGACGATCAGCTGGTTGCCGTCGGGGTGCCGGCGAAACGTGTAGATATCGGCCACTGCGGGGTTGAGCGCGAGCCAGCGAACCTGCTTGTCGATCAGGGCGAGGTAGCTCGGGTCCTGCGGGTCGGTCGCGGGCGAGATGGCAGCGTGACCGGCCAGGGACAACTCGCTGGCATAGGTCGCCGCCATACCCTGAATGCGGGAACTCAAGCGCTTGCGCTCGGATTCGCCCTCGGCATCGACGAGGAACCAGCCGGCAACCAGGATCAGCGGCACCAGCACCCACATCGCGATGACCGACCGGTCGATGCGGTGCGAGCGCCACAGCAGCAGCGTCGCCAGCGCCCCGGCTGCCAGACTGATGAACGCAAATTCGGCATAGTCAGCCGGCAAACTCAAGACCTCGCAACCCTGTCAACAACCATCCAGCGGCCAATGCCTCGGGAGGGGCCAGCGCCCGCGCGCTCACACCTTATGATGCACCGAAATCGCGCTTCCCGCCACCGACCCGCCGCAGCACCTGTAACCCGACGCGCGGTGGCAGGCTGGCCGGTGCCCCGCCGGGACACTACAATGGGATCGTGAGACCGCGACTGCCCGAAACCACGGGTTGCGCGCATCGGTCGGCAGTCGGTGCCGCCCACGAGTTATAGACGCTGCGGCCCAAGGAGTACGGCTTGAAAATCGACGATTCCCTGCTGGAACTGATCAAGGGTCACGCGTACGTCGCCCACTTCAAGAGCGAGAACCTCGATGGCCTGATTCTGTGGATCCTCGACGCCCAGGACAGAGTCGCCGATGCCAGCCCCGCCATGGCCGCCTACTACCAGCTCGACCGGGACGAAATCATCGGCAAGCGCGCCACGGACCTGGAGCCCGCTCTCGCAGAGCAGTACCTGCAGGAGAACCGCCACGTGCGCCGGCTGGGACAGCCGAGCTCATCGAGCGACTGGATCCATCTGCCGGTGGGCTGGCGCAAGATCGCCATGACCAAATGCCCGCTGCCCGACGGCTACATCATTGGCGTGGCCCACGACATCACCGACACCGACCCGATGGCGGGCTGGCTGCAGCGGCTGGACCTGGCCAAGGGCCGCCTGAGCCTGGGGCCACGCTATCGGGATGAGCACCTCACCCTGCCCGAATACCTGGTGCTGCACCGGCTGAGCCGGAACCATTCGTACCACGACATCGCCCGCGAGCTGAACATCTCCGCGGAAACGGTCAAGTACCGGATCTCCCGGGTCAAGGAGAAGCTGAACGCACTGACTACGCCGGAACTGTGGGAGGAGGTCTATGCCAGCGGCATCATTCACCTGCTCGCGCTGCCGCTGCACCTGGATGCCATCCCGCGAACCCACGAAGACCTGATCGAACTCACCCGCAAGGCGAGACGGCGGCAGCTTTAGTGCATTGATGGCGCGCAGCGGGGCGCTGGGCAACTGCGTGGCGCGCGGGCTTGCGGCGGCGCATCGGGCCACCTTCAGGGGGGCTGCCGAATCAGCGGGGGCGCGCTTGGGCGGGGCGATACCCGTCAGCGATGGCCGGTCGACAGCGGCGAACAGATGCACGGGGTGGAGGCAGCGCATGAGCTTGTGATGAACGGCATCGAACCGGCCGGGAACAGTCGTTGCGCTGCCCCGCGGTCCAAGCCGCCTGAATCATGGGGGGTGACATCCTTGTCACGTCGGTCGATCCCTCGCGACGTATAATAATGCGGTGCGAGACACTGGCAAGCATAGTCACGACTACCCGACAGTCAGGATTACACGAATGTCCAAGGCTCCCGAAGATCGACGCCCGTCCGGCCTGGGCGGGATGGACCATCCGGTTCCCGAACTCCCGCTGTTCACCCGGGAGGCGCAGTACAACATCTATATGAGTCTGCTGAAGCTGATCGACGAAACCGCACCGGGCATGACCGTGAATCAGCTGCGGGTGTGGGAATACATAGAACACGGCTACGACACCGGACAGCCGGCCGGGGTGACCGAGATCGCGAAGGCCCTGGGCATGTCCAAGAGCTATGTCTCCGAAACTGTCCGCAAGGGACTCGACACCGGCTGGCTGCGCGAAGAGCCTCACCCTGAGGATCGCCGCCGGCGCCTGCTGCTCCCCTCGGAGCAGGCTCACGAGCGGCGCAGGAAAATCTGGGAGCAATGGCGCAAGCACTGGCGTGAATCGGTCCTGGTGAACGCCGACACCCTGCTGAAAATGGGCGTCATCGATGCCGCCACCCGGCGGGCCGTACAAATTTCGATCGACCTGCAGATATGACATGCCGGATCCCGGCGGGTCACCTGGGGGGCTTGCGGCAAGTCAGCCGATGCAGGGGGTTTCTGCCATCACCAGGGGGCGACGCCAGACAGCGCCATGGGAGGCCGGTTGCAGCCGGCGGTCAGCCACCGCAAGGGCGTCGACGCCTGCGGGACGCGGCGGAGCGGCGTCAGATGCGGTCGATCAACCACCGTCGTCGCCGCAGCAGAATGCGCAGCAGGCGGTCACCGCCCACGACTTCAACCTTCGCCTTGCTGGCAAGCCTGTGGCCGTTCTCACTGACTCTGCCCGTGTGGATCAGCAGCCCCCTCGAGCGCCGATCGCGGCAAACGCCGGCGAACTGCTGAATGTGCTCGGGAGGGAGATGCCTGCTGTAGCGCTTGGCCTGTATCAGATATAGCCGGCCACGTATCAGCGCCCGGCCGTCTATACCGCCGTCGTGGCTGTAGCGGGTATTGCGCTCGATCCGGTGCCCGCGGCGCTTGAGCGCGGTCAGAATCATCTCTTCAAAGACGAACGGGTTGACCGCTTGCAGATAGTCCATCTGCTGCCCGGGGGTAGGTAGGCGGGCCAGGCGCCTGAGATGTCTCTTCGCCTCGCGCTGGCGCCGGCGGTGGATGGGTTCGCAGGATAATCGCCGGCGCCGGCGCCATCGCATGAGCAGCAGCAACAGTAAGAGCAGCAACCCGGCCACGGCGTAAAGCAGCCAGGCGGCCCGCTCATCCTGCGGCAACTGCCGCAGCAGGTCTGCGGCATCGAAGGACATGGCCCGGATCAGGTTCGACATCGACAGCCGACAGGGCTCAATGCCAGCGACGCAGCGCGACCGTGCCCGATCCGCGCCATGGATTCACGCCCGCTCAGGCTTTCGCGGCGGCCGCCAGCGACATGACATTGGCTGCACCACCGGCCGGGGTCATCGCATCGGGCTCCGCCAGCAATACGTCCGGCTTGCCCTTGCAGGCGGTTATCAGCAGATCTTTGTGATTGGCCAGAATCAGGCCGATGGTTTCAGCCTGCTGCTCGCTGATGCCATCGACGCGCTTGCCCAGGAACGCGGCAAAGTGCTCACCCAGTTCCAGCATCCTGTCGTACGCATCCGCATCCTTTTTATTTTCGAACATGCTGCCATCCCGATCACATTTCCAAATCGCCACAACGGCCATGGTTTTTCCTCGCAGGCGTGTTTTTACCAGGCCGCATACTGTATATAACACCAGCACTATAGATCAAGCGGTTTGTCGACTTCGGGCAACGGAAACCCGGTGAGAACTTCAGGCCGCCGCGCCCGCGCGACTATCGCCGGGGAATGCCGGGGCGGTGCGGCACAGAAGAAAGAAATAAGGCCGCCACCGCCAGGCTGTTGCGCAGCTTGCCGGCAACCCCGGGGTCAGGCGTTCCATGGCGCATCGCCGACGGCCTGAATAGCAGCCGCCCATGACGACCGCGCCGGAATCTCATGGCGTTCTTCGCCGATGCGGATGCTATTGCGGTCGCCCGCTCTGCCGGCCTGGAACCGCCAGAGTCAGCCCGGTTCCGGCCGCAGCGGGCTGCGCTGCCCTTCCCGAAGAAAATCACCCGCTGGCGCAGGTACAGCGCCATGGCGCGTCATCCACAGTTGCTGTGGATAAGTCTGAGCGCAAGCTGTCGAGGCATCGCCCCGGCCCAGGGCGGCCGGGCGCCGACGCAGCCTGGTCAGTTTTTGATCAGCCGCCGCTCAGGCGGCGACGGGCATGCCGCTCTTGAAAGAGGCCGCTTTGACGTAATAGGCAGCGGGATGCAGCTTGCCCTTCTCATCGATCGACGGGGCGTGCACCAGTGCCTGGATATCGCCCTGCCGATCGTAGATGGCGGTCTCATAGCCCCGGCTCCTGATCCTGCCGGTGGCGACGGTATCCATAAATCGACGAAAATGCGGGTACTCCACCCGGGTAAACACTCGGCTCATCGCGCGGTTCCTTCTGCCAGGGGGCTGTCAGTGCCGTCGTGGTCGTCCCTCTAGAGCCCCGCTGCCTGCGGGCCAGGCGCCAACACCGACGACGGCGTTTATCGACGCATATACTGTATGCAAAAACAGTATAGTAGGGCCGACGGGGATGACAAGGCCCGATACAGAATACCGGCGTCCATGCACAACGGGACAGCGACAGCGTCTATCCTTTGCCCACTTTCGACGCCGGGCTCCACGCTGTCGCCGGCCTGGCGGCGCCGCCGGCGCGCGGGCGCGGTTGCCGCCCAGGTCTGCGGCAAGGCCTCGCCGAAGGCCTCGCCGAAGGCCTCGCCGAAGGCCCCGCCGAAGGCCGCTCTGAAATAATCGCTGAAGTCATCGCCAGCGCTGGCACTGCGGCCCATCCGGCTTTACTATCGAAGCCGCGCGCCAGCCCTTCGAGGCACGGCCTGACACTACCCCACGGGCAGCCGCCCAGGCTCCCCGTTACCAATAATGACAATCGCGGCGCCCCGGCCGGGAAGCGCCGCCCGACGATCGACAGGTCACCAAGACATGGCTCCTACACTTTTCGCGTCCCTCCCCCGCGTCACGCGCTGCGGTCGCGCCGCGCTGGCGCTCGCCCTGCTGCTGTGCCTGCCAGGCAGCGGCGCGCAGGCCCAGCAGGCCGGCCCGGCAGTGCAGCAGGGCCCGTGGGACGACAGCCGGGTGGCGCCGGTGATCATCGACGGCAGGCGGCTGTTCCTGCTGCGGGGCATCACCTCGCGCCCCGCCAGGGCCAGGGCCGCGAACGTGCGCAGCCGCATCATCGCGGCCGCCCGCGACCCGGGCATCGCCGCCGCCGATATCACCCTGCAGGATGAGGCCGAGCACGTCGGCATCTACGCCGGCGACAAGTTACTGGTCTTCCTGTTCGATGCCGACGCCGAGATCGAGGACCTGGACCGCAACATTCTGGCCATTGCGTATCGCGACGTTATCATCAACGCCATTGAGTCCTACCGCACGGATCGGACCGCCAGCGTACTGCTTCGACGCGCCGGTTACGGGGCGCTGCTCAGCGTCGTCATGGGCCTCGCGCTGCTGCTGGCATTGCGGCTGTTCAAAAGCCTCGAGCGATGGGTCAATGAGCGCGTGCGGCAGAAGCTCGCGGCGCTGGACGAGAGCACCCATCAGCTGCTGCACGCCGGCCAGGTGCGCCTGCCCATCGAGGGACTGCTGCGCCTGCTGCGGATCGCGCTGCTGGTATCACTGGGCTATTTCTACCTCGACACGCTGCTCGGCCTGTTTCCCTGGACCCGCTCGGCGGCGGTGGCGCTGGTCGGACTGATCCTGTTTCCCGTGCAGCGCATGGGCCAGGGGCTGCTGGAGGCCATCCCGGACCTGGTATTTCTCGCCGTGCTCTACGTCGTCATGCGCTACCTGCTCAAAGTCACCAAGGCGATCTTCGACGGCATCGCCGGCGGCCGCATCCGCCTGGAGGGCTTCGACCCCGACTGGTCCATGCCCACCTACAGGATCGTGCGGATGCTGTTTATCATCTGCGCGCTGGTCATCGCCTACCCCTACATTCCCGGCTCGGATTCGCTGGCGTTCAAGGGCATTTCCGTGTTCGTCGGGGTGCTGTTCTCGCTGGGGTCGTCGTCGTTTATCGCCAACATCATCGCCGGCCTCATGATGACCTACCGGGGAGCGTTCAAGGTCGGCGACCGGGTGCGGATCGGCGATTCGGTCGGCAGCGTGGAGGAGATCCGGCTGATGATCACGCGCCTGCGCACGTCGAAGAACGAGGTGGTGGTGATCCCGAACTCCAATATTCTCAACGCCGACGTCGTCAACTACTCGGTCTATGCGCGCCAGCAGGGGCTGATCGTGCACACCACGGTGGGCATCGGCTACGACACCCCCTGGCGCCAGGTGGAGGCCATGCTGCGGCTCGCGGCTGCCCGCACCGAGGGCCTTAAGCGGGAGCCGCCGCCTTTCGTGCTGCAGCAGTCGCTGGGGGACTACGCCGTCAACTACGAGATCAACGCCTACTGCGACCACGTCACCCACCTGCACGAGCTCTACTCCCGGCTGCACGCCAATATCCAGGACGTGTTCAACGAATACGGCGTCCAGATCATGTCGCCGATCTACGTCGCAGACCCGGCCGCGCCCAAGGTGGTGCCGCCAGCGGACTGGTATGCCGTGCCGGCGGCGCAGCCGGCGCCGGCGGGCGCGGGCGGGGTGCAGAGCTGATGCACGCCGCAGCGGAACCCACCCGCAGTGGCGCGGCCCTCACGGGCCGGGCCGGCACCATCGTGGAGCCGCTCCCGCATGTATAACTGCCTCATCATGGGCGCGGCCGGGCGCGATTTTCACGACTTCCGCACCTTTTTTCTCGATCACCCGGAATTCCGCGTGCGCGCCTTTACTGCCACCCAGATTCCGTTCATCGCCGGGCGCCCCTTTCCCCGCGAGCTGGCGGGCGAGCGCTACGATGCCGACATCCCCATCTACGACGAGAGCGAGCTGCCGCGCCTCATCCGCGAGCTGGCCATCGACTTCGTGTTCTTTGCCTACAGCGACCTGCCGCACGCCGAGGTCATGCACCGGGCGTGCACGGTGCAGGCCGCCGGCGCCAGCTTCGTCCTGCTGGGCCCGAAGCACACCATGCTGTACTCGACGCGCAAGGTGGCCGCCATCACCGCCACCCGCACCGGCGCCGGCAAGAGCCCGCTGACGCAGTGGCTGGCGCGGTCGCTGACCGCCGCGGGCATCAGGGTTGTAACGATCCGCCATCCCATGCCCTACGGCAACCTGGCCGCGCAGGCCGTGCAGCGCTTCGCCGAGCCGGCCGACCTGGAGCGCCACGACTGCACCATCGAGGAGCGGGAAGAGTACGAGCCCTACATCCGCCAGGGGCTCATTCTGTATGCGGGGGTCGATTACCGCGCCGTGCTCAGGGCCGCGGAAGCCGAGGCCGACATCATTCTATGGGACGGCGGCAACAACGACTTCTCCTTCATCAGGCCGGACCTGAGCATCGTGGTGACAGACGCGCTGCGCGCCGGCCACGGGCTGGATTACTACCCCGGCGAGACCAACTTCCGCGCCGCCGACATCCTGGTGATCAATAAGGTGGGGGCAGCGGCGCCGGAAGACATCGACCGGATTCTGGCGATGCACGCCGCCGTCAATCCCCGCGCGGAGCTCGCCTACGCCGACCTCGCCGTCAGCGTGGAGCGGCCCGAGCTGATCCGCGGCCGGCGGGTGCTGGTCGTCGAGGACGGGCCGACGGTGACGCACGGCGGCATGGCCTACGGCGCCGGCTGGATGGCGGCACAGCAGGGCGGGGCCGCCGCCGTCATCGATCCGCGGCCGTTCGCCGTGGGCAGCATCGCTGCCACCTATGCCCGCCACCGCCAGCTGCAGCAGGTGCTGCCCGCCATGGGCTACTCGCGGCAGCAGCGCCGGGAGCTCAAAGCCACCATCGAGGCGAGCGGGGCGGACGCCGTCGTCAATGGCAGCCCGGCCGACATCGCCAGGCTGCTCGACCTGACCCTGCCGGTGGTGCAGGTGCGCTACCGCTTCGAACTGCGGGAGGGCGTCGACCTGCTGGCGCGCGTGCAGGCCCTGCTGCCCGATTGAGCGCCACTGCGGCAGCGCCCCCCCGAGAGGCGGCCCGCGCACTGCAGCCGCGGGCGTCAGGCTAGGGCAGCAGGCGCCGATACCAGGGGGGCGCGAACACGGCCTGCCATTCCTCCGGCGTCATCGCCGCGCGCATCTGGTAGAGCGCGTCGAGGGTCGCGCTTTCGGCCTGCGACCAGTCGCGGTCCATGCGCCCGAACACCGCGTCCCAATCGGCCTCCGCAGACGCCCGGTCACGGCTCAGCTTGCGCAGCGCGTCGTACTCGCGGATCGCGTCAGCGCGCAGCGCCTCCCGCGCGCGCTCGACGTCGCGCTGAGCCGCCAGCACCAGTTCCTGCCGCTGCGGGTCCGCTACCGCCTTGCGCAGCGCGTCTTCCGGCGGGAAGAGGCTGGGGTCCACCGAGAGCCCGCCGCCAAACAGCAGCAGGTACATCATCATCCAGAACATCCGCTTGGCACCCTCCGGTCAATACTGCTCCGGCTCACCGCCGAACCAGTCGATGAAGCTGTCCGCCCGCCGGTACAGCTGATCCCACTCCTGCGGGGTGGTCAACCCGATCGCCTCGGTCCGCGCCGACAGCAGCATGACCCGAATCGCGCGCCGCCGCTGCTGCATCGCCGCCAGGTAGGCCTCCAGCTCGCCGCGCGGGGTATCGTAGTTGGCGTTCAGCTCAGCCAGACGATGGTGCATCGCTTCGAGCAGCTGCACCTCGGTCCGCAGGCGGGGCTGCAGATCGGCGCCCAGCGCCTGCAAGGCACTGCTCCGCACCGGGTCGGCAACCGTCTGGCGGACGGCCTCATGGTAGGAATCGAAAACCTTGCGGGCGGCCTTGTCCGAGCGATCGCCCCAGTGGCACGCGCTCGCGAGCAGACTGCAGATCAGCAGGTAAAGAGCACTCCGACCCGCACTATGCATGGCAGCCCCCGGCGCTGACCGCTGCCAGCAACATCATGTCCATGGCTATCCCCACCAGTGATGAAAAACGTCGATGAAAAACCGCGGCGCGATCAGCGGCCGCGGCGCGGCACGGTAACACTGATCCGGGCTTTTGGCGACTGCTGCGCGTGCCTGCTGCGCGCGCCCGCTGCGCGCGCCCGCTGCGCGCACGGCCCCGTCAGCGCTGCTCGTACTCGTGCAGGCCATGCGAGTCGTGCACCCGGCAGAATTCGCGAAAGTTGCCGGGAAAGAGCAGGGGCGCGTGGCCCGACGCCGTGCGATAGTAGCTGTTGCAGTCGCTGGCGCCCCAGGAAAAGCGCCCGAAGCGGCCTGCGAGCCAGGCGTTGTAGTCATCGCAGGCCTCGCGCCTGACGCTCATCTGCCGGACCCCGGCGGCGCGCGACTCGGTCAGCAGCCGCACGATGGTCTGGACGTTGCGCTCGATGGTGCGGAAGTACGGCACGGTGAGCACCAGACCGTTGGGTCCGGCGGCGAAGAAGTAATTGGGGAAATCCGGCACCGCGATGGCCTTGTGGGCCATGGGCCGGTCGGCCATGACCTCGGCCAGCGACCGGCCCCCGGCGCCGATGACGTCGATGCGGTCGAAGTCCAGAATGCGGTAGCCGGTGCAGTAGATGATCACGTCGACGGCGGCGGCGCTGCCGTCCTCGGCGACGATGCCGGTGGGCGTGACCTGCGCCAGCGCCGCCGGGATCAGCGTCACGTTGTCGCGATTGAGCGCGGGATAGAAGTCGTCCGACACCAGCCCCCGCCGGCAGCCGTAGCGGGAAGCCGGGATCAGTGCCGCGCGCAGCTGCGGGTCGTCGACGCTGCGCGCGATGAATCGGAGCACCACCCTCTCGAATTGATTCATGCGGTTGTGGCCGAGGGTGACCGCGTACTGCACCTGGTTCATCAGCGCCCCCTGCCAGCGGCGGGTCAGGCCGATCAGCCAGGGCAGCCGCCGGAACCAGCGGCGCCGCGCCGGGCCGTAGGGCCTGCAGCCGCGCGGCATGATCCAGTTGGCCGAGCGCTGCAGCACGGTGAGGTGGCCGACGACCGGCGCCAGCGCCGGGACGATCTGCACCGCGGCGGCCGCCGAGCCGACGATCGCGACCCGCTTGCCGCGCAGGTCGACCGCGTGATTCCACAACGTGCTGTGCCAGCTCGGCCCCTCGAAGCGCTCCCTGCCTTCGACCTCGGGATACAGCGGCGTGTGCTGGTTGCCCATGGCGTTGATGACGACATCGCAGCGGTGGCTTTCGCCCGCGCCGGTATGGAGCTCCCAGCCGGCGTCGCCGCAGTACTGCGCGCGCACGATGCGCGTAGTGAAGCGGAGGTGGGGTTCCAGCCCGAAAGCCGCCGCGCAGCGCGCGAGATAGGCCTGTATCTCGGCCTGCCCGACGAAGCTGGCGCTCCAGTCCGGGTTGGGGGCGTAGGAGTACGAATAGGAGTGCGCCCACACGTCGCAGGCCAGGCCCGGATACGAGTGCTGGCGCCAGGTGCCGCCGGGCGCGTCGAGGGCCTCGAAGATCGTGAAATCGGTGAAGCCGGCCTGCAGCAGCGCCCTGCCGGCGGCGATACCCGCGGGGCCGGCGCCGATCACGGCGATGCGGAATCCGGTCTGTGCAGACATGCGTTGCTCCCGTTGCGGCGCGCGCTGTCAGCCGTCGCCCCCTGCGGCAGGCGATCACCACTGGCAGGCTGGCCGGCGCCGGCCATTCACTCTCGATGCCCGATACAGTAGTCTGCACCACAACCGCAGCGCAAGGAGTACGACATGACCGACGCCACCTGGGACACCCTCATTCAACACGCGCTGGTCTTCGACGGCACCGGTGCGCCGCCGCAGCAGCTGGACATCGCCATCCGGGGCGGCCGCATCGCCGCCAAGGGCGTCGACCTGCCGGCGCAGGCGGCCACCCGGGTGATCGATGGCAGCGGGCAATGGCTGCTGCCGGGCCTGCTCGACATCCACACCCACCTCGACCTCGAGGTAGAGCTGGACCCGCGCCTGCCCGAAGTCGTGCGCCATGGCACCACCACCGTGCTGGTGGGCAACTGCAGCCTCGGCACCTGCTTCGGCCAGCAGCGCAGCGGCGCCCAGGACCCCATCGTGGACTGCTTCGCGCGGGTGGAGAACATACCCAAGCCGGTGCTGCGGCAGTGCGTGGCGGCGATCAACTGGTCGGACACGGGCGCCTACCTGGACCACTTCGGGCAGCTGCCGCTGGGCCCCAATATCGGCGCCTTCGTGCCGCACTCCATGCTGCGGATCGCCGTGATGGGACTGGAGGACAGCATCAGCCGGGCACCGACGGAGGACGAGTACCGGCAGATGGAGCAGCTGCTGGCGGCCGCCATGCAGCAGGGCTACCTGGGACTGAGCACCGACGGCCTGCCCTTTCACTACCTGGCCAACGCGCCCCATACGGACCGCCGCATCCCCTCGCAGTCTGCCAGCTTCGGCGAGGTGAAGCGGCTGCTGAAGATCGTGCGGGAGCGCGGCCGCGTGTGGCAGACCACCCCCATCCTGGACCATCGCGCCAAGGCCTTCCTGTACTTCCTGCTCACCAGCGGCCGCCTGTTCGGCCGGCCGCTGAAGACCTCGGCGCTGTCGGCGCTGGAGTTCGTGCTGGCGCCCAAGCTCGTCAAGCGGGGCTTTCTGGGGTTCGCCGGCCTGGCCAACAGCCGCCTGCTGCGCGGCGCCATCCACTTTCAGGCCCTGGGCAGCAACTTCCGGGTGTGGTCGGACGGCATCGTCAGTCCGCTGTTCGAGGAGCTCGGTTCCACCAGCCGGCTGATCGCCAAGGAGTACGAGGACGTCGCGGGCCGCCAGGCCCTGCTCAGCGACCCGGACTTCGTCGCGGCGTTCCGGCGCGACTGGCACCACGGGCGCCGCGGGCGCAGCCTGGCCAGGCTGCGGGCCCGGCTGGGGGCGCCCGACAACATGGTGATACGCGACCTGCAGCGCATGATTTTCGACGGCGCGCCCGTGCCCGACTGGGACGGCGAGAGCCTGCAGGCGGTATTCGAGCGCCTGCAGCGCTACCAGGCGGGCGCGGCCGATGCCGCGCGCGGCGCGGCCGAGCGCGAGGCCTTCGACAGCTTCCCGCGGCCCACGGCGGACGACGCCGACTTCATGCTGCACCTGCTGCGGCGCTACGACAAGGGCTTCCGCTACTGGGTCGACGTCGCCAACGCGGGCAACCGCGCCACCCTGGACCTGCTGCTGCACCCGCACACGCTGCCGGGCTTCAACGACTCCGGCGCCCACATCACCAACATGGCCTTCTTCGACGCCAACCTGATGGCGCTCAAGCTGGCCCAGGGGCGCGGCATCGCTGTCGTCGCGCGCATGGTGCGGCGCCTCACCGCCGAACCGGCCGCATTCTTCGGCCTGGACGTCGGCTCGCTGGCGCTCGGCGCGCAGGCGGATATCGCCATGATCGACCCCGCCGCGCTGGCCGGCTGGGACGACAACAGCCAGCGCCGGCTGCAGTATCGGGCGATCTTCGACCACCAGCAGATGGTGAGCCGCTCCGACGGCGTGGTCACGCGGGTCTTCATCAACGGCGAGGCCGTCTGGGAGGACGGCGGCTTCACGCCGGTGCTGGGCAGCCGGCCCCTGGGCCGGGCCCTGCGCGCGGCATAGCGCAGGTCTGTCCCGGCTCGCCGGCGCCGGAGCGGCCCCGCGGTTGCCGCCAGCGGACACCGGCTGGCGGGCAAGGCTGGGCAGCGGCGACGTTTTGCGTCATAGTCCCGCCCCGGCAGCGGATCGGGCGGCGGCGCCGGGTCTGAGCGCTCATGCGGCGACCAGGTGAACGAGGCGATGACGGAACGATACGATGTGGTGGTGCTCGGCGGCGGCGCCGCCGGGCTCATGTGCGCGCTCACCGCCGGCCGGCGCGGGCGCCGCGTGCTGGTGCTGGAGAGGGCCAACAAAGTCGGCAAGAAAATCCTGATGTCCGGCGGGGGGCGCTGCAATTTCACCAACCGGGTCATCGCGGCGGACAACTTTATCGGCGCCAACCCGCACTTCTGCAAATCGGCCCTGAGCCGGTATACCCAGTGGGATTTCATCGCCATGGTGGAGCGCCACGGCATCGCCTATGAGGAGCGCGAGCACTCGCAGCTGTTCTGTCTGCACTCGGCCAAAGACATCCTGCACATGCTGCTGCAGGAATGTGAGTCGGCCCAGGTCGCGATCAAAACCCGCTGCGACATTGCCTCGATCGAGCGGCCCGCCGGCCCTGGTGCACCGTCGGCCGACGCGCCAGGCCACTATCGCGTCAGCTTCGGGCAGTCGGGCGACACCCACGCGGTCGATTGCGCTTCCCTGGTGGTGGCCACGGGGGCCCTCTCCATCCCCACCCTGGGCGGCAGCGGCCAGGGCTACGACATCGCCGAGCAGTTCGGGCTGGCGGTGACCCCGCGCCGGGCGGGGCTGGTGCCCCTGATGTTCAGCGACGCGACCCGGGCACTGTGCGAGCGCCTGGCCGGCGTATCGCTGGCGGTGGCGGTCAGCTGCAACCAGCAGACCTTTGCGGAGAGCCTGCTGTTCACCCACCGCGGTATCAGCGGCCCGGCGGTCCTGCAGATCGCCAATTACTGGCGGCCCGGCGACGCGGTGAGCGTCAACCTGCTGCCAGGACTCGAGGCGGCCGACTGGCTCATCGACAGCAAGCGGCGGCAGGGCAAGGCCCGGCTCACCAGCCTGCTCCACAGCAGGCTGCCCAGGGCGCTGGTCGCAGAGCTGCAGGCGCTGTGGTGGCCCACCCTGGCCGGCACGCCCCTGGGCGGCTGCAGCGACCGGCAGCTGCAGGCCATCGGCAGGCTGCTGAACGCATGGCAGCTGAAGCCTTCGGCGACCGAGGGCTACCGCACCGCGGAGGTGACCCTGGGTGGCGTCGACACCCATGACATCAGCTCGAAAACCATGGAGGCGACGCGGCATCCCGGGCTGTTTTTCGCGGGGGAGGTCATGGATGTGACCGGGCACCTGGGCGGTTTCAACTTCCAGTGGGCATGGTCCTCCGGTTACACCGCCGGTTCGTTCGCCTGAGCGCCCCTCGGGCCGACGTCAGCGCGGACGCCGCCGGCGCGCGCGTCCACGCCGCGGCTGAATGGATGCGCCAAAAGCTGCTATCATCGCTGCCGAACCGGCCAGTTTCCCGACCCTACCATGCTGCGACTCAATGATATCAAATTGCCGCTGGATCACAGCGCCGACGACCTGGCGGCCGCCATCGCGGACAGACTGCAGCTGGATGCCGCCGAGCTGAAGGACTTCAGCGTCTTCAAGCGCAGCTACGATGCCCGCAGAAAGTCCAGCATCCAGCTCATCTACCAGGTGGATGTCACCCTCGATGCGCAGCGGGAGCAGGCCCTGCTGGCCGCGGCGGCCGGGCGCGCCGCCATCATGCGCAGCCCGGATACCCGCTATCAACTGGTCGCCAGGGCGGACGACCAGTACCCCCAGGGGGCGCAGCAGCGCCCCCTGGTCATCGGCTTCGGCCCCTGCGGCATTCTGGCCGCGCTGCTGCTGGCGCAGATGGGCCTCAGGCCCATCGTGCTCGAGCGGGGCCAGAACGTGAGGCAGCGCACCAGGGACACCTGGGGGCTGTGGCGCGAGCGCCAGCTGAAGACCGAATCCAATGTGCAGTTCGGCGAGGGCGGCGCGGGCACCTTCTCCGACGGCAAGCTGTACAGCCAGGTCAAGGACCGACGCCATCTGGGCCGCAAGGTCCTCACCGAGTTTGTCAAAGCCGGCGCGCCCAAGGACATCCTCACGGAGAGCAGACCCCATATCGGCACCTTCAAGCTGGTGAAAATGGTGGAGAACCTGCGCGCGGAGATCATCCGCCTCGGGGGCGAGATACGCTTCGGGCAGCACGTGGTGAGCCTGCAGCGGCAGCTTGATGAGGACGGCAGCGGTCGCGTCACCGGCCTGACCCTGGCCAGCGGCGAAACCCTCGCCAGCGGGCATATCGTCCTGGCCGTGGGCCACAGCGCCCGCGACACCTTCCAGGCGCTGTTCGACCAGGGCGTGTACATCGAGCCCAAGCCCTTTTCCATCGGCCTTCGCATCGAGCATCCCCAGTCAGTCATCGACCGCGCCCGCTTCGGCGCCCAGGCGGGGCATCCCCTGCTGGGGGCCGCCGACTATAAACTGGTGCACCACTGCAGCAACGGCCGCAGCGTCTACAGCTTCTGCATGTGCCCGGGCGGCACGGTGGTCGCCGCGACCTCCGAGGAGGGCCGCGTAGTGACCAACGGCATGTCGCAGTATTCGCGCAATGAGCGCAACGCCAACGCCGCCATCGTCGTGGGCGTCACCCCGGAGCAGGACTATCCGCAGCACCCGCTGGCAGGCATCGACCTGCAGCGGCAGCTGGAATCGCTCGCCTATGAACTGGGCGGCGGCAACTACAACGCGCCGGCCCAGCTGGTGGGCGACTTTCTGCGCGACCGGCCCTCCAGCGCGCTCGGCGCCGTCATTCCCTCCTACCAGCCGGGCGTCACCCTCGGCGACCTGTCGCGGGCCCTGCCGGCGTTTGCGGTGGCGGCCATCCGCGAGGCCCTGCGCGCCTTCGACAAGCAGATCAAGGGCTTCGCCATGGATGATGCCGTGCTGACGGGCATCGAGACGCGGACGTCGTCGCCCCTCTGTATCCGGCGGGGCGACGACTACCAGAGCATCAATACCCGGGGCCTCTACCCCGCCGGCGAAGGTGCCGGCTATGCGGGCGGCATCCTGTCGGCGGGGATCGATGGCATCAAAGTGGCGGAAGCCGTAGCCCTGGACATCCTGCAATAAGCCCATCGCGGGGACCGACCCGCCTGGCCGGCCGGCGCAGGGGCACGCGACCAGCGCCCCCTCGTGCCGGCAGCTGTCAGTCGCGCGCCGGCGGCTCAGGCGGCGCGGCTGAGTCGGCGGGAGTGCCGGCCGGGGCTTGCGCCGATCCCGCCGCGGCGGGACATCCGCCGGCCGCCCGCAAGGCTTTCTCAACGCCCAGCAGCGGCGCAATGCCGGCTTTCTTCCGGTATCGGACCACATAGGGGGACTCCGGCCACTTGGTGGCCGGCTTGCTGATCATGGGCGGGACGCCGGGCGCTGCGGCCTCGAGGTCGAGGTGCCGGAGCATCTGCGTCAGCAGTATTTTCATCTCGAGATAGGCAAAGTTGACGCCCGAACAGCGGTGCAGGCCGCCGCCGAAGCCCAGCAGGGTATGGGGACCGGACACCGGGCAGAGCTCGCGCCGGTCGACAAACCGCTCCGGGCGGAATGACCTGGGGTCGGTAAAGACCTCTTCCATATGGTGCGATATCTCGGGTGAGACCAGCACCATGGTGCCCTTTTTGATCAGGTAGCCGTCCAGCTCAAAATCCGCGGTGGCCAGGCGCTGCAGGATGAAGGCCACCGGATGGCGCCGCTCCGTTTCCTTGATGCAGGCGTCCAGATACACCATCTTGCGGAAGTCGTCCAGGGTCACCTCGGTGCGATCGCCCAGCACCGCCCGCTGCTCGGCGATGACTCTGGCCAGTATGTCGGGATGATTCAACAATTCGATCAAGGCCCAGCTGATATGGCCGGCGGTGGTCTCGTGCCCGGCCCAGACCAGGAACAGAATAAAGACGACGATCAGGCGCGGCGACAGCTCCTCGCCATCCTTGAAGCGGTAGTCGACGAGCTCCTGCAGAAAATCGGGCGGGCTTACCGGGGCAGCCTGGCGCCTGGCAATGATCTCCGCCAGATACTTGTGGAGCTTCCTCTTGGCGAGCTTGCTGCGCAGCAGATGCGGCGCGGGCACCCACTGCGGAAGCACGGTATCCATGCCCTCGGAGAAGCGGCGGAAGTCCTCGAAGAAATCATCAACCAGGCTGCCTCTGAAGTCATCGCCCAGAAAGGCATTGGCAGCCACGTTCATGACCAGCGGCCCCAGCGTCGGCAGCAGATCGAACTCACCGCGCGCGTTCAGCCGGCCGATAAACTGGTTGCCCTCCGCCACGATGACATCGACGTAGTCACCGACCTGCCGACCCTTGAAGCGGGGCACGAGCACGTCGCGCTGCTTCATATAGGTGGCAAACGGCGCCTGCCCCAGAAAGTCCCTGGCGAACATGGCCTCAAAGAAGGGCATCGAGCCATACTGCGTCAGCAGCTTATAGGATTGTTCGAAGAAGAATTGGTTATAGTCAGGACCGATCAGAAAAACCGCGTCCTTATGGCCAAGCCGCAGCGAAAAAATCGCGCCGTGTTCACCGTGCGCCCGCTCGAGCAGAGCCACTGGATCGCGCATGAACGCCATGGCATGACCCAGCGCGGGGCGCCTGCCGCTGGCATAGGGCGGGCGGGGGGCGGCGGGGTTGAGCGAGGTGGTCTTGACCTGGGGCATCAGAGGGTTCTCCTGATCGTCCTGTATCGGGCACCGCCACCCGGCGCTGTCGTTCTGGCCACCGGAGACGGACGCAGCGGCGATCAGCGGAAGATGCCGCGCTCGAGGATGGTACCATGCCCCACCGGCCGGCCCACGGCCAGCCACATGCTCCATGAATCGGTGCTGGTGGCGCCCACCCCGAGGGTAAGCGGCCCGACCGGGGTCCGACCGGTGAGGTAGATCGAACTGCCATAGATCCTGTTGTCATCGACCTCGTCCAGGCGGCGGAGGGTCTCGCCCGCCTGCACCCGCACCCCTGCGTACAGCGCCTGGCCGCGAATCGACATGATCTCCTTGATCTGCCACAGGTAGCTGCCGGCCGCGATCCAGTAATCCTCGGCCCGGATTTCGCTGAGCTCGTAGCCGGGAAAACTGCCGGGCCCGCCGATCATGAAGGTGCGGTCCCAGGGCAGGTCACTGCCAAGGTTCGCGCCACCGGCCAGGTTCAGCCAGATGACGTCCTTGCGTACCGGCAGCGCGATACCTGCGCCCGCCTCGATCCGCTGCCAGTCACGGCTGGCGCCGAGCGTCTCGTCGCTCTGCAGATACTCGAGCGCGAGCGCCATACCATGGGTCGCATTGAACGGGGTGTCACGGCTGTCATAGGTGGCGGACACGACCAGACCCGCATCGTCGGAGGTCTCCTCCGGCAGCAGCGGCGATCCCGAGTCGACTTCGACATCGCGCCGCGTGTACAGATAGCCGAGCCGGGCCTGCGCCCGATTGCTCAGATTGACCCCGAAATCGACGCCGCCGCCGTAGTTGTTGAACTGGTAGCTGGCCAGGCGGTCGCCGTTTTCAAACACACCCTCCACGGTCCGCCACCAGCCCACGCGCGGCTCGACGAAGTACTTCTGGGAGACTTCCAGCGGTTGGTAGAGACTCGTCAGGAGCTGGCTCTCGTAACCGAACTGGATCTCGTTGCGCCACTCGGCGCCCAGCCCGTTGAGCCAGGTCCGCGTGTGCTTGGCGTAGATGGTAAAGAAGAGGTCACCGCCCTCGGAGGCGTACATGCCGAGGTCGAACTTGAGGTAATCGGGCCCCCAGCGCTTCTCCTGGGGCAGCCACACCAGCGTCGGCCGCCTGGGGTCGCCCTCGAGCCGGTACTCGACCGACTCAAGCTCCTGCAGAGCGGACATGCGCTGCGCCTCGGCACTGATCGCCGCGGTATCCACGGTGTCGCCGGCGCGCAACACCGCGCGCTGCGCGAGATATTCCGGGTTGACCCGCTCCAGTCCCTCGAAACGCACGTCCGCCAGGTGTGCCTCGACCGCCTGATCAGCCGTCACGCCGTCGCGCCAGGCGGCGTACTCTGCGACGGGCAACGCGAGCTCCGCCAGGCGCTCGGCGGCCTGGCGGGCGGCCGCCTCGCCGAGCGGAATAGCCTCCGGTATCCGCTCGAAGTCCGACGTGCCGATGTCGCCCACCGGCACGTCGATGCGGATGTCCCGCTCCGTCAGCGTGCGCAGCTGCAGCTCCTCGTTGGCCTGGATCATCACGTCCATACTGCGGCCGATGAGCTGAGCCGCGCTCTGCAGCTTGTCCGACTCGACCGCCGGCTCGACCAGGTTGACCACGATCACGACATCGGCGCACAGCTCGCGTGCCACGTCCACCGGGATGTTGCGCACCATGCCGCCGTCGGAGAGTATGTACTCATCGGTGACGACCGGCGCAAAGGCCCCCGGAATGGCCATGCTCGCGCGCATGGCGGTCGCGAGGTCGCCGTGGTCGAGCACGACCATCTCGCCGGTGACCATGTCGGTCGCGATCGCGCGATAGGGGATGGGCAGGCGGTCGAAGTCCGCCTGCATGCGCGAGCGGGCGACATAGCTGCGCAGCAGGTCCTCGATGCCGCTGGTGTTGACCAGCCCCCCCGGAAACGTCACGCTCCCGTTCTTGATGCCCATCTCGAGGTTGTTGCTGTAGGTCACGCCGGCGCGCTTCTGCTCGATGGTCTGCAGGTCGCGCTGGCCGAGTCCACCCACCACCGACTTCCAGTCGATACCGGTGACGAACTCCTGCAACTCCGGGGCGGGGATACCCGAGGCGTAGCCGGCCCCGACCAGCGCGCCGACGCTGGTGCCGGCGATACAGTCGATCGGTACGTGATATTCCTCGAGCACTTTCAGGACGCCGATATGCGCGCCGCCCTTCGCGCCGCCCCCGGCGAGGACCAGTCCGATGCGCGGGCGCGTGGTGTTCGCGGCCGCCGCACCCGGCGCCGGCTGGGCCGCAGCGGCCGCCGCGACGCAGCATCCGCACAGCAGGCCAAGCACCCACCGCATGTCGAATTTACAAAAGCGCCGGTACAATGTTGTCACTCTCCTGTTTCCCTACCCGCGCCCATGGGCGCCGTGCGCCATCGCGCCGCCGTGCGGGCGAGCAGCCTGAAGAGCGACTGGACCATAGGTCAAAGGGGGTGATGCCGGCATGGAAACCGGCCGGCTGCAGTTGCCGTCGCGGCTCGCTGCACAGCTGGCATGAGCTGCTGCAGGAACGGGAGGTAGCGCTTGCATCGAAGCCCCCTGATTCAGCAACGTCTGCAGCTGACGGAACGCCGGGCCATGGTTGAGGCGCCGATTAAGCCACAATTCGGCGCAACATGCCATCGGACACGATACCTGCGCTAATCCCATAGTCCCTGGGCAGCACGCGGCCGCCAGTATCCAGACCGATGCCCCGGAGGTACACTGCGCCTAACTTCCGGTCCGGCAGGTGCCACAGCCATGCAAAGTCCACGCCTTGAGAAGACCATAGAACACGATGCCCGGCTGAGCCGCATCATCAAGCCCATCCGGCTGCTGAGCACCCTCGCCTGGCCCCCCACGGCGGAAGCGGCGTTTCTGCGGAGCTGGCGCGCGGGCCGGCCAGCGCTGCCCGAGGTCAGCATCGCGGCGCCGGACTTTGGCAGCGAAATCGCCGAATTGCAGGCGCTGCAGGCGAAGTGCGACCGCGGCCACCCACTGGACAACCTGATCTTCAAGACCGCCCGCAGCTATGTCTCTGCCGCACGCATGCTCGGGGCCATCGGTACCCCCGCCTTCACTGCGCATTCCATCGAACTCTACGGCAAACCGGACGACACCTACCCCACCCAGAACTTCACCGCGCTGGATGCGGCGGATTTCTTCCTGCAGCGCACCGATGAACTGCTCGGAGGCTATGTGGTGCCGCCGACGGTGGCGGACATACCCGTGGAGATCTTCGCCGCACGCCTGCAGGTAGAAATCGACCGCTTCTTCGATCAGGACGCGGTGGAGGTGGTGATCGACACGCAGCTGGCATCCAAGGCCATCGCCGGCTCCAAGCGCGTCAGGCTGCGGGCCGGCACCCTGTATTCAGAGCTGGATATGAGGCAACTGCTCGAACACGAGGCGCACATCCATGCCGCGACCATGCTCAACGGCCGGCGCCAGCCCAACCTCAAGCTGCTGGCGCTGGGCGCACCGCGCACCACGCGCACACAGGAGGGCATCGCCGTGCTGGGAGAACTGCTGACCCTGTCGCTGGACATCGTGCGCCTGCGCCGCATCGCGCTGCGCGTCAAAGCCATCGCCATGGCGCTGGACGGCGCCGACTTCATCGAGGTGTTCCGGAGCTTCATCGAGGCCGGGCAGAGCGAGGAGGAGAGCTTTCAATCGACCATGCGCTGTTTTCGCGGTGGCGACGTGCGGGGCAGCACCGCCTTCACCAAGGACACCGTCTACCTCAAGGGCATGCTGGAGGTGTACGCCTTTCTCACCACCTGCATCCATGAGAACCGCCCGGAGCTGGCGCGCTGGCTGTTCGCCGGCCGCCTGACCCTCGGCGACGTCATCGAGCTGGCCCCCTACTTCGAGACCGGGTTTCTGGAGCAACCGCACTACCTGCCGCACTGGGCGCGGGACCTGCGCACCATGGCCTCGGTGTTCGCGTGCAATGCGTTCTTCACGCGCTTCGATCTGACGGACGTGAAGCTGGCCAACTTCATCCGCTTCGAAGAAGACGTCGCCACGCGTGGCAGGTCGACGGGCAGACCCGGCTAGCCACCGGATCGGGCAGCGCGGCAGGCATATCGCGGCACGCGCTGGTACTATTACGCTGACAGGTGGCAGTGACGCCACGCCCAGACCCCACCGCGGCAGACGTCTATGGAACTGGTCGTATTTGACCTCGACGGCACCCTGCTCAACCGTGCCTCGCAGATAAGCCCGCTCACCCGCCACGCGCTGCAGCAGCTGGCGCGGCGCGGCATCGCCTATACCGTGGCGACCGGCCGCACGCTGCACGCCTCCCGGGACGTGCTGCACGGCCAGGGCTTCACCCTGCCCCACATCTACAAGAACGGCGTCATGATCTGGCACCCTGCCCGATCGCAGTACAGCCACACCAGCTTGCTGACGCTGGGCGAATTACGGCACGTGCTGCAGGCCGTGCTGGCGCAGGGTATCGCCCCGTTCATTTTCACCATCGAGCCGGGCAACCGGCACGCCATCTACCATCCACCGCTGCTGTCCGATATCGAACGGCGCCTGGCGGAGGACTTCGCCAGCCGGGGCGAGGTCGAGGTGCTGCCGGTAGCGCAGATGCCCGCCGACGCCGACATCACCAACATCAGCGCGCTCGGTGAGCCTGCGGCCATCGATGCGGTCGGGGCGATGGTTGCCGATGAGCCGGCCCTGATCGCCTACGCCGGGACGGCGCTGGAGGGCGCGCGCTTCAAGTGGATCGACATCCACCACGGCCAGGCCAGCAAGGGCAATGCCGTGGCGATACTGCGGGACGAACTCGGCGCCCGCCGCGTGCTGTGCTTCGGCGACAGCGAGAACGACCTGAGCATGTTCGCCGCGGCCGACGAGAGCTATGCCCCCGACAATGCCAAGCCCGCCGTGCTGGCGGCGGCCACCGCCGTGATCGGCCACCACGACGAGGACGGCGTGGCGCGCTTCCTGATCGAACGCTTCGGACTGGAGAGCGGCTGAGCCGGCGCGGGCAGGGCGCGCCGGCGGTCGGTTACTGCGCGTCGTTCCTTTCGATGCGGGTGGCGATCAGCCGACCGCCCGCGCCGACGTAGGCCTCGATGTCGAGATAGTCACTGCCGGGATGGAGCTCGTCGAGGTCGAAGCTGTGGTCGTCGTCCAGGTCCAGCTCGCTGTCGTCCTCGAAGGTGGTACCGCTGCCGGTGGAGATCTCCACGGTATCGCCATCGCCAAGGTCGATGACCAGGGTGCCGGTCTTGGCATCCGCCAGCGTGAGCGAGACCAGGCGCCCGCCGAGCTCTTCCTCGCCGCGCCCGGCTGCTATCTCGTCCACCCGCAGCACGCCCGCCTCGATCCGCCCCTCGACCTTGACCTCCATGCCCGCGGCCAGGCTGCCGCGCAGACTCCCGGGCTCGTAGTCCGTGCCGGCAGCGAGCGCCAGCGGCGTACCGCCGAGTAAAAAGCCGCTGCCGCCGTCGCCTTTGAGGATGCCGCGGAGGCTGATCCTGGCGCCGCCGTCGCTATGGTCCAGCAGGTCGTCGTCCTCGGACTGAACCCGGACGGCGACCAGGCTGCCGCCCTGCGCCACGAGTTTGACCTCGACAAAGCTGCCGAGCGGCTGTGCCGGGATCTCCAGCTCCGCGCCGGCGCTGATGGCGAAGGGGCCCGCCTCGACGCCATTGACCAGGGCCAGGGTGATGGTATCGCCGTCATAACCCTGCACGACGCCCTTGATTTCGTGCTCGCCGTCGGCGCCGCCCTGCCCCTCGATGCGGGTGGCGATCAGCTCGCTGCCGTCGAAGAAGCCGCTGACCTCGACGCGCTGCCCCTCGACCAGCGCGTCGAAGCTGGCACCGTCGTCAAAGACGGTGCCGCTCACGCTGGACCTGATGGCGAGGCCGAAGACGCGGAAGGTCTTGGTGGCGGCATCGACCAGCACCACGCTGCCGGCATCGATCGGGCCCTTGATATCGTCATCGTAATAGACGCTGTCCGCTCGACCCCTGCGGCCATCGCCATCGACGCTGCCGGTCACCCGGACCTTCATGCCCAGCGCCAGCGCCGAGTCGTCGTAGCGATCCTGGTCGTCGACGCGGAAGCTGGCGTCGTCGGTTTCGAATTCGATGCCGTTGACGAAGATGCTGCCAAACCCGGTGATGGTGCCGACCGTCGTGGTGCTGACCATCGGGTCACCCGCCGCCGATGAACCACTACCCCCGCCGCCGCAAGCAGCCAGTGCCGCTGCGGCGATAGCGATCGTCAATGACCGGACTGCATTATTGCTCTGCTGCATAGCGCCTCCTGCTCAGGATGACAGGCACCGGGTGCCCGCTGCTTCTCGTACATAAGATAGTGCGTCGCCCGCGGTTGCGACCGTCGGGATGGTCAATATGCGACACACGGCCGGCCTCGGGGCGGCACTACTACCGATGGCGGGCAAAGCCATCTGCGCGACCCCATCTGCGCGACCCCATCCGGGCGACCCTATCGGGGCGACCCTATCTAGGCGACCCCATCGCCGCCGCACCGCGGCCGGCGCAGGCGACGCCGTGCCGGCACCGTAGACAAGAATAATTCCTATTCAACTTTATTGTTGATAATCGTTATCATTATAAATACCATGCACAGCGTAGGCCGTGCGGGGGCGCGGCCGGTCACCACGCTATCGACGAGCACCATCGGGGGATGTATGAACAAGGTATTACTCACCGCGACCGCGGCCATGCTGCTGGGCTCCCAGGCCCGGGCCGAGACGCCCAGCCTGGAACAGCTGCACCGCATCATACAGCAGCAGCAGTCCGAGATCGACGCGCTGAAACAGCAGAACGAGCGCCAGGACCAGCAGGTGGAGGCCACCGCCCAGGCGCTGGAACAGGCCAGCACCGATGCCGCGGCCGGCAACGCCTGGTACCAGAGGACCCACCTCGGCGGCTACGCCGAGATGCACTATAACAACCTCAAAGACCACGGTCCGCAGGGCGATGACAAGTCTGAGATTGACTTCCACCGCTTCGTGCTCTTCATCGGCCACGAGTTCAATGCGAAGACCCGCTTCTACTCCGAGCTGGAACTCGAGCATGCCATCGCCTCCGCCGAGGACGCCGGCGAGATCGAGCTCGAACAGGCCTATATCGAATACGACTACATCGGCGCGCAGCAGCTGAAGGCCGGCCTGTTCCTGATACCGGTGGGCATCCTCAACGAGACCCACGAACCCGAAACCTTCTACGGGGTGGAGCGCAACCCGATCGAATACTACATCATCCCCAGCACCTGGTGGGAGGGCGGCGTGGCCTTCAACGGCCGCATCGCCGACGGTCTGCGCTACGACGTCGCCATCTCCTCGGGCCTGTTCATCGATGTGGAAAAGGACTTCGAGGTCCGCAGCGGGCGGCAGAAGGTCTCCGAAGCCCGCGCCGACGCCCTGGCCTATACCGGCCGCCTCAAGTATACCGGCGTCAGGGGGCTGGAGCTGGCAGCCACCGTGCAGTACCAGGAGGACGTGGCGCAGGACA
>Ga0316188_10000111_pt1 | contig 26922 bp, 25 predicted proteins | sample Phiworburrow1_MG_FD_204933 | JGI IMG/M metagenome (GOLD analysis project Ga0316188, IMG submission 204933) | Coastal sediment microbial communities from Maine, United States - Phippsburg worm burrow 1 | ecosystem: Environmental > Aquatic > Marine > Coastal > Sediment | place: USA: Maine... | reverse complement strand
CCAAAGGAAGAAAGTTTGATCACCACAGCAGAGCAATACTCAGAAGACAAAGCAAAAGTATTACCGGATCCAAAAAAGAAATCAAACGATGAAGTCGTTTTATCTGAGGATTCCCAACTGGTGAAAACCGAGGTTATTCAAAATAAAATACCTGAAGATTCTAATGAAATTATTGAAGCTAAAATTGCTGAAGTATTATCTATGATGAATTCATTGGAAGAAAATGATAATTCAATAACGGATTTTGAAGTCGATTCCCTGCTCAGGCAGGCGCAAAAGGAAATTTTGACAGAAAAATATTTAAATCCTGATAAAACAGTTAATCCGGAAGCACTTCTTTCACAGGTTGAAGGCGAGTTGGATGAATCATTCCGGGATCAAATTTTCGATAAGCTGAAATCCGGTTTCAATAAAGTCAGGACGGCTGTAGCAGAACGCAATAACTAATATTGCCCTTCAGCTTTTAATAAAAAACTTTCAGCAGAACAAAAAGTTTATTCATCAATCATTAATCAAAAACCAATATGAAAACAATCAGCAGCTATTTAACATTACTTTTATTGTGTTTTATTGCCAATACCTTAGTGGCACAGGAAAATTATAAAGACAAGATAGAAGCACTTAAGGAACAGAAAGAGAAGATTACACTCGAGGAAAAAGAAGCACTAAGGGAAGAAGTGGAATCTATTAATAAACGTCTTGAGAAAGGAGCTATTGACGATGAAAAAGCAGATGAGCTCAAGGACGAGGCAGCCAGAAAACGGGCATTAAATATTGAAAACAGACTGGCAATCATTGATAATCAAATAGCCTTGCTTGAACGTAATGAGGGAGAAGTGTTGGATAAAGAGAAGCCCATCGTGATCAGCGATGATGATGATGAAGGAGTTACCATACGGATTGATGGTGAAAAATGGGAGATATCTGATAATAAATACGGTTGGTCAAAATATGATCAGCGAACATATTCAGATTTAATAATAGCCTTTGGTCTCAACAATGCCATTATAGAGGGCCAGTCTCTAAATGATACGCCTTATAAAGTAGGGGGGAGCAGATTTTTTGAAATGGGCTGGGCCTGGAGGACAAGAGTATTTGACAACACTAATTTTTTGCGATTTCATTATGGGTTTTCTTTTCAATTCAACGGGTTAAAATCGAAGGACAATCTGTATTATGTGGTCAATGATGAGGGAGAAACCGTGCAGGAAGAGTTTCCTTTTAGTCTTAATAAGTCTAAACTAAAATTGGATAATCTGGTATTCCCTGTGCATTTTGAATTTGGCCCCTCCAGAACAAGAATTTCTGGTGATCAGGTCAGGTATTCTTTAAAGCATCAATTTAGAATTGGTTTGGGTGGCTATGGTGGTTTTAATATGGGAACCCGTCAGAAGATCAAATACAATGAAAATGGCTCAAATCAAAAGTTAAAGATAAAGGGCGGCTTAAACAGTAATCCTTTCATCTATGGACTTAGTGCCTATATGGGGGTTGACTGCTTTCTGCTCTACGTTAAATATGATCTAAATCCTATTTTCAAGAGTCCATCCGTTGAACAAAGGAATATTTCAATGGGGCTACGCTTCGATATTTAGCATTAAAAATATTTATTATCTGTCTCAGGTAGTTTTCATCTATGATGGGCAATGCCGGGGACAGATAGTCATTTTAACGGAATCATCCTTGATTTTCAAAAGCGTGCTTCATCTCCATTGTAAATTCATTCTTAAAATAAATGCGTTTGCAATGTTTGCAACTTACAACCTGGGTTGTTGATACACGATACAAGGGGATCCAGAATAAATGAAGGTAATTAGGGTTGCTTTTACCTGAAAGCGTATTAGGCTGATTACAATGTGGACATTTTAAATGCTTCATGTCTATTGTGGTTGTTCTTCCGGGCCGAATTCCAAAAAATAATATCATGATAAATTTTATAGGGTGCTACTGTAAAATAATTATCTATAATCAGATTGTATTCTAAAAATACTGTATTTTAAAGGATTCTATTTTCTTATTTTTACGTCGCTTAAATTTAACCACTTTGATTTCAAAATTCACGATAGATCAGGTTTATGAGACCGCCCGGCTTGAGGAAGTTATTGGCGATTTTGTACAATTAAAAAAATCTGGTTCGAATTTCAAAGGTTTGAGCCCGTTTACAGATGAACGCACACCTAGTTTTATGGTGTCTCCTGTAAAACAAATCTGGAAGGACTTTAGCAGTGGGAAGGGTGGAAATGTTGTTGCCTTTTTGATGGAACATGAACATTTCACCTATCCGGAGGCCATTAAATACCTGGCAAGGAAATACAATATTGAAATTGAAGAAACAGAACGTACGGACGAGCAAAAAGAACTGGCCGATGAACGCGAAAGTATGTATCTGGTTTCTGAATATGCCCAGCAATATTTTGAAAAGACGCTTTGGGAAAAGGAGATGGGGAAGGCTATTGGTCTGAGTTATTTCCGGGAACGGGGTTTTACCGATGAAACCATTAAAAAATTTGCACTGGGCTATAGCCTTGACCAGTGGGATGCTTTTACCAATACAGCCCTTGAAGAAGGATATCAGCAGGAATTTTTACAAAAAACCGGACTCACCATTATAAAAGAAGATGTAAATAACCCTGGGGTCTCTAAAAAATTTGACAGATTCAAAGGGAGAGTGATGTTTCCCATCCATTCCATGAGCGGACGTGTTCTGGGATTTGGGGGCAGGATACTTTCCAATGATAAAAAAGCAGCTAAATACCTTAATTCACCGGAAAGCGAATTATACCATAAAAGCAAAGTATTATATGGTATATATTTTGCGAAACAATCGATAGCCAAAGAAGATAATTGTTATTTGGTAGAAGGCTATACAGATGTTATTCAGATGTATCAAAGGGGAATACACAATGTGGTATCCTCCAGCGGCACGGCTCTTACACCCGAACAAATCCGATTAATCAACAGGCTAACCAAGAACATTACAGTCTTATTTGACGGTGATGCAGCGGGCTTACGGGCTTCACTTAGGGGAATTGATCTTATCCTTGAGCAGGGGATGAATGTAAAAGTCTGCACCTTTCCTGAAGGAGAAGATCCTGATAGTTTTGCTAAAAATAATGAAGTTGAGGAGATCATACTTTACCTGCAGGAGAATGCCAAGGATTTTATCCAGTTCAAAACTTCTTTACTGGCTAAAGACGCGGCAAATGATCCAATAAAAAAGGCTGAGACTATTCGAGAAATCGTTAACAGCATCTCAAAAATCCCGGACAGGATTAAACGTGAAATCTATATTCAGGAGTGCGCTCAGATAATGAATATTTCAGAAGATGTTCTATTTAATACTTTGGCACAGATTGGAAGGAAAGAACGCACAGATGCGGCTACTGCGGTCAGGCAGGAACAGAAGGCTTTCGAGGTTGTAAAATATAGCCAGAAAGAGGAAAAGCTGGATGTACAATATGAACTGGAACGAAAAATAATAGAAATGCTTCTGCTTTATGGGAATGAGCTTCAGGAATTTGAAGACCTTATTTTGAAGGAAAATGAAGAGGGCGAACTTGTCCTGGAACCTGAAAATACGGAGGCAAAGGTATATGAAAAGGTATACCTGGACCTTCAGGAAGATGAAATAGAACTTACTCATGATAAATTCAGAAATATCTATTATAAATTAATAGAAGGGCTTAACGAAAAAGAAGACTTTTCTATAGCCACATTTATGACCGAGCTGGACCAGGAGATGGCAACCCAAATTTCTACCATTTTAATGGAGGAAGAAAAATATGAGCTGCATCATTGGGAGCGGAAGGACATTTATCCAAAAGACAAGGAAAAAAGTATTTCCCAATTAGTAAGTGAAACAATTTTAACTTTAAGGTGCTTCCTTATTAAAAAAAGGATTTCATCCCTACAGGAAAATACAGAAGACATAAACGGAGATCACAAGGAAACCCTTGAAGAGATCATGAACTACCTTCAACTAAATAAGCTCCTAAATAAGAAATTAAACAGGGTACTCTCATAAAAAATTTACCCGGATCACTTTTTTAGAGGTCTTTAGGGTATAAAAAAACCCCGGCCTTATGGTCAGGGTTTTTTTAATTAAGTATAGGAACTTAATACAGTTCAAGGGCCTTTGCTTGTTGAAGCAAATCCACAAGATTATCAACATTCAATTTTTTCATTAAACGAGCTTTATATGTACTGACTGTTTTTTCGTTTAGATTTAGTCCGAGGGCAACATCTTTGTTGCGTTTGCCACTGGCCAAAAGCTTCAGCACTTCAACTTCCCTGGTAGATAATTTCCTGAAAAACCTGCGAGGTTTTTGAGTTCCTTCATCAAAGGCCAGACGCTGAGCCAATTCATTCGTAATAAACATATTGCCTTCACTTACCTTTCTAACAGCAGTAATAATGTAATCCAAATCTGCAGTTTTTGAAAGATAACCGAATGCACCTGCCCTGATAGTACTAAGCGCATATACGTCTTCAGATTGGCCACTGTAGATCAATACCCTTATGTCCGGATATTCCTGTTTGATCTTTCTCAGGGTAGCTATTCCATTAATTTCCGGGATGTCCATTTCAAGAATAACAACATCCGGGGTCAAAGTCTCTAATTTTGCAAAAAGTTCAGTAGTAGTGGCAACATCATCAATAATTTGAAAATCTGAAGCAGAATTTAGCACTTGCTTAATTCCCATTCTGACTATTGGATGATTGTCTGCAATTAAAACTTTTATCATATTGGTTGGTTTTCTAGATTTTAACGCGAGGGCACGTCCAAAAATACTGACATGCAATGTAAGGTTAAATTATCTGATTTCTTAAACAAAAGTGTACTTTTTTTCTTAATTAGTAAGAATAATTGGCCTATTATTCGTCTTAATCAACTGATTCTTAGTTAAGATGTTATTTTAGGCTTTCAGGAATTTCGCAAACAGGTATAGGGAGCATCTTATGTTGATTCATGCTATTGTATCTCTTAAAGATGAGGAACACTTCTTTTTCTCTTCCGCTGAAATCACCTGCTTCCTTCCCTTCATTACTCATTTGCATGGCCCACTCCAGTTCCGGGTAAGAAGCTCCAATCTGATCCTCATCCGTACGTGAATCACCCCATAAACCATCTGTCGGAGGGGCAACAATTATTTCTTCATTAACTCCTAAATATTTGGCAATTTTGTATACTTCTGTCTTAAGGAGGTCTGCAATCGGGCTAAGATCTACCCCGCCATCCCCATATTTGGTATAGAAACCAATTCCGAAATCTTCCACTTTATTGCCAGTACCTGCAACCAAATAATTATTTAGAGCAGCAAAATAATAAAGTGTAGTCATACGAAGTCTTGCACGGGTATTGGCCAAAGACATAAACCTGTCTTCTTCATTTTCAACCTTCGGCAGTGACGCTACGAGACTATCAAATACCGGTGTCAAATTTATAGTTTGTCTTGATACATTGTCATTGTTTTGCTGTAACCACGCAATATGATTGGCTGCCCGGGTAACCTGATTTGCACCTTGGTGGATTGGCATTTCAATACATAGTAAGCTAAAACCTGTTTTAGCGCATAATGTTGAAGTAACAGCGGAATCTATTCCACCCGATACGCCAATAACAAAACCATTGACTTTTGCCTCGGTTGCATATGTCTTTAGCCAATTTACAATATGATCTACTACCTTTTCTGTTTGCATAGGGTACATTATTATATGGAAATACTAACTTTGCTGGCATAAAAATAAAACTAAGCACTTAATAATAAAACTGAAAAGCAATTACTTTATATGAAAAAAAGATTTATTGCGCTTATAGTCTTGCTTTCTGTGTTCCAGGCCTGTAAAAATGAAACAGGGGTATCTGAAGATGTTTCAGCAATTCAATTAAATCTGCAAGTGCTGCGTTTTGACAAAGAGTTTGCAGAAGCAAAACCGGAAGACATACCTAATCTAAAACAAAAATATCCCTATCTTTTTCCAAAGCAATATTCCGATAGTGTTTGGATAGCAAAATTGGAGGATACCCTGCAGATTGAATTATTTAACGAGGTGAATACTGCTTTTCCAAATTTTGAGAAGGAGACAACAGCCCTTGAACTTTTGTTTAAACATACGTTGTACTATTTCCCAAATTACAAAGCACCAAAGGTAATTACGGTTATTTCTGATGTCGATTTTAATAACCGTGTAATTTTAGCAGACACACTTTTGCTAATTGGATTGGATAATTATCTTGGGAAGGATCACAGGTTCTACGGAGGGATAGAAAAATATTTGGCAGCCGGTCTTGATAAAAACTTTTTAGCCAGCGATGTCGCTAGCGCTTTTGGAAAGACTGTGATCCAATTTCCTTCAGACCGCACTTTTTTAGCGCAGATGATATACTACGGGAAAGAACTATATCTCAAGGACAAGTTGATGCCCTTAGCTACAGATGCCCAAAAAATTGGATATACGCCAGAAGAATTGGAGTGGGCGCAGGCCAATGAAGAGCAGATTTGGCGTTATTTTATTGATAGGGAATTACTATACAGTACCGACAATATGCTTTCACCCCGGTTTTTGGATCCGGCTCCGTTTTCTAAATTCAGATTAGAATTGGATAATGAATCTCCCGGCAGACTGGGCAGATATATGGGTTGGCAAATAGTAAGGGCGTTTATGGATAAAAATAATATTAAGCTCAATCAATTACTGGATTTACCTGCGGATGAAATTTTTAAAAAATCATATTACAAGCCGAAAAAATAGATCATGGGAAAACTACATACTTCAAAAATAACATTAATGGTGGGTCTTGATGAAAATCGGGTGCCGGAAGAGCTAAAATGGTCAGCAGAAGATGGCGGGATTGTAAACGAGGAGGCAAAAGCCATGTTTTTATCGGTTTGGGACAGTAAGAACCAGGAATCCCTAAAAATAGATCTTTGGACTAAGGATATGCCTGTAGATGAAATGAAAGTTTTCTTTCATCAAACCTTGTTGGCTATGTCGGATACCTTTATGAAAGCTACACAGGATGATAAAATGACGACGACCATGAAGGATTTCTGTGCCTATTTTGCAGAAAAGCTGGAATTAAAAAAAGATTAGTCCAGAGCAATGGTAATAGGCCAGCCTTCGAACTGAGCTGCATGGCCGGTAGTAACATCGGCATTTCTGGGCCAGCATTCAAAGGATATCTTCTTTTCGTTTTTGTAAAATCTGATTAGGCCGTAACCGCTGCCACTGGAAGGGCTTTCAGGATTAACATAGGCCATCATACTTATTTTATTTCCAAAACCATCCAAATAATCGCCTGTCCATGGTAATGAATTATTCTGGTTAGGGTTACCTCCCGCCTGTTCATCTTCCGGCCACCACCATCTGCTATAATAGTCATTAACAATAGCCGGTACAACAAAGGCCCAGGGTCCGTCTCTGAATTCTTTGATGCCATGTTGAATAACGGTAGCCAGGTGCTGGTCTCCCGCTATATGCACGGCATTTGCATTTTTAATCAGACTCAATGCCTTGTTTCTTCCCATTTGTGGCCAGCCATTGGAATCCAGATCAGCATGTAATCTGTTATCCGGCGTACCATGAATATGGGCGCCCCCACAAAACCCTGTTTGAGATAAAACCACTTTTATAGCCCCGGAATTTTGAGTCCCCCAGTCCTCTAAAAAGTGCAGTTGTCTTTCACCTAGTAAAGTCAATCCTTCCAGGTCAATAGAATTAGGATCATATTCAGGGTTCCTGATATGGTCGGGACGTGGGCCTTGTTGCGGAATTTTGCCCTCCGGTCCCGATTTAAATTTTCTGTCTTCCAGTATGGCAAAATCAATACCTCCCAATGTAAGATTTGTGTAGTAAACTCCAATTCCCTGTTCAATAGGTGTTGGATCGTAAGGGTCCGGAAGATGGGCGGTCTGGCACCTTTCCACCATCTTTAAATATTCCGGATGATAGGTATAACCGCCATCACTACTTCCTTTTGAGGTAGATAATTTACCGTTTTCTCCCCAGAGGTTGCCCTGTCCAATATCATGATCATCAGGAATAGTAATACAGGGCCTGTTCCTGAAAGTTTCCCTGAACTGAATCCCGAATTTAAGCCATGCAGCAGTGTGTTCTGTATGATCATAAGACTGATCTCCTGCAAAGAAAATAAGGTCAGGATTCTGATAATTTATATTCCGGAAGTAATTTTCCCTCAACCCCCTGTCCTTATTGGAATTACAGGAAAGTGCGGCCATGACTATTTCGTTCTTATGATCAGGGTTTTTTCGAATTGTGCCTTCAAAATAAGCCTGTGTTCCATGAGTAATTCTGTATTTTGTACTTTTTGAATAGTCCCAATTTTCTACTCTAAAAAGCGCAGACCATCCCAACTCATTTATAACTTGTTTTTGGATCACTATCCATTCACCATCCTGATAAAGTGCTAAACTAACTTCCCTTGCCTCATTGGGGTAAAGCGGATAAAGTTGGGCAGTTAATTTGAGAATACCGGCATGTACAGTATAAAGACCAAAGGCCACAACACTGTCTCTGTTTATGTGGAGATTAATAATTTCATTAGGAGCTCTATTCCACCAATCATTGGTGGCAAGGGTGTCTAAATGTGTAAAAGGAGAGGGTGTTGGATTGGATTTCTGTTGCGCAAAACTTATTTGCCAATGGATAGCAAACAAGAACAGGCAACAGTATTTAAATTTATGCATTGATGAACGGATTAAATATAACAGATGTAAGTATTGACTATTTTTACTGACCAACCTTATCTTGTAAAGTACCGTCTAAGTAATTTTTAAATGTATAAATTTATTTATGGAAAAGCACGAGGATACCAGGCTAATTTTTGTTTATAACGCCAGTTCAGGATTGAGAAATGCTCTTCTGGATGGTGCTCATAAAGCATTAAGCCCTGGCACATATCAGTGTAATCTGTGTGATTTGACCTATGGGGTTTTTAAAGAGAAAAATGCCTGGAAGAAATTCCGGGAAGATGGGAAGTTCAAATTGGAATTCTTATACAAGGATGAATTTAAAAAACAATTTGCGTCGAAATTCGGACATAAGTTTGCGTTCCCAATTGTTCTGATAGCGATAAATGAAGAGCTACAGGTTTTTATTTCTGCAATTGAGCTCAATAAGCTGGAAAGTACAGAGACGCTGATTGAATTAATTAAGGAAAGGGGTAAAGAGATAAGTGTTAAAGAGGAGTGAGCTTTATTTACCCCCATAGAAATCTGTATTTATTTTTTCAATATAATCCAAAACCTCTTCCCTGCCCATGGTGTTTGCGGAAGAGGTAACGAAATGATCCGGGACTTCTTCCCATACTCCCGAAAGTAATTGATCCAGGTAATTCTTCACATTTCTTTCGATTGCTATTGGCTTGAGCTTATCCGCTTTTGTAAAAATTATTGAAAAAGGTATACCGTTCTCACCCATCCACTCCATAAATTCAAGATCTATTTTCTGCGCTTCGTGGCGTATATCGATCAATAAAAAGGCACATACCAATTGCTCTCTTTTAAGAAAATAGTCAGTAATATATTTCTGGAAAGTCTTCTTGTCTTTCTTAGATACGCGGGCATAGCCATATCCTGGAAGATCTACAAGGAACCATTGATCATTTATTTTAAAATGATTGATAAGTTGCGTTTTACCGGGTCTTCCCGATGTTTTTGCCAGACTCTTACGGGAAGTAAGCATATTTATGAGTGAAGATTTTCCAACATTAGACCTCCCAATAAATGCATATTCCGGTAAAGGCTGTTTAGGGCACTTCTCTACACTGGAATTGCTCATCAGAAAGTCGGCCGACTTAATCTTCATGACAATATGTAAATTAGAAATTACGCTTCTGTAACCATTCGTCCAGAATGATATTGAATTCATTGGGATGTTCCATCATAGGGGCGTGGCCGCACTCTTTTATCCAAAAGAGGTCTGAATCCGGCAGCAATTCATGAAACTCCCTGGCGACGTTAGGCGGCGTTACGGAATCATTTTCACCCCAGATAATACAGGTTGGAGTTCTCATTTTGGGTAAATCCTTAGACATATTATGCCTAATGGCACTTTTGGCTATAGCCAGTGTTTTTATCAATTTCCTTCTGTCGTTTACCGTAGCGTAAACTTCATCCACAATTTCTTTAGTAGCAACTTCAGGGTCATAAAATACATCCTGCGCCTTCTTTTTTATAAATTCATAATCCCCTCGTTTAGGGTATCCATCACCCATGGCGCTTTCATAAAGTCCGGAACTTCCTGTGATTACGAGGGCTTTTACCATTTTGGGATAAAGTTTTGTATGTAACAAACCCACATGGCCACCCAGTGAATTACCTAATAAGATCACATTTTTAAGCCCTTTAAACTCAATAAACCTCTCAAGGAACCTGGCGAAGTTCTTTACATTGGTTTTCAGCAATGGTAAGGAATAGATGGGCAATTCGGGTACAAAAACTTTATAGCCCTTTTCAGGAAAATAGTTGGTGACCCCTTGAAAATTACTGAGCCCCCCCATAAGCCCGTGAAGTATAATCATGGGAGTCCCTTCACCTACCTCAATAAACCTATATTTTCCTTCTTTTTTAATGTGTTCTTCCATTAAATATTGCTTCTGACTTCAGTGGGCAAATATAGGCATTTCCTTATAATACTAATACTTTTACAAAAAAGAGGATACCTTTACTATAACTGATTTTTTAAAAAAATTTAAAACATTCCGCTATTTACCGCATCCTTTAAAACAGCGGGATAATGCACTTCTCTTCTCCTGCAAAGCAGATTTTTTTCAATAAAGTGGTAATTTGTGGTAAATTGTGGTAATAATTTCTATATATTTGAGTTTATAATAGAAAACCAGCCGATTTAAGTGATAAGTTTTATAGGGACATACGATTGCAAAGCAGATGTAAAGGGGCGGATTATGATACCCGTCACCCTAAAAAACCAGATGGCCCCTGTTCTCAACAAGGGCTTTGTCATAAAACGTTCTGTTTTTCAGCCTTGTTTGGAATTATATCCGATGGACGAATGGAATCTGTTAATGGAGAAAATGAATAAGAAGAACAGGTTCAAGAAAAAGAATAATGATTTTATCAGAAGGTTTTCGGCCGGAGTAAAACCAATAGAAATAGACGGGACAGGTAGATTGCTTATACCTAAAAACCTCGTTTCTATCGCCGGGATTAACAAGGAAGTGGTGCTCAGTTCTGCGATTAACATTATTGAAATCTGGGACAAGGATAGCTATGAAAAAGTACTTGATGAAACTGCAGAGAATTTTGCGGAATTAGCAGAAGAGGTAATGGGCGATGATGGAGACGAACTATCATAACCCCGTTTTATTAAAGGAATCTGTTGATGGACTCAACATTGTTGAAAATGGAATTTACGTGGATGTAACCTTTGGTGGAGGTGGACATTCGAGGGAGATTTTAAAAAGATTAGGGAGTGAAGGGGCTTTGTTTGCCTTTGATCAGGATGAGGAAGCTTTGAATAACACGATAGACGACAATAGGTTTACCCTGATCAACGAAAATTTTAGATATATAAAGCAGTTTTTAAAGTTCTATGGCATTCGGAAAGTAGACGGAATCCTGGCAGATTTCGGCGTTTCTTCACATCAGTTTGATAAGGCTGAAAGAGGTTTTTCTACCCGTTTTGATGCGGATCTGGATATGAGGATGAGTACAAGAAATAAGAAGAGCGCCTATGAAGTGGTCAATTCTTATAGCTATGATGATCTAAGAAAGGTATTGTTTCGTTATGGCGATTTACGACCCGCAGATGCAATGGCTAAAACCATTGTAGAGCACAGAGTAAATGCACCCATCAAAACAACAGTAGACTTAAAAAGGGTGTTGAAGGAATATCTGCCGAAGTTTAGGGAAAACAAGATTCTGGCACAGGTATACCAGGCCATACGGATTGAGGTAAATCAGGAATTAGTGGCAATAGAAGAATTTTTGCTACAAACTCCTGAGATAATGGATAAAGGAGGGCGGTTGAGTTTAATTAGTTACCACTCTCTGGAGGATAGGCTGGTTAAGAGATTCATCAGGTCAGGTACTTTTTCAGTTGAAACGGAAAAGGACTTTTACGGAAATATTGATGTTCCATTTAAGAAAGTAGGTGGATTAATAGTGCCTTCGGCCAGTGAAATTGCCAGGAATAATAGGGCTCGAAGTGCACGACTGAGAATTGCAGAACGAATTTAATTTGCGGATTAAGATTTCAAATCAACAATAAACTAATGAGAAAAGGGATCATAGATATTTTAAAGGGCAAATTCCTGGTAAGTGGAGACGCACCTAAAAATTGGTTGTTTATCATTTTTGCTTCTGTTTTAGCCGCTATAATGATAGCAAGTTCACATAGTGCGGATAAAAAAGTACATCAGGTTGCTGCATTGAATGAACAGGTCAAGGAATTAAAGAATGAGTTCGTAGATATGCGCTCAGACGTTCAACGTTTGAAATTAGAATCGACTATTACAGAAACTGTTTTGAATGAAGGTCTTATACCTTCAGAAACACCACCAAAAAAAATAAAAGTAAAAACCAATAAGAAATAAGTGGCCATCACCGAGAAAAAAATATTAACCAGGCTTTATATAGTTTCAGCATGTCTGTTCCTGTTTGCTGTTTCAGTGGCTGTTAAACTTGTCAGCATTCAGATGGTTGATGGTGATAAGTACAAGGAAATGGCCCACCAGCGAACTGAAAAGCTTTTTACTATTGCTCCAAACAGGGGAAATCTCTATTCGGATGATGGGAGCTTGCTTGCTACTTCGGTCTCAAGGTATACCATACGATTTGATGCCGTCACCGTAAAAAACTCTGATTTTGAAGAAGGAGTAAAACCTTTATGTGATGCTCTGGCAAAACTTTTTGACAAGCCAACTGCTCATTACGAACAAATTTTAAGAAAAGCGGTAGCCAGCAAAAACAGATACGCTCTGGTAGCCAGAAATCTTGATTATTCTGATTATATAAAGGTCAGGGGATTCCCTCTTTTTAATAAAGGTCCAAATAGAGGGGGTTTTATTGTGGAGCAAAAAACCGTTAGGGAACATCCTTTAGGAAAAATAGCAGAAAGAAGCGTTGGTTATGAAAGGTATGATGAAAATGGTTATGTAACCAGGGTAGGACTTGAAGGTGCCTTTGGAAATTATTTAAGAGGAATCGAGGGAAAAAGGCTAAAACAGAAAATAGCTAAAGGCCAATGGAAACCTATTGGTTTAGACAATATTGTTGAACCAAAAGATGGGTACGACGTAGTGTCAACCATAGATATTAATATTCAGGATATTGCTCATCATGGACTCCTAACACAATTAGAAAAATATAAAGCCGATCATGGATGCGTAATTGTAATGGAAACCATGACAGGGGAGATAAAGGCAATTTCTAATCTTGGAAGAACTGAGGATGGCAAATATTATGAAAGATTAAATTATGCCATAGGCGAATCCCATGAACCCGGTTCTACTTTTAAACTAATGTCATTGGTGGCTGCCCTGGAAGATCATAAGATAGATACCAGTACGGTTATCGATACTGAAAAGGGGCGGTGGAGAATTTATGATAGAACAGTAAGAGATTCCAAACATGGCGGTTATGGAAAAATTTCAATGGCCAGAGCATTTGAAGTTTCTTCGAATACTGCTTTCGCCAAAATGATTTATAACAGTTATAAGGAAGAACCATCAGTTTATGTTGACCGCCTCATGTCTATGGGGCTGAATCAACAGTTGGGAATGCCAATAAAGGGGGAAGGTGTGCCAATTATCAGATACCCGGGAGATAAAGGATGGTCTGGTATTTCGCTGGCATGGATGTCACATGGTTATGAAGTATCCTTGACGCCCTTACAGACACTTGCGTTCTACAATGCCATTGCTAATGACGGTCAATTGTTGCGTCCAAGACTAATAAAAGAGGTCAAGGAATGGAATAAAACTATTTACAAGTTTGATAAAGAAGTTATTAAAGAGGCTATCTGTTCCAAAGAGACCGCAAAACAAGTACGGGATTTATTAAAAAATGTGGTTGAAAAAAAGCACGGAACCGGGCATCGGCTTTATTCTCCAAATTTTTCTATGGCCGGTAAAACAGGGACAGCTCAGAAAAACTATGTGACCCGCGACCCGGACAAATTAAAGTATATATCCACTTTTGCGGGGTATTTCCCGGCGGATAATCCAAAATATTCCTGCATAGTAGTAATTCATGAACCAGATAAAAGTGTCGGCTATTATGGCGCTGATGTTTCCGGACCAGTATTTAAATCAATAGCGAGAAAGATTTATGCCAATAATCCATTAATAGATGAAATAGACAACTTGGATCCTTCAAATGATGATTTGGAGGCAAGTTTTCAAAACTATTACACTGAGTCACAAAAGAAACACGATCTGATGCCTAATGTTGAGGGTATGAGTGGGATGGATGCAATCTCAATCCTTGAAAACATGGGGCTTGAAGTAGAGGTTAAGGGTAATGGAAAGGTTAAAAAGCAATCTATTTCGCAGGGAACGAATTTGGATAAAGTAAAGAAAATAATTTTGGAACTTTCATGAAGCCACTAAAAGATATACTGTATGGTGTAAGTCTTACCGCTGTGAGCGGATCAACAGGAGTTGTCGTGAATACGATTTGTTTTGATTCCAGAAAAGTAGAAAAAGGTAATGTTTTTGTCGCTGTCAAAGGAACTCTAACAGATGGTCATAAATATATTGACAAGGCGATTGCTTTGGGAGCTAATTCCATCGTATGTGAAAATCTTCCCGGAGATTTAATGAATGATATTACTTATGTAGAAGTTCGTGATACCAACCAGGCACTGGCCATAATGGCGTCAAATTTCTATGACAATCCATCCAAAAACCTCAAACTAGTTGGTGTTACGGGTACCAACGGCAAAACTACGGTTAGCAGTTTGTTATATCAATTGTTTAAAAAAGCAGGATATAAAGTAGGTCTTTTATCCACTATTAAAATCATGGTGGATAACAAAGAATTTCCTACTACCCATACCACCCCGGATGCCATGACCATTAATGAATATCTCTACCTGATGAATGAGGCAGGTGTTGAATTCTGTTTTATGGAAGTGAGTTCTCACGGGATTGATCAAAAAAGAACAGAGGGTTTAGTGTTTGAGGGGGCAATATTCACCAATTTGTCCCATGATCACTTGGATTATCACAAAACATTTGCAGACTACAGGGATACAAAGAAAAAATTGTTTGATAATTTGCCCAAAAGGGCTTTTGCATTAACAAATATTGATGATAAAAATGGGCTTGTAATGCTGCAAAATACTGCAGCTAAAAAATATACCTATGCCCTGAAAAATTATGCCGACTACAGGGCTCAGATTTTGGAAAATCAGTTTAACGGACAGTTGTTAAAAATTGATGATAATGAACTATGGACCAGGTTAATTGGTCATTTTAATGCTTACAATATCCTGGCAATATACGCCGCCGCGGATCTGTTGGGGCTGGAGAAACTTGAAATCCTCAGATTATTGAGTGAATTGGAAAATGTAGACGGCAGGTTTCAATATTTTATATCTAAAGAAAGGATTACTGCAATTGTTGATTATGCCCATACGCCGGACGCCTTAAAAAATGTACTTGAGACAATCAATGCATTGAGGACTGGAAATGAAAACGTCATCACCGTAGTGGGGTGTGGTGGTGATCGTGACAGGTCTAAGCGTCCGGTAATGGGACATATCGCTACCGCGATGAGTAATAAAGTAATTTTTACATCAGATAACCCGAGATCTGAACCACCTCAACTAATCATTGAAGAGATGGAATCTGGTGTTGAGCCACAAAACATCAAAAAAGTTTTGTCCATAGAAAATCGAAATCAGGCTATAAGGACGGCTTGTCAGTTAGCAGTTCCTAATGATATTATTCTGCTTGCTGGGAAAGGCCATGAAACCTACCAGGAATCAAATGGTAAGCGAGTGGATTTTGATGATTTTAAAATTGTAAAAGAAGTGCTAACCAGTTTGAATAAATAACAAAAATAGATTACATAATATGCTGTATTATCTGTTTGAATATTTAGAAAAGCAATACCAACTGCCAGGAGCAAGTCTGTTTCAGTTTCAGACATTCCGTGCGGCAATGGCGGTGTTACTTTCTCTGCTATTGGCGACAGTTTATGGCAAACGGATTATTCTTTTTCTCAAACGTAAACAAATAGGAGAAACCATACGTGATCTGGGACTTGAAGGACAACAGCAAAAAACCGGTACACCAACCATGGGCGGATTGATTATTATAATGTCCACATTGATTCCTGTCTTATTGTTCGCCGATTTAATGAATATCTATGTTATTTTATTGATTGTCACTATTATATGGATGGGTATTATTGGATTTGTAGATGACTATATTAAAATATTCAAAAAAAACAAAAAAGGTCTCAAGGGCAGGTTTAAAATAATGGGTCAGGTGGTACTTGGGCTCATTGTAGGTGCCACGCTTTACTTCCATCCGGAAGTCACGATGCGGGAAAGGACCAATACAATAATTACCGAGCAATATAGAGTTGAAAAGGTCAACGGAGGAGATATAAAATCCACAATGACCACCGTACCATTTTTTAAGAATAACGAACTGGATTACAGTAATCTGATTTCATGGGCCGGTGAAAATGCCGCAAGATATGCATGGCTGATTTTTATACCTATTGTAATCTTAATAGTTACTGCGGTTTCCAATGGTGCTAATCTCACGGATGGAATAGATGGTTTGGCGGCTGGTTCATCTGCGATTATAGTACTTACTCTTGGGATTTTTGCATGGGTGTCAGGTAATATCATTTTTTCCGAATATCTCGATATCATGTACATACCCAAAGCCGGTGAACTTTTGATATTTATTGCGGCTTTTGTAGGTGCCTTGGTGGGCTTTTTATGGTATAACGCTTTTCCCGCACAGGTATTTATGGGTGATACGGGAAGCCTTACAATAGGAGGGGTCATAGCGGTTATTGCGTTAATTGTAAGAAAGGAATTGTTGATACCCATTCTGTGTGGGATATTCTTTGCAGAGTCTATTTCTGTGATGTTGCAGGTAGGATATTTCAAATACACCAAAAACAGATCCGGAGAAGGAAAACGTATTTTTTTAATGGCACCATTACACCATCATTACCAGAAAAGGGGGTATCACGAAAGTAAAATAGTAACAAGGTTTTGGATTATAGGAATATTATTAGCCATAATTACAATTGTGACTCTTAAGGTGAGATGATGAAATTATTGGTTGTACTCGGTGCAGGAGAAAGTGGGGTTGGAACAGCCATTCTGGCAAAAAAAAAGGGGTACCTGGTTTTTGTCTCGGATAAGGGTACGATCAAAAAAAAATATAAAGACGTTCTTGAACATTTTGAGATTGATTGGGAGGAAGAACAGCATTCGGAAGAAAAAATTCTCAATGCCGATGTGGTAATGAAAAGTCCCGGGATTCCGGATACCGTGCCTCTGGTTAAAAAACTGATGAATAAGGGTGTTCCGGTTATTTCCGAGATTGAGTTCGCGGCAAAGTATACAGATGCCACTATAATAGGAATTACGGGAAGTAATGGTAAAACAACCACTACAATGCTTACCTATCATATATTAAAAAACGGAGGCCTAAACGTTGGAATGGCAGGTAATATTGGGGACAGTTTTGCTAAAATGGTTGCCGAATGTGACTATGATTTCTATGTGCTCGAAATAAGCAGTTTTCAGTTAGATGGAATAGTGGATTTTAGACCGAACATAGCCGTAATAACAAATATCACGCCGGACCATTTGGACAGATATGATTATTCTTTTGAAAACTATGTGGCTTCAAAATTCAGGATTGTGAAAAACCAGAATGATAATGACTATTTGATATATGATGATGATGACGATGTAATAGTAAAATGGCTGGATGCTAACCCGATAAAATCAAAATTATTGCCTTTTACAATATGTAAAGAAATTAAAGAAGGGGCATGGTTGGAGAATGACAAAATATTAATTAGGACAGAAAACAGAAAAATTGAAATGGAAACGGATTCTTTGGCATTAGAAGGTTTACACAACCTTAAAAATACAATGGCAGCATCAACTGTTGCAAAATTGGTAGGTATTCGAAAAGAAACTATCCGAGATAGCATTCAGAATTTTCAGGGAGCTGCACATCGCTTGGAGAAAGTGTTGAAAATTCATCATGTACAATATATCAATGATTCAAAGGCCACCAATGTAAATGCCACTTATTACGCTTTGGAAAGTGTGAGTACCCCTATAGTATGGATTGTAGGTGGGATAGATAAGGGGAATGACTATAAGGTTTTAATGCCCTTGGTAAGGGAAAAGGTAAAAGCTATCATTTGCCTTGGGATGGATAATTCGAGAATTAAAGATGCCTTTGGGAATGTAATAGATTTAATTGTGGAGACTTATGCTATGAGTGAAGCGGTAAAAGTAGCCTATAAAATTGCAGAACGGGGTGATACTGTTTTATTATCTCCAGCTTGTGCCAGTTTTGATCTTTTTAAAAATTATGAAGACAGGGGAAATCAATTTAAGGAAGCGATAAAAAACTTGTAAAAATGACTGGTTTTTTAAAAAATATAAAAGGAGATAAAGCTATTTGGGGCGTTGTTGCCTTATTGGCCCTTTTTTCCTTTTTACCTGTCTATAGTGCCAGCAGTAATTTGGTTTATGTAGTTGGAAATGGCACTACAATTGGCCATTTGGTGAAGCATGGGATGTTACTGTTTTTGGGATTTGGTATCATCTATGGAGTTCATAAAATTCCTACACATTTTTTTAAGGGTTTATCTTTAATAGCACTTCCTATTGTATTGGTCTTATTGGTGTATACAATGGCTCAAGGCACAACAATTGACGGGGCCAATGCCAGTAGATGGATACGTCTTCCATTGGTAGGGATTACATTTCAGACCTCTAATCTCGCAGCGGTAGTCCTAATGATATACATTGCGAGATACCTGACAAGGATTAAAGATAAATCAATCACTTTTAGTGAAAGTGTAGTTCCCTTGTGGCTTCCTGTTTTTGTTGTGACTATTTTAATATTGCCCGCCAATTTCTCTACGGCGGCCATACTTTTCTTTATGGTACTCATGCTTTGTTTTTTAGGTGGTTATCCCTTAAAATACCTTGCAGGAATAGTAGGGGCAGGTTTGTTGATACTTACCGTTTTTATTCTATTGGCAAAAGCTTATCCGGATGTTTTTCCGAATAGAGTGGATACCTGGATTAATAGAGTTGAAAGTTTTTGGGATCCTGCAGATACAGAGTCGGATTATCAAATAGAAAAGGCAAAAATAGCCATTGCGAGCGGAGGAATCGTTGGGAATGGAGCAGGGAAAAGTGTAATGAAGAATTTCCTCCCACAAAGTTCATCAGATTTTATTTATGCCATTATTATTGAAGAGTATGGCCTGGTAGGTGGGTTTGTACTGATGTTTTTTTACCTGTTGTTGTTATTCAGAATTGTTGTGGTTGCAAATGCCAATGAAACGGTGTTTGGGAAATTATTAGTCGTGGGTGTTGGCTTGCCCATCGTTTTCCAGGCACTTATTAATATGGCTGTCGCTGTTGAATTATTTCCTGTAACCGGGCAGACCTTACCATTAATTAGTAGCGGAGGTACATCTATTTGGATGACTTGTCTGGCTATTGGGATAGTTCTGAGTGCAAGCAGGAAATTTAAACCTGTGGATGTTAAAAAATCCAATATGGATGATGCAAACCCCTTAGAAGTGCTAAGTGGACAATTATAGGTTTATTTTATCTGGTGGTGGAACAGGAGGACATATTTATCCGGCAATAGCCATAGCCGATGAATTGAAAAGAAGGTATCCGGATGCAACATTTTTATTTGTAGGTGCAAAAGACAGGATGGAGATGGAAAAAGTACCTAATGCAGGATATCAGATTAAGGGTTTGTGGATTAGTGGAATACAAAGAAAATTAACATTAAAAAATTTAATGTTCCCATTTAAACTAATAAGTAGCTTGATTAGTGCAGGAAAAATAGTAGCGAAATTTAAACCCCATTTGGTTATAGGAACGGGAGGATTTGCCAGTGGGCCAGTATTAAAAATGGCTTCCAGGAAAGGAATTCCCTGTGTAATCCAGGAACAGAATTCGTATGCCGGGATCACTAATAAATTATTAGCTGGTCATGTGTCAAAAATTTGTGTAGCGTATGACGATATGGGAAGGTTTTTCCCTGCCGATAAAATTGTAAAGACCGGAAACCCGGTAAGATCAGATTTAATAAAGCCTATAAAACATGCTGAAGAGGCCTATGAATACTTTGGCCTGGATTCGGAAAAAACAACTTTGCTGGTCCTTGGAGGAAGTCTGGGTGCCCGTAGGATAAATCAACTCATAGAAAATGAATTGGATTTCTTTTCAAAGTTGGGGATTCAACTTATTTGGCAGTGTGGCCGGGTATATTATCAAGAATATAAAAAATATCATTCGGATGATGTTAAAGTCTATGACTTTTTGAATAAAATGAATTTTGCGTATTCCGCTGCAGATATGATAATTTCAAGAGCAGGGGCCAGCTCGGTTTCGGAATTATGCATAGTAGGGAAACCGGTTATTTTTATTCCTTCACCTAATGTAGCAGAAGATCATCAATCCAAAAATGCAAGGAGTCTTGTTCTAAAGGAAGCTGCATTAATGGTCGAAGAAAAGGACCTGGAGGACAAATTTGAAAATGTGTTTTCAGATCTCTATAAATCAGAGCATAGTAAGAGATTGTTGGGGGACAATATCAGGGCCATGGCACTGCCGGATGCTACTGTAAATATCGTAGATGAAATAGAACATCTGTTGAAAATGTAATATGACGCTAAAAGATATACATAACGTTTATTTTATAGGTATAGGTGGGATTGGTATGTCTGCCCTGGCGCAATACTTTAAGATGTTAAAGAAGAATGTCGCAGGTTATGACAAAACGGAGACACCGTTGACCAGGGAGATTTCTGAACTGGGAATTGAGATACATTATGAGGATGAACTTTCTGAAATTCCTGAACAATATAAAAACCCTGATGATACCCTGGTTGTCTTTACACCTGCAGTTCCTTCTGACCACAAGGAATATAATTATTTTACTTCGGGAGGTTTTAAAATAAAAAAACGTTCGGAGGTATTGGGAATTATTACTAAGAATACTTTTTGTTTTGCAGTTGCGGGAACGCATGGAAAAACAACAACAAGTAGCATCCTAGCGCATTTATTAAAGGATACGGGGACACCAATTACTGCATTTCTTGGTGGTATATCAGAGGATTTTAATAGTAATTTTTGGTTCGGTGGGAGTGACTATTCAGTGGTGGAAGCGGATGAATACGATCGATCATTTTTGCAACTATCCCCCGATATTGCTTGCATTACCTCTATGGATGCTGATCATCTGGATATTTACGGTGATAGTATAGAACTGAGAAAATCCTTTGGACAATTTGTGGAAAAACTCAAACCCAATGGGAAATTGTTTATAAGGAATGGGCTTCCACTTAAAGGGATAACCTATGGAATAGAAGATAATTCGGACTATTGTATCCGAAATTTAAGAATATCACATGGCGCCTACATTTTTGATTTGGAAACTCCAGACACTACCCTTAAAGGTGTTAAGTTCAATAAACCAGGAAAGCATAATTTGCTTAATGGTTTAGTGGCTTTTGCTATGGCAACACAGGTTGGAACCCCACCTAATCTGCTTGCCAAAGCACTAGAAACCTTTAAGGGAGTGAAACGGAGATTTTCTTATCGAATAAAGAATGTAAACCTTGTTTTTATCGATGATTACGCGCATCACCCAACGGAAATAAACGCCGTTTATGAAGCTATCTCAGAGATGCATCAAAATAAAAAAATACTGGCCGTTTTCCAACCTCATTTATTCTCACGCACTAGAGATTTTGCCGATGATTTTGCGCTTAGTCTTTCAAAATTTGACAGTGTTTTATTACTGGATATATATCCGGCAAGAGAAAAACCTATTGAAGGGGTGACTTCTGAATGGCTTATGGGGAAAATTACGAACCAGAATAAAAAATTAGTCCAAAAAGCAGATTTGATTTCGGAAATAAAAAAACAGCAACCGGAAGTGTTGGTTACCATGGGGGCCGGGGATATTGGACTGGAAATATCAAGAATAGAAAAAGAACTAAATCATGAAAATTAATTGGGATTACATCAAGCTGGGAGGTTTAATAATTTGTATCACAGGCCTGTATGCTTTTTCGGGTCAGCGAAGTGATTCGAGAAACGTAGAAGGTATTACAATAAAATTCACTGGGGAGAACAATCTCTACCTCACCCAGTCAATGGTTAATAAATTGTTAATACAAAATTATGGAATCATCAAAAACATGCCCAAAGAAAAATTAGTTTTGAATACTATAGAAAAGGTCATTGAGACCAATGATATGGTAAAAAGTGCCCAAGTTTATCTTACTATCAATGGTGAGCTTACATCAAACATCGTACAGCGGCAACCAATCGGACGTGTAGAGGGAAAGACAAAATATTACCTGGATGAGGAGGGAAAAAACATGCCATTATCCAGTAATCACTCTGCAAGAGTGCCAATTATTACGGGCAATATTACGGGTAGAAGTTTGGAGGATGTTTATGAGATTTTGAATTACATAAACGGTGATGACTTTTTAAGAAAAAATGTTATCGGAATTCACATTGAGGATGAGGAAAATTATCAATTAAAATTCCGCTTGGAAAACTTTGTTGTGAATTTGGGTAATGTGGACGATTTGGAACAGAAGTTCAATAATTTCAAGGCTTTTTATACCAAGGCTGCAAAGGACAAAACATTGGAAAACTATAATATAGTAAGCTTAGAATTTAATAATCAGGTAGTGTGCACCAAAATTTAAATTTATATGGAACAAGGTAATTATTCAGTTGGATTAGATATAGGCACTACAAAAATTGTGGCCATTATCGGAAAAGAAAACGAGTATGGTAAAATTGAGGTTTTAGGTATAGGCAGGTCAAAAAGCCTGGGAGTACATCGTGGTGTGGTAAATAATATTACTCAAACCATAAAGTCTATCCAGCAGGCTGTTGAACAGGCGGAAGCAGATTCCGGTTTAAAGATAGGTTCTGTAGTTGTGGGGATCGCCGGCCAACATATCAGAAGCCTTCAGCACAGTGATTATATTACCCGGGCTAATTCCGAAGAAGTGATCAATGAAGAGGACCTGGATAAACTTTGCAGCCAGGTGTATAAACTGGTAATGTTACCCGGAGAAGAAATCATCCATGTTTTACCTCAGGAATATAAGGTAGATGGTCAGGCCGAAATAAAGCAACCCATAGGAATGTACGGTGGCAGGCTTGAAGCTAATTTCCATGTAGTTGTTGGCCAGGTATCATCTATTAAAAACATTGGCAGGTGTATTAAAAGTGCAGGCTTGGACCTGGGTAATATTACCCTGGAACCACTTGCATCTTCAGATGCTGTACTTAGCCAGGAGGAAAAGGAAGCAGGTGTAGCTTTAATAGACATAGGTGGAGGGACAACAGACCTTGCAATTTTTAAAGATGGCATAATAAGGCACACAGCAGTAATACCTTTTGGGGGAAATGTTATTACCGAGGACATTAAAGAAGGTTGTTCAATTATAGAGAAACAGGCGGAACTGCTTAAAATGAAATTTGGATCTGCATGGCCCGGTGAGAATAAAGACAATGAAATAGTTTCTATTCCCGGCTTACGTGGAAGAGAGCCAAAGGAAATTACCCTTAAGAATCTATCTAAGATCATACATGCACGTGTCGTTGAGATTGTTGAGCAGGTATATGTTGAAATCAAAAATTACGGACATGAAGAGCAAAAGAAGAAGCTTATTGCCGGAATTGTACTGACAGGAGGAGGGAGTCAGTTAAAGCATTTAAAGCAATTGGTGGAATATATTACAGGCATGGATACAAGAATTGGTTATCCCAATGAACACTTGGCGGGAGATTCTGATCAGGAAATTGCCAGTCCCTTATATGCCACTGCCGTGGGATTGCTGATGAACGCAATTGAAAATAAAAGAAGAAGTCCTATTTATCGCGAAGAAGCCAAAAATGAGGAAGAACTGGTTTTAGAAGGCTTTTCGGAAGGAAGAGTAAACGAAAAGTCAAAAGGCGCAAGAAAATCTGTATTCGACGTTTGGTCAGAAAAACTTAAGGATTTTTTAGATAACGCAGAGTAAACCCAAATAGTAGCACGTAATAATCAAATAATACATAAAACATGAGCAAGAACACCGAATTTGAAAGTATATCCTTTGATTTACCCAAAAATCAAAGTAATGTAATTAAAGTAATTGGCGTTGGCGGAGGTGGAAGTAATGCAATAAATCACATGTTCCAGGCAGGGATAAATGGGGTTGATTTTGTGATTTGTAATACAGATTCACAAGCTTTGCAAAATAGTTCTGTACCCAATAAAATACAATTAGGTGTTTCTCTTACCGAAGGACTCGGAGCCGGGGCTAATCCGGAGGTGGGTGAACAAGCTGCAATAGAGAGTATGGAGGAAATCAAGCAAATGCTTGATACTACTACCAAAATGATTTTCATTACGGCTGGTATGGGCGGCGGCACTGGTACCGGAGCTGCACCTGTTATTGCCAAAATGGCTAAAGAAATGGATGTCCTTACTGTGGGGATTGTTACTATGCCATTTCAGTTTGAGGGTAAGATGAGGTGTCAACAGGCTCAAAAAGGGATTGAAAAGTTACGTGATAATGTAGATTCTTTAATTGTAATCAATAACAATAAATTAAGGGAAGTTTATGGGAATTTGGGCTTCAAAGCTGGTTTTTCAAAGGCGGATGAAGTACTTGCTACCGCAGCCAGAGGAATAGCTGAAGTAATAACCCATCATTATACTCAAAATATCGACCTCCGTGATGCTAAAACCGTTCTTTCAAATAGCGGCACAGCCATTATGGGGTCTTCTACCTCGTCGGGATCGGCAAGAGCTCATGAAGCCATAATGAAAGCTCTGGATTCTCCATTATTAAATGATAATAAGATTACGGGAGCCAAAAATGTATTATTGCTTATTGTTTCCGGATCCAAGGAGATCACTATTGACGAAATAGGTGAAATTAATGATCACATTCAGATTGAAGCCGGTCACGGAGCGAATATTATCATGGGAGTCGGTGAAGACGAAAACCTTGGTGAGGCTATAGCTGTAACAGTCATAGCCACTGGCTTTAATATAGACCAGCAAGATGACATAGTCAATACCGAAACCAAAAAAATTATTCACACTCTTGAAGACGAACAAAAGGCAGAACAGGATTTAAGTGATGAAAATGTTGTATACCAGCTGGATGAGGAGGAAGAAGTTGTTGAGACGATAATTAAACATTCTTTGGAAGTGGAAGAGACTATAGATCTTATCCCAACAACCAATTATATCAGAAATTTTAATGTTTTCTATGAAGAGGTTATAGCAGAAGAAATAGCGGAAGAAGATTTCATTATTATTGATTCTAAAAGGGCATTAAAGGAAATTGAAGTTATTGATCCGGAGGAAATAGCTGCTAAAACTGATAAAGAACAGATTGCACTTCGTTTTGATATGCCTTTGATGGAGGATTCAGAAGAAGAAACAGAGAGTGATAATGTGATTACCTTTAGCCTGGATGAGAATGTTAATGATCTTAATGTTAATGAGCATATAGAAGTTATCCCGGTTTTGGAATACAATAAAGAAGGTGAAACCCGATATAGTCTTGACGACTACATGGAATTAGAGAATAAATTAACCGGGGCTAAATCCAAAGCAGAAGAATTTGAACCTAAACTTATTGAAGATGAATTGGTCTTCGAGAGAAAAACTATAGCTCGTACAGAAAATGAGAAAGGGGAATTGGGATCAAGGAATGCAGATCCTATGGATACCCCTATTGAAGAAATACTCAGGGATAGAGCAGATGAGCGCAGGAGAAAATTAAAAGATTTCAATTATAAGTTTAAGAATAGCGTAAATAATATTGATGAAATAGAGAAGGAACCGGCCTATAAGCGCCAGGGTATAGATTTAAATGAGAGGCCTAAAGAGGGTAAGGTTTCCAGGACTACTTTAAGTGAAGACAGCAACGATGAAATTCAGTTGCGTTCTAACAACTCCTTTTTACATGATAATGTAGACTAGTCAGAATACGGGGAGATACTCCCAAACCATGAATAGGCCCGAAAATCATTAATTTTCGGGTTTATTTTTTTTATCTTGTCGTTGCTAAAATCTAAAAAGATATGAGTTTACAGAATCAGGTAATGGAAGAGATTAAAGTGGCCATGAAAGCCAAGGATACCATTAGTCTGGAATCATTAAGGGCCATAAAATCTGCATTATTGCTAGCCCAAACTGAAAAGGGTGCGGGAACTGAAATGTCGGATGCCGATGAAATAAAATTAGTTCAAAAGCTGGTAAAACAACGAAGGGATAGTGCTGCTATTTTTAAGGAACAGGGTAGGGAAGATCTTGCTGAACCGGAACTGGCCCAGGCAGCAGTAATTGAAAAGTTTTTGCCTGCTCAGCTAGGTGCTGATGAGATAGAAAAAATTGTTATTCAGACTATTAAAAGTACGGGCGCCAGTGGTATGAAAGATATGGGAAAAGTTATGGGAATGGTGTCCAAGCAATTGGCCGGGCAGGCCGATGGAAAAACCATTTCTGAAATTGTGCGTGCCAAGCTGACTTAATTCTCAAATGAATTTTCAGAAAATTCGGGAACTCTTTGAATCTGATAATGCTATAGGAAGGGTGTCTCGTATGGATGCCATAAATAATAAAGCTGTCCTGGTTGCCGCACTGATTAAAGC
>Ga0316188_10000110_pt1 | contig 27019 bp, 22 predicted proteins | sample Phiworburrow1_MG_FD_204933 | JGI IMG/M metagenome (GOLD analysis project Ga0316188, IMG submission 204933) | Coastal sediment microbial communities from Maine, United States - Phippsburg worm burrow 1 | ecosystem: Environmental > Aquatic > Marine > Coastal > Sediment | place: USA: Maine... | reverse complement strand
AAAATAACTTTCTTCAAAATTAGCAGTAAATTAGATAAACTGAAAATTTCCAGAGTAAAGAAAATCACATGATGTGCTATAATTAATAACGCTAAAAAAGTAATTTGTTGTACCCTGGTCGTGTTCGCTAATTTAAAACTTTGAAATTCATAATTAACGCCAAAAACGAAGCGCATTATTGTAGGTCTTAGATAAGCGATGGTGACTGTTGCCGCCGTATGCAAGGCCATGGTGTCTGAAAAAAAATCGATCGATAAACCCAACAGAAACCCTATAAATATAAAAACCGACCTGTTTTCCTTTATTGGATACCAATAGAGGAATAGAATATAGACCATTGGATTGATAAAGCCAAAAAAATTCAACCTGTTAAATACCAATACCTGTACCAAAACGAGTAAGGCGAATCTAATAAAATTGATAAAGTAATAACTACTGCTCATTGGCTATTTTAGCTTCTAGCTGTAAAATTTCAGGCCTGTTTTTGTTATAGATGATATAGACATTTTTGACATTTGACATATCGTTAAAAAGTTCTACATCTATGTTATAAAAACTCTTTGATACATTCAGATCAAACTTTTTAATGGTCCCGATTGGAATATTCTCCGGAAAAATGCTTGACATGGCTCCTGTTACAATGGTATCACCAACTAAAAGCGGCACCAATCGGGGAATATCTTCCAGCTCTACCTGATTATAATGTTGCCCGTCCCAGACCAAAGAACCAAAATAATTGGTATTCTTAATTTTGGCATTTATGTTTGATTTGATGTTTAGGATACTTTGAACCGAAGCATAATTTTTTGTGGTATGTTCTATAATGCCAAGAATTCCATTGGCGGTAATTACGCCCATGTCCTGTTTTATACCATGGTTTGTGCCTTTATTTATGGTGATATAATTATTCGGGCTTGCATAGCTGTTCTTAATGATTTTCGCTGAAGTAACCGTAAAATCAAATGTAGTGGTATCTAATTGATTACTATCTTCAATAACCCTGTTCAAAAGTAAACTTCGCAATTGTTTGTTTTCTTCGACCAGTTTCCTGTTTTCCTCATCCAGCTCGAAATACTGGGTAATGCCATCAGCGGTGTTGTAAATGGAACCGGATACCCAGTTTGCTGAATTAAAGTATTTTGATCGATGATAAGAATGGGAGTCGATGGTAAATACCAGGGAAATTAACAGCAATAATAAGTAAAGCAGCGTGGTTTTATACCGAATGATAAAATTGATTATCTGCTGCATTCACTTGTTAAGTTAAGTGTCTAAAATGAGATGCCAAGTATTCACTTAAATCCTCACAGAACTCAGGTTATTTAATAAGAATACTTTTATAACGTTCCAGGTTTTTAAGTGCTATACCGGTTCCTCTCACTACAGCTCTTAAAGGGTCTTCGGCAATATAAACAGGCAGGTCAGTCTTCTGAGACAGCCTTCTGTCCAATCCGCGGAGCATTGACCCGCCGCCAGCAAGATATATACCGGTATTGTAAATATCTGCCGCTAATTCCGGTGGGGTTTGCGACAAAGTTTCCATCACAGCATCTTCCACCCGTAAAATGGACTTGTCCAATGCTTTGGCAATTTCTCTGAATGAAATAGAAACCTGCTTGGGTTTACCCGTAAGCAAATCCCTGCCTTGTACAGACATTTCATCCGGCGGGGATTGCAGGTCCTCGGTAGCCGAGCCTATGGTTATTTTTATATTCTCTGCGGTACTTTCACCCACATATAGGTTATGTTGGGTACGCATATAATAGATAATGTCATTGGTAAATACATCACCAGCAATTTTAACCGATTTATCACAAACAATTCCTCCTAATGCAATTACCGCTATTTCTGTAGTTCCACCTCCAATATCTACAATCATATTTCCCTTGGGCTGCATAATATCCAGGCCAATCCCAATTGCGGCGGCCATGGGTTCATGAATAAGATATACTTCTTTGCCGTTTACGCGCTCAGCAGATTCCTTTACAGCCCGCATTTCTACTTCTGTAATCCCGGAAGGAATGCAAATCACCATCCGCAATGCCGGTGGGAACCATTTTTTCTTAAGAGCAGGAATGTTCTTAATGAACATATTGATCATTTTTTCAGAAGCATCAAAATCGGCGATCACCCCATCTTTAAGAGGTCTGATGGTTTTAATGTTCTCATGGGTTTTCCCCTGCATCATACTAGCCTCTTTTCCTACAGCAATTATTTTACCAGTAATCCTGTCTCTTGCAACAATAGACGGACTGTCCACAACCACCTTGTCTCCATGGATAATAAGCGTATTTGCAGTACCCAGGTCGATAGCTATTTCTTCAGTTAAGAAATCAAAAAATCCCATTCGCGTTATTTAGGTTTCGGTTAAAAGGTATATTTCATCGACAAAAGTAGTAAAATTAATGCTTAAAATGACGAGTGCCTGTCATTACCATAGACATTCCATTTTCGTTACAAAAATCGATGCTCAATTGATCCTTAATTGATCCTCCTGGTTGAATAACGCTTTTAATACCATTATTATTTGAAATCTCAACACAATCCGGAAAGGGAAAAAATGCATCACTGGCCATTACTGCACCTTCCAAATCAAAATTAAAAGATTTTGCTTTGTGAATTGCCTGGTTTAATGCGTCAACCCTTGAAGTTTGCCCTGTACCGCTGGCACATAATTGTTTGTTTTTTGCAAGTACAATGGTGTTGGATTTTGTATGCTTGCATAATTTAGATGCAAAGATGAGGTCATCCAATTCTCGGGGGTCCGGCTTCTTATTGGTCACATAGTCCAAATCCTTAAGTGTATCTGTTTTAAAATCTTTGTCCTGAAGGAGAAAACCATTCAAACAAGTTCTTACCAACATTTCAGGAAGCGGAGTTTCCTTTTGAATTAACACAATTCTGTTCTTCTTTCCTTTTAAGACGCTAAGTGCATCTTCATCATAACTTGGGGCAATGACTACCTCGCAGAATAAATTGTGAATTTCTTCCGCTGTTGGTTTGTCAATCTTAACGTTGCTTATCAATATTCCTCCGAATGCAGATACGGGATCCCCTGCCAAAGCATCTAAGTATGCCTGGTGTATGGTGCTCCGGGTAGCTAACCCACAGGCATTGTTGTGTTTTAGAATGGCAAATGTAGGATCATCATTTTGAAATTCATTCATCAAATTTATAGCTGCATCAACATCCAATAAATTATTATAGGACAATTCTTTGCCATGTAATTTGGTAAACATGGCTTCAAAATCTCCAAAAAAGAACCCTTTTTGATGTGGGTTTTCACCATATCGCAAGACCTTTGCCCTGGTTTCACTAATCTTTAAGGCACCTTCATGATGATCTTTGTTGAAGTAGTTAAAGATAGCAGTGTCGTAATGGGAAGATACATTAAATGCTTTGGTAGCAAATCTCCTTCTGTCTTCCAGAGTGGTCTCACCTCTGTTAGTACTCATAAGATCAAGGAATTCCTGATAATCTTCCACGGAAGAAACACATAGTACATCCTTGTAATTTTTAGCCGCCGCCCGTATCAGTGAGATTCCCCCTATATCAATCTTTTCAATGATTTCCTGTTCAGATGCACCACTGGATACAGTTTTTTCAAAGGGGTAAAGGTCCACAATAATAACATCCAACTGAGGGATATTAAACTCTTCTAATTGGGCCACATCACTTTCGTTATCCTGTCTGTTTAAAATACCTCCAAATACCTTTGGATGAAGTGTTTTTACCCTTCCGCCCAAAATAGAGGGATAACTGGTTACCTCTTCGACAGGAATTACATCAATTCCCAATTCTCGTATAAATTTTTCTGTACCGCCAGTGGAGTAAATTAAAATGCCGAGCTCGCTAAATTTACGGACAATAGGTTCTAGGCCGTCTTTATGAAATACTGAAATCAGCGCGGAATTAATTTTTTTTGTAGTGCTCATTTTTTGGTGCTTAAATAGAAGTCTTAAAGGAAACAAATGTAATTTTTTTGAAGCTACAAAAGGGATTGGGTTATTAACAAAAGAGTTAAAGTTTTAAAGAATTTTAGCTACCTGTTCATTAACGAATTCTAAAAATTCCTCATCATCCTTGTTAAACGGGTCCGGGGTATTGGAATCAATATCAATTTGGCCGATATTTTCCCCATTTAAAAATAAGGGGACAACGATTTCTGCTTTAACATTGATACTGCAGGCAATATAATTATCCTGAGCTTTTACATCCGGTACCACAAAGTTTTTATTGCTGAGGGCAACCTGACCACAAATTCCTTTTCCAAAAGGAATTATAGTGTGGTCTGTGGGTTCACCGGCATAAGGACCAAGCTTTAGCTCTTCTTTATTTCCATTTCTAAAGTAAAAACCTACCCAGTCGTAATATGAAATTTTATCTCGCAGCAAATCACATATTTGCTGAAGGCGTTGGTTTACCTCAACCTTATTATCGTTGACTATAGTTTCTATTTTTGAGCGTAATTCGGTCAGCATGGTAATTTTTTTGTAAAAGTATTGAAAATGGGAATTTAAAATAAGCTGTTTAAAATAAAACTAATTAATCCTGCGAAGGATATAGACAGGCATTTCCAAATATTTAAAAATTTAATTTTAAATACATGGGCCAGGGAATATGTTATCCAAATACCTCTTTTTTACAGATATATACTAAAACAACTTACACCAATAGGTAGGCAAATTTAATCTGGGCAACTTTAATCTTTTGTTAACCAATACAATAAAAGATAAATTTTCGTAGTTTTGTAGTACAGATGAAAGAAACTTTGCGTCAAATAACATCTATTACTATGGCACTTTTGGTGCTGTTCTCTACCATGTCTTTTACGGTAGATATGCATTATTGTGGCGACCACCTTGTGGATTTCGGATTTTTTAAAAATGCAGAAAACTGCACAATGAAAGCCAGCCACTCCAATGCTGCAGGAGAGGATTCCTTGATGGAAATGGAGATGGATTGCTGTACCGATCTGGAAATAGTTCAGGTTGGTCAGGATGATCTGAAAATTTCTTTTGATCAATTGACTTTCGAGCAGCAGACCTTTATTTCGGCATTCTTTTATACCTATGTTAATTTATTTGAAGGGATTGATAACAATATAATTCCTTTTAAAGAATACTCCCCGCCACCTCTGATCAGGGATGTACAGATTCTCGATCAGACTTTTCTCATTTGATTTTAAGCATTGAAATTTAGGCCCGACAGTTACTACTGTATTATGGGCTGAAAGTGTTGATTGTATTTTTCGTTCAACTTTAATTTCCAACTGTTTAATAATCAATTCATATGCTAAACAAGGGCATTAAATATCTCATAAATAATAAACTGATAGCTGTTCTGATGCTCGTCCTTTTTGTAGGATGGGGCATTGTAAACGCTCCTTTTAACTGGGACATTGGATTTTTACCCAGTAATCCCGTAGCTGTGGATGCTATTCCGGATATAGGTGAGAACCAACAAATAGTTTTTACGAAATGGCCCGGTCGTTCTCCCCAGGATATTGAAGACCAGATCTCCTATCCGTTGACCACCTCTTTATTGGGTATACCGGGGGTCAGGACCATACGCAGTTCCTCTATGTTCGGGTTTTCCAGTATCTACATCATTTTTGAAGAGGAGGTTGAATTTTATTGGAGCCGTAGCCGGATTCTTGAAAAGTTGAATTCGCTACCTGGTAATTTATTGCCGGAAGGAGTAAATCCTGCTCTGGGACCTGACGCAACGGGCCTGGGGCAAATATTCTGGTATACACTCGAAGGCAGGGATGAAGAAGGAAATGTCACAGGCGGCTGGGATTTGCAGGAATTGCGAAGTGTTCAGGACTACTATGTAAAATTCGGCCTTTCTGCAGCGAATGGCGTATCTGAAGTAGCTTCTATCGGGGGTTATGTACAGGAATACCAGATTGATGTTAATCCCGAATTGATGAAACAATATGATATTGGTCTTCATGAGGTGGTCAATGCGGTCAAAAAGAGCAATCGTGATATTGGTGCACAGACCCTGGAAATCAATCAGGCTGAATACCTCGTAAGAGGTCTTGGCTATGTCAAATCTTTGGAAGATATTAAAAATGCCGTAATCACTGCAGAGGATTTCACTTCCATTCGTATAAAGGATATTGCCAATGTTTCGCTCGGCCCGGCCGTGCGCCGCGGCATTCTGGATAAGGAAGGCGCAGAAGTTGTTGGCGGCGTCATCGTGGCCAGATATGGGGCAAACCCATTAGAGGTGATCAATAATGTGAAGGAAAAAATAAAGGAACTGAGTGCGGGTTTACCATCCAAAGAACTGGCAGACGGCAGGACATCTCAACTGACCATTGTACCTTTCTATGACCGTACGGAACTAATACAGGAAACCCTGGGAACGCTAAATGAAGCCTTGACTTTGGAAATACTCATTACCATATTGGTCATCATTATTATGGTCTTCAACTTAAGGGCTTCTATTCTTATATCGGGTTTGTTGCCGGTGGCGGTTTTGATGGTTTTTGTTGCCATGAAATTTTTTAATGTGGATGCCAATCTGGTGGCACTTTCCGGGATCGCAATTGCAATCGGAACCATGGTGGACGTAGGTGTTATCCTCTCTGAGAATATCATCCGACATCTGGACGAAGATGGAGAAAAGCTACCCATAAATACGGTTGTCTATAATGCTACAGCCGAAGTTTCCGGTGCCATAGTGACGGCGGTAATGACTACAATTATTAGTTTCATTCCTGTGTTTACAATGATAGGGGCCGAAGGAAAATTGTTCCGGCCCCTGGCATTTACAAAAACATTTGCCTTAACCGCATCTATAATAGTGGCTTTGTTTCTTATACCTCCTTTTGCCGCCTTTATCTTTAGGAAGAAAAATATTAAAAACACCTCGGCCTATTTCATTAACGGAATTTTTACCCTTCTTGGGATTCTGGCCGTTTCCTTTGGTTATTGGCCAGGAGGATTGGCATTAATTGCATTTGGAATAGTAGGGCTGTTAAGGAACCCTGAAATTGCATCACGGCTGTTCAACGGTTTCTCATTAACCGAAAAACGTGCAAATCTGATCAACGTCGTTATCTCGGTTTTGGTCATCATTTTTCTGCTGGCAGCATATTGGCGGCCTTTAGGTTTGGACAAGAATATTTTCTGGAATTTAATATTTGTAGCCTTTATCTGTTTTGGGCTTTTGGCAGTATTCATGACATTTCGTAAATATTACACCAGCATCCTGCTTTGGGCGTTACGTAACAAATTGCTGTTCCTATCCATTCCAACTTTGATCGTTGTCTTAGGGGTGCTAATCATGCAGAATACGGGTAAAGAGTTTATGCCCTCCCTAAACGAAGGTTCATTTTTGTTGATGCCTACATCCCTCCCGCATGCAGGGGGGGAAGAAAACAGGCGGGTGCTGCAACAATTGGATATGGCTGTGGCCAGCATCCCTGAAATTGAAACGGTAGTCGGTAAGGCAGGGCGAGCGGAATCTGCACTCGATCCTGCGCCCTTGTCCATGTACGAAAATATGATTCAGTATAAACCTGAATACATTTTAAACAAAGCTGGCAAACAGCAGCGCTTTAAGGTAAATGATGATGGACTATTTATATTAAAAGACGGAAATTTCGTTTTAAACCCGAATACGGTACTAGATAAAAACTCCGGTGAATACAGGGAAACAGATATCGAAGATTTCTCAGAAATCGGTTTTGATAATTTGGTTCCCGATCCGGATGGCGAATATTACCGCAATTGGCGACCGGAAATACAGTCGCCAGATGACATATGGAATGAAATTATCCGCGCGACACGTTTGCCGGGAGTTACTTCTGCACCCAAACTGCAGCCTATAGAAACCCGTTTGGTAATGCTTCAAACCGGAATGCGAGCACCCATGGGTATCAAGGTCAAGGGCCAAAATTTACGGCAAATTGAAGCCTTTGGCATAGAATTGGAAAATATTCTGAAAGAGGCTGAAGGGGTCAAAGATGAAGCTGTGTTTGCCGATAGAATTGTTGGAAAGCCTTACCTGCTGATCGATATTGACAGGGAGGCCCTGGTCAGATATGGTATCCAAATTGAAGATGTACAACAGGTGTTAGAAGTGGCTGTTGGTGGTATGGTATTGACCCAAACAGTGGAGGGCCGGGAACGTTACGGGGTCCGGGTACGCTACCCAAGGGAGCTCAGGGATAATCCAACAGATATTAAGAACATTTATGTTCCGGTGGCAAAGGGCAGTCCTGTTCCTTTAAGCGAACTGGTAAATATCCGTTATGAAAAAGGGCCACAGGTCATCAAAAGCGAGGATACATTTTTGGTGGGCTATGTATTGTTCGATAAGTTGGACGGTTATGCTGAGGTCAATGTGGTAGAGAATGCACAAACCCTTATCCAACAAAAGATTGACAATGGAGAACTGGTAGTTCCCAATGGTATTAACTATAAATTTACTGGGACATATGAAAATCAACTGCGGGCAGAGAAAACTTTAACTGTAGTCGTACCATTATCTTTACTTATTATTTTTTTGATTCTGTATTTCCAGTTCCGTTCGGTATCCACTTCGCTAATGGTTTTCACGGGAATCGCCGTAGCTTTTGCCGGAGGCTTTATAATGATTTGGTTTTACGGCCAGGACTGGTTCCTCAATTTTAATTTCTTTGGTGAAAATTTAAGGGACCTCTTTCAGATGCATACCATAAACCTCAGTGTCGCAGTTTGGGTTGGGTTTATTGCCCTTTTTGGAATAGCCACAGATGATGGTGTAGTCATGGCCACCTACCTGACCCAGACCTTTGACCGCAACCAACCTAATACCCTGGAAGCCGTCAGGGCATCGGTTGTGGAAGCCGGAGAAAAGCGGATTCGCCCTTGTTTGATGACCACGGCGACGACCATGCTAGCCCTATTACCCGTATTGACTTCTACAGGCAGGGGAAGTGATATTATGATTCCCATGGCCATACCCTCTTTCGGTGGAATGCTGATAGCCCTGATAACACTTTTAGTGGTTCCGGTTTTGTTTAGCTGGAAAAGCGAGTGGCAACTTAAAAGAATAAATACATGAAAAATATAATTATCATAGCATTAGGATTATTCATGGTTACGGCTTTAAAAGCCCAAACCCTGGACTCTTATATTCAGGAGGCCGAAAGCAACAATCCCGAAGTACAGGCATTTGAACTCCGATACAATATCTCGAAGGAAAAAGTGGACGAAGCGGATGCTTTTCCTAAAACGGAAGTGAGCGCCGGCGTTTTTGTCAGCGAACCTGAAACCAGAACGGGTGCACAAAAAGCGCGGTTTTCGGTCAAGCAGATGCTTCCCTGGTTTGGGACCATTACATTGCGGGAAAACTATGCAAGTTCCCTGGCCGAAGTAGATTATTTGGACATTGTGATTACCAAAAGGAAATTGCGTTTATCAGTGTCACAATCCTATTATGAACTGTACGCCATTAAAAAGAAGCTAGTGGTATTAGAGGAAAACATCCAACTGCTAAAAACTTATGAAAAATTGGCTTTGACCGCGGTTGAAGTTGGCAATGCATCTGTGGTTGATGTCCTGAGGCTCCAGATCAGACAGAATGAACTCAATGAAGCCAAATTGGTCCTGGAGCAGGAATATCAGGCGGTCCAAACACAATTCAATAATTTCCTGAATCGGAATGAAAGTAATGCTATCGCGATTGTTGATGATTTAGCGATCGACGAGCCCATTGAAATCCAACAGCTTCAATTAGAACTGCATCCGGAACTGGAAAAATATGACAGGCTGTATGAATCGGTAGCACATTCCGAAGTATTGAATCAAAAGGATGCAAATCCTAATCTCGGTTTTGGATTGGATTACATACCAGTAGCGAAGAGGCCGGATATGGACTTTAGCGATAATGGGAAAGATATTCTCATGCCTATGGTTTCTTTGTCTATTCCCATTTTCAATAATAATTATAAATCGAGAACCGTGCAGAATGAATTGCGACAAGAGGAAATCAATGCGCAAAAAGCGAATCGAAGAAATCTGTTGGAAACAATTTTGAGCGATGCCATTACAGATAAGGAAGCTTCCTATATAAAATACAAAACGCAACTAAGGAATTTAGAACAGGCTAAAGATGCGGAGGAGATTCTTATCAAGAATTATGAAACGGGAACAATAGATTTCAAAGATGTGCTGAACATACAGGAACTACAATTGCGATTTCAGATAAACCTGATAGAGGCTATCAAAAATTATTATGTTCAAACGGCCATTATCAATTATTTAACTAATCAATAAAAAACACAATTACATAATTATCAATTTTCCATTTAAACTCTTAAAAACAAAAAAGATGAAACGAAATGTAACCTTAACAATCACAACTGTCATTATGATTTCTTTGGCCTCATGTGGGGATGCAAATAAAAAGCAGGATACTAATATGGGTACCCCGGCTGAAATCGAAGCTAAAAAAGAAAGTTCTGCTGAAATCGCCGAAGCCTCGTTTTCTGATGAAATGACCGAAAAAGTGTTCCAAAATTATCAGCAGATTCGGATGGCTTTGGTTAATTCAGATGCTGAAGAAGTGAATCTGGCGGCCGGAAACCTTGCGGAAAGTTTAACTGGTGAAATGGAAGAAATGGAGTCGATGGCCATGGCCATGGCAGATGCTAGGGACATTGAAAATCAACGCCAGCTATTTTCCCAGTTGACAGAGAAGGTTGAACCCTTGTTTAAAGAAACTATTTCTGAAGGCGCCATCTACAAACAATTTTGCCCTATGGCTTTCGATGGAAAAGGCGGTTATTGGATTTCCGATGTAGAAGAAATCAGGAATCCGTATTACGGAGATAAAATGCTGAAATGCGGAAAAGTTACCGAAACTATAAAAAAGTAACATATGCAGCACACCTATCACATACACGGAATGACCTGTAATGGTTGCAGAAGCCATGTTCAGGAATCACTCGCTAAAGTGAAAGGTGTAATCACGGTTTCAGTAGATTTAGAGAAGGAGGAGGCGACCATTGAGATGGATACCCATATTCCAATAGACAAGTTCCAGGAGGCATTGAAATATGATGGTGGCGGGTATAATATCTATGAACAAGGCGAACATCACCATACAAAAGCAAACAAAATGGAAGCCCCTAAAGCAAAGGGTATGGGTACATTTTTTTGTCCGATGCATTGTGAGGGAGATAAGGTCTATGATGAACCCGGGGATTGTCCTGTTTGCGGAATGGATTTGGTAGAGGAACAAAACGTCGCATCCACAACTTTAACAAAATACACCTGCCCCATGCATCCCGAAATCGCCAGGGACCAACCGGGTAGTTGTCCCATCTGCGGGATGGATCTCGTGCCCACGCAACCAGATCTTTCAGCAGAGGAAATGAACTTTAAAAAGTTGCTCAAAAAGTTTTGGATTGCGTTGGCCTTTACCTTGCCCATCTTCTTGATTGCGATGTCCGAAATGCTGTCCAATAATCCGCTCTATGAAATTATGCAGCAGAAAAACTGGAATTGGATACAATTCACACTTTCAATTCCGGTTGTGTTCTATGCCACATGGATGTTCTTTGAACGTGCTTATCGCTCTATCAGGACGTGGAACCTCAATATGTTTACCCTGATCGGTATTGGAGCAGGTGTTGCCTGGATGTTCAGTGTATTTGGAATGCTTTTTCCGGATTTTTTTCCGGCCCAATTTAAAACAGAATCGGGAAGCGTTCACGTCTATTTTGAAGCAGCAACGGTTATTCTTACCCTGGTCCTGTTAGGGCAAGTTCTGGAGGCAGGGGCACATACCAAAACAAATTCTGCAGTAAAGGAATTGTTAAAGCTGGCGCCTAACAAGGCTGTTCGGGTTGTCAATGGTCAGGAAGAGGAAGTTGCCATAGACCGGATACAATTAGGCGATATACTAAGGGTAAAACCAGGCGACAAGATTCCAGTGGATGGGGTAATTGCCGAAGGGGAGACTTCCATAAATGAATCGATGATTACAGGCGAACCCATTCCTGTAAGCAAAAGCCCTGGCGATAAAGTAAGTAGTGGAACTATCAACGGGAACCAGTCCTTTTTGATAAAGGCAGAAAAAGTTGGATCGGATACCCTGCTCGCCCAAATTATCCAAATGGTCAATGATGCCAGTCGCAGCCGTGCACCTATTCAAAAATTGGCGGATACGGTTTCGGGTTATTTTGTTCCAGTGGTAGTTAGTATAGCGGTCATCACTTTTGTGGTCTGGGCGGTTTGGGGACCGGAACCCGTCTATGTCTATGCCCTGGTCAATGCCATTGCGGTATTGATAATCGCTTGTCCCTGTGCGTTGGGCCTGGCGACCCCAATGGCGGTTATGGTGGGTGTAGGCAAGGGTGCGCAGAATGGCGTACTTATCAAGAATGCCGAAGCCCTGGAAAAGATGGATAAGGTAGATACGCTAATTGTAGATAAGACCGGAACCATTACGGAAGGGAAACCAACGGTTGAAAAAGTAGGTGCATTCGGTGACGATTTTAGCGAAAAGGATGTTTTGCAATACATCGTATCCCTGAATAGCCTGAGTGAACATCCACTGGCGGCAGCTACTTTAGTATATGGAAAAGAACTGCGGGTAGAAACCCTCAAAGCGGATGGCTTCAATGCGGTAACAGGCAAAGGTGTTCAAGGAAATGTGAACGGAAAGAAGACGGCCCTGGGCAATGCCAAAATGATGGAAGAGGCCCATGCACCTCTTTTAGAGGAAATGGAAAACAAAGCCCGGACCTATCAAAAACAAGGTAAAACCGTTTCTTACCTGTCCATTGATCAAAAGATGGCAGGATATATTGTTATTGGGGATAAAATAAAAGGGTCAAGTGCCAGGGCAATCCAGGAATTACAGGACAAAGGTATCGCAGTCATTATGCTTACAGGTGATAATTACGATACCGCGCAGGCGGTGGCAGGCGAACTCCACCTGGCTGATTTTAAGGCGGGAATGCTCCCTGAGGATAAGTTAAAGGAAGTAGAGCGACTTCAGGGAATTGGAAAAGTAGTTGCAATGGCAGGAGATGGTATAAACGACGCCCCGGCCCTGGCGAAAAGTGATGTGGGTATTGCCATGGGTACAGGAACAGACGTGGCTATTGAGAGTGCATGCATTACTTTGGTAAAGGGCGATTTGCATGGTATTGTCAGGGCAAGAAACCTGAGTGACAAGGTAATGAAGAACATCAAACAAAACCTGTTCTTCGCCCTGCTGTACAATACCCTTGGCGTACCTATTGCTGCGGGAGTTCTCTATCCTTTTTTCGGGATATTGCTTTCCCCGATGATCGCTGCAGCGGCTATGAGTTTTAGTTCTGTTTCAGTCATTGCCAATTCGCTCAGGTTAAGAAATACAATGATAGATTAAACCCATAGTCAAAAGAAAAGACAAAAAAATAAAGTTCAGAATTATGAAAAAAAATATGCTTTACATCGGATTGGCAGTCATCGGAGGCTTGTTGGCCGGATACCTGATTTTTGGAAATAACTCAAATGAAGGTTTAGACAATGAACATGACCATAGCCGGGAAAAGGCAACAGGTGAAATCTGGACATGCTCAATGCATCCGCAGATCATGCAACCTGAACCGGGAGACTGCCCCATCTGTGGCATGGACCTGATACCTGCTGAATCCGAAGCGGATGGTTTGGCAATTGGACAATTTAAATTGACAAAGAACGCCATGGCCCTGGCCAATATTGAAACTACCAAAGTTGGTCCGGGGATTTCGGGTAATAATACCCTTAAACTTTCCGGAAAAATAAAGGAGAATGAAAAGGCTTTGGAAACACAGGCTTCCTACTTTGATGGACGGATAGAAAAACTGTTCGTAAATTTTGAGGGGGAGGAGGTCAGAAGCGGGCAGCAACTGGCAACCATTTATTCTCCTGAGTTGGTTTCGGCCCAACAGGAATTGATAACGGCAGGAAGCATGAAGGAGTCCCAGCCCGATTTATACCGCGCCGTTCGAAACAAGCTTAAACTTTGGAAACTATCGGAAGAGCAAATCGCGCAGATTGAAAAAACCGGTAGGGTTAGTGAAAATTTCCCTGTATATGCCAATGTATCAGGAACAGTTTCTGAAATTATGGTGAAAGCCGGAGACTATATAAAACAAGGATCGCCTATGTTTAAAATAGCAAATCTCAATACAGTTTGGGCTGTTTTCAACGCCTATGAAAATCAGGTTTCGCTTTTAAAGGAAGGCCAAAACATCGACATCGTTACCAAGGCCTATCCGGATACCAGGTTCGAGGCTAAAATTTCCTTTATAGACCCCGTACTGAATTCGGCGACAAGGACTATTGAGGTCAGGGCAGTTCTTCAAAACCCAAATGGCCAATTAAAGCCGGGAATGTTCGTTGCCGGAATGATAGGGCTTACATCAAAAATAAAGGATGATATGATTGTAATTCCCGAAAGTGCCGTTCTTTGGACAGGGGAACGCTCGGTGGTCTATATCAAAACTGACCTAGAAAATCCGACTTTTGAAATGCGTGAAATAACTCTGGGAGATATGCTCAATGAAGGGTATGTTGTTTTAAATGGATTACAAAATGGTGATGAGATTGTGACTAACGGAACTTTTACAGTGGATGCTGCGGCCCAACTCAAAGGAAAAAAATCCATGATGAACGAAAAAGCGGAAAAAGTAATGACAGGTCATGAGAGTCATGACTAGGAATTCCCGACTTGATGCGCTCAAAATATTTGAGGTATCTGAGTTTAACTAATCGTAAATAATAGCACTAAAAATTGAAACCCAGCCTAATAACGGGTCCGGAAGTATCTACGTTATACAAAAAGCGGTCCTGTCCGCTACCCGATTCATAATCGAGACTGATAATCCTATATCCTCCTGTGACTTCAAATAGCTTCGAAAATCTATATCCTGCATAAGCCTGTATTTGCCAGGCTAAATCAGATCCAATACCAAATCCCCCGATTTCTCCACGAAATTGGTAATTAAATTTTTTCACATTATTACTTTTTATTCGTGCTATAATCATGGGATCAAACCAGGTTTTGGTGATTGACCTGCTTTGAGGTGTGGTACCACCCCCTATGGCATTTAGGTTTAGGTCGACGCCGGCATTAATTGAATTTAATATTCCTCCCAAACCAACTTCAAGCCATGGCGTGATTCTTCGCAACCCCATTATTTCCCATGCAAATTGTTTTGCAGAAATATCACCACTATCAATTAAAATCCCTGATTCTACTCCCCTCGAGAGATTCATATAAATAAAGTCCGAGCCCACAGCCCAGGTGTCGTTGGAGGCTTCCAGATTGAGCATAAACCCCATTTTCAGATTCCCAAAAATATCATTGGTGTTTGCATCTATCGGAGCATCTGGCAAAACACCCAGCCCCACGGAACCTTTCATATTAGGAAACAGCATATAAGGCTCAACCAAAAAGGCCCATTTATTTGTTGATGCAACAGAGGTGTTATCTTCCTGTGCCAGGATATCTCCGGAAATCAGGGAGAGTAACATAATTCCAAAAAATATTGTTTTAGGATAACAATTAATTGTTTTCATATTCTTTTTTTTAAAAGGTTATTTTTCCATTGGTAGTTTCATAAGCTCCCTGTCTAATTTATACGTCCATGGCACCCCGGAGTTTTTCCAGCCGTTTTTTAAACGTTGGCCATAGTAGAGATTTTCAGTATCTGAGATAGCATCACCTTCAAAACCGTCCGTAATATTGTACACATTATTAAATCCGGCATCAGCTAATTGATTAACAGCCCAGGCACTTCTTCCTCCGGAACGGCACATCACATAAAGCGTATCAGTTGTTTGAAAGACTTCTTTAATATGTTTTATAAAATCTGGACTGGGTTTTATTGAAAAATGTTGTTTTTCTGCATCCCATTCGTAAGTCTGTATAAAAACAGGGATGTTCCAGGCCATAGCAGCGTGTCCAATGTATATATATTCATCAGGCGTCCTTACGTCTAGGATTTTAATTTTATCAGGGGCTTGTTTCCAATTTTCATAGGCCTCCCTTGCAGTAACATACAGCCCCAGAGTTGTTTGTTTTTCTATAGGAAGCGCTGTCGTGTTTGCCTGTCCCTGGGTAGGTTGTGTGGTAAAAAGGCTCAAAGAAACAATCAATATTAAAATCGGCGGAATTTGATTAGCTGCCGGCCTATACATATGAATTGGCCTGACGTCTTTCATGACCAAAATATCCCTGTGTTCTTTTGATGGAACAATACTGCTGGCATGAAGATCATATGCTTTTATTTTTTTCTCTGTTTTCATAATATACTATTATTTAAAAATTTGCCTGTTACTTCATGTTAGTTAAAAGCTATACAATTCCTTTAACTGATTATAGATGATGAGTAAACCTAAAGCAACCTGCACAATTCCGAGAACAGCGCCCAGTATGGGCAAAACTATTCTCAGATATTTAAAAATGCGTTTAGTCGCGAGCATGGTTACCAGATTTAACAACATGATTCCAACTATCATTGCAGCAATGATCAACTGGCTTTTGGGGTCAGGAAACATACTTAGAAATACAATTATTGTTGCAATACCATAGGGAGTTACAATAGTTGGAAAGGCAAGAGGACTTATCGCCATATTTAGTGAAGGGGTAATAGGATTTGGATCATGAACTTCCGGTGGAGAAAACTGCTTAATGATATCAAGAAGAGCAACTATGAAAATCACGATCCCTCCGGCCATGGCCAGTATAGGAATTGGAATACCGTATTTGCTCAAAATGGTTTCCCCTAATGAACCCGCCAGAAGCAGTGCTATAGATGAATACAGGATTGATCGGAAAGCTATTTTTTTGGTTAATGATGGATCAGCTTTAAGGGTAATCTTTGCAAATGGGGCGATTATTTTAAATGGCCCAAGCATTAAAAAAAGAAAGGTAATTATTTGGGCATATGGAGTCATAATACTTTGTTTAGGTTATGAATATTTTAGCGTATGTATTTTATTAGATTTCACCTTATTTTTGGGTTAACTGTTTTATATCCATTCATTCTAATACGGAGATTCGCAAAACCACTCCAAGAAAAAGAAGAATCCCAAAAACCATGAGTATTATCGACATATAAAGCGAATACCGTGGTCGTGTGAAAACATGGTTTTTCCTTAACTGTCTTATGGTTGCTTCATTTTCTATGGTCCCCATTAGCAAAGAAATTACCCCTAGGCCAATCAAAAAAAGTCCAATCAATTTAGGGCTTGAAACCGAATGAGAAATCACGCCAGATCCAAGAAACTGCTCTCTTGAATAATCCAGGAACTTATAAATAGTGAATCCAAAACTTATCAGGGAAAGGCCGGTGCGAATCCAGGCCATCAAAGATCGGTCGGCCGCCATAACTGTGCGGGTTACAGCCAGGTCTGTATTAGACTTTGCAGTTACTTGATTATCATCTTTTGACCTTACTACTTTGTTTGTCATCACAGCAAATGTATCTTGCAACCCGGGTTTGTTAACTTTTACATGTTTGGATTTAGTCTGAAAAACAAATAAAAATATCAAGAAAACAAAGTGAGCCTTGGCAGTGCTATGGCATCATTGCAGTGCCAAGGCATCATTAATATTCTTTTATCTTTTAAAAACTAACCAACTCTACCTCTGCCTGATAAAGGATCAGCTGCTTTTGGAAGTTTTGAAGTAGTTCTTTTCCTCCATTCTTCTTCCAACAATTCTCTTGCTGCCTGTTCCAAGAATTCAGGCGCTGCCCATTCGTTTACATCAAAATCGTTTTTAATGTAACCATGGCTATGCATAAAGTCCTTTCCTATAGCAACAGATACTAAATTCTGTGGCGACAAGTTTGGAACCATGTCAATACGTCTAATTCCTTCATATGTGTCTTCAACGTCCCTGTAGAAAGTCTGTTTGTCCAAAATGGCTGCTGCTGCCTGTTTATGCTCATTAGCCCAGCGGCCTACTTTAATCATACCTTTCAGGAATGTGACCACTAATTCCGGGTGCTGTTCAGCCATCTCAGCGGTACAGGTAATAGCAGCAGGCACATTGGCAATCTGCAATGTCCAGTCCGGATAATGGGAGAGATCCTCTATAGACTTAAATTTACCTGTTGTTTCAGAGAGTACACTGAGCACTTTACTTTGACTGTACATGGCATCAATTACGCCATTTTCCAAAGCTGTTTCCAGCGGACGGAATGCAAGGTCATGTTTGTGGTCTCGTTTTAACCAAAGTTCTGACGGATTTTCCATAGGTGGCCCCATCATTTCAGGTACGTCGTACCAGTCATCCGGATAGGGAAATTCTACTATTTCTACATCATCCCGGGTCATGCCATTCATGCGCAACATTAATTCAATACCTTGTTCTTCCTGTATACCCCACCAGTCAGTCTTTATTTTATTCTGACTTCTTGAAAGACCAATCTTCTTACCTTTAAGATCAGCCATCCTATAAATATCATCTCTTGAACGCACCATCATGACGCCACCTTCATATACCTGAGTTACCCCAAGCAGTTTTGTTCTTCTAATATCGGCATGAACATGAACAGGAGGAAATAAACCTCCAAAACGGATTAAGTTATCCATATTGTGTATATAGTGTGGGTACCAATTGTTCTCTTGACGAGCCCGCAAATATTGATAATTCACACCTATTTTTTTAAACTCGCCTTTAGTCCATCCCAATTCCTGATCCACATTGCTGGCGGATACCAGTGGACAATTTGTATAATACACTTCGGTCCAATCTAATGGTACGGTCTCGAGTTTTCCTAATTTTTTTGCTTCAGCCAGGATTTCATCCATGTTTGGAGCGGATCTTTTAACTTGATTTTCCATAACTTTAATATTTATATTATTCTACTTGGCGAGAAATAGGTATCTAATTCTCGTCTTTTTCTTCCTTTTCAGCAGTCAAATAAGATTTATAATCCATTTTGTTTTCTTCATTCATGAAGAATCAGGTTCCTTTTCCTTTTAATGTAATTTTTCGCAATCCTGGAGTTTTCCCCGCTAACTTTGTAAGTATAAGAAGGTCCAGTACTGTTTTTTTTGTATAAGCACTAAGGATTTCTATAGAACATTGTATATAAATATACGACAGATAGATACGAATTAAAATACCTATTAATAGGTATTTTTAATGAATTCCGGAAAGGGTAAATATTTTATTAAAACTTGAAAATCAATAAGTTATAAGTAAAAATTAGTTAGTTTGGTCGTCGATAAATTTTCGTAAAATACATTTTGAGTTAAATTCGAATCTGAGTTCTGAGCCCTCCTATAAATGCATTTTTAAAACGTTCTCTAAACGGATTGATATATTGCACATCCGCCCCTATGTAAAGCCAGGGGGTAATAGAATACGAATAGAATATTTCCATACCGGATTCATCTTCTATGGACACCAGAGGGTTAAAGGAATCCTCGAGGACATCACTGAGGTTGTAGTAAAAATAACCCATTCCAAAACTGTCCTGATGGCGCCCAAAAAATAAGGGTCTTCCTCCAATTCCCACCACAACGGATGATTTTACATAATTGGGATTTCCATCCGCGATTCCTGCCTTAAAAGAGAGTCCCCATGTTGCATCAGGGTGTTCGCTGCTTTCTTGTAAATTATGTTTAAACTGTACATTAATGTTGAAGGCTCCAGTCTTGGTAGAAGTATTAATAACGCCACCACCCAGGGTGGAATAATCTGTTCCCTCTGCTGTACTATAGAAACCTGTGATACCGTAAGAGGTGTGGCGACCAGCCAGCTTGGCGACTGCTGTTGCATTGGCTCCAATGGTTACTCCGTCTTTGAACAGATCCCCCGGAAAATAGTCATTAGTGCGGTCGTTTGGGTCAAAAACAATTGCAGTTAAGGTAACAGGCTCTAAATTAATGGAAGTGATTACCCCCATAAAAACCACAGGAATCAACCCACTCGGCGGCGCAACAAGGACGATATTCATAAACCGGTCCACCCCCCAACCCCCGTAGAAAGGGTCTGGCGCATATACGTCAATTGGATTAAATTTACCTATGGAAATACGGTGTCCATTTCCTATTCTTTGGGTATAGTTGATAGATGTAGCTACCGGCTCGTTCGGGGAATCAGATGGGAGGAAAAGCGCCGTATTGACGGCAAAGATAGTGCCTCCCAGGTTGGTTTGTGCTGCACCATGTCTGTATTCCAGATGAAAATTAAAATTCCCGCCTTTCCACAGACGCATCTTATTCGTTTCCAAATTAATTAATGCGTTTACTTTCCCGCCGTAATCAAAACTTTTTTGTCCGGTTCCTGCTAGTAATCCCTGATAGGTTGAGCTATACCTTAAGTCAAAATTAATACCTCTGTTTTCAAGAAGAGAACGTGCTCCCCACCAGTCTCCCGTGATATATTTTTGTTCAAAGAAATTTTCATTGCCTGCTATCTTCTTTACAGTATCAATTTGTATTTCTGAAGATTGATTTGAGTTATTTGAGATGGTGTTGGATTGCCCAAATAATAAAATTGGATGTAGTAACATCATTAACACAACAATGTGTGTAAAAAATATTTTTAAAATGATGCCCCTTTTCAGTTTCATTAATTCATTTTTAAAGAAGTGGCAAATAAATAGTTATACTATCTGAAGTTGTTTTTATCGGATAATTAAAAAGTTATTTAATAACATTATCATAAAATCGCTATTCAAGGAAATATTTTGAAATATCAGTAAACAGTTCAACTTCATTATTTTGAACTTTCATAAGGGATTTTAGTTCTTCTGCTGTTCTGATCCGGCGGGCTTCAATTTCGACAAGGCCTTTCTTGAAACTGTTTATCCGATATTTGAAATTGTCCTGATCTGTCATTTCACATAAAACAATATGATTGGTCAGATCATCGCTCTCCTGCTTGCACTCCATACAAAAACCATAAATTACGGTTACTCCGTTTACAATTTCCTGCGATATCCATTGTGTCTCTCCATACCCGCCAAATTCATTAAACCATGTTATGCACCAACGCTTACTATCTTCACGCCATCCGGCGACACACACTTTATTAGTGTCGTCATGAAAGCCGCTACCCGGAGGTGTTTTTAGACCTTGCTCTGTCCCTACCGAGGAATTTTTTTCAAATGCAATTGGCCAGTTAAATATTATTTCACGCTGAAACTCGCCGTTCTTTGTTATTTTACCCAGCCAGCTCCCCCCAAAATAACCACGAAATAACTTTGGAGTTAATTGTGCCATTGTGTTTGGTATTAAGGAAATAATTTGTATTCTAAATTATCACACATATTAATAGCAAACAATACCTACTTTTGAGTATTTTTAACTTTAAGTGATTGATGAGTAACTAAATAAAAATGTTAAAGGAACCTTATAGCTACAATATTTACCACGATTTTATTGAATCTTATTTGCCTTCGGGTTTTCTGAATATTGACTTCAATGATCCCATCATGCGTAAATTGGAAAGGTTGATGGAGGAAAACGATCAAATGCTTATAGTAATGGATCTTACTCAAACTAAGATTATTTTTACCAGTAAGCGCAGTATGGATATGGTTGGCATTGAACCCTCGAAGAATGACCCTTTAGAAATGATGAGCAAAGTACATCCTGAAGATCTTCATAGGTTTGGTTTAGGGAGGGCTAAATTATTGGATTTGGATAAAGATCTTTTTATAGCCCATAAGGGAGCGGCATTACTATCTACCAATATAAGGATGTTAAAGCCGGATCAGCAATATGCAAACCATCTTTTTCAATGCTATATGTTTTTTAGTCCAATTCCACATAAATCTGTTTATTACCTTCAGGTTAACACGGATATTGATTGGTTTGACTTGCATAAGGATACTTTTCATTATTATGTCGGGGATGATGTTTCATTGTTTCGATTTCCAAATGATGAATTATTGAATATAGGTCATCATTTTACCAGTCGCGAGTTTGAGATAATTAAAATGATATCCGAAGGTTTGCACAGTGAAGAAATTGCTAAAAAATTATTTTTGAGTGTACATACTGTGAATACCCATCGCAGAAATATTTTGGGTAAAACTGAAAAAGGGCACATATCTGACGTTATTTTTGACCTGATGGGACAGGGGCTTCTTTGAAAATAATAAGGAGAAGCTTACGGATATTTATATCAAGTAAAAGGGGTCTATAAAAAAACCGCTCTTAAAAAGAGCGGTTTTTAATTTAGTATGACAGGAGTTTACATCATTCCCGGCATTCCTCCGCCACCCATTGGTGGTCCGGCAGGTGCTTCTTCTTTGATGTCTGTTAAAGCACATTCTGTAGTCAGGATCATGCCTGCAACAGAAGCCGCATTTTCCAATGCTATCCTGGTTACTTTGGCAGGATCTATGATTCCGGCTTCTAACATGTTCACATAGGTCTCGGATTTTGCATCATAACCAAAATCACCCTTACCATCAAGTACTTTTGCCACCACTACAGAACCTTCTCCACCTGCATTTTCAACAATGGTTCGCATTGGAGCTTCAATGGCCCTGGCAACAATTTGCAGCCCTGTTTCTTCATCTGAATTTTCTACTGAAACTTTAGAAAGCACGGATTTGGCTCTGATAAATGCCACACCCCCACCGGCAACAATACCTTCTTCAACCGCCGCTCTTGTGGCATGAAGCGCATCGTCTACCCTGTCTTTCTTTTCCTTCATCTCTACTTCAGAGGCTGCACCAACATATAATACGGCAACTCCTCCGGCCAATTTAGCCAAACGCTCCTGAAGCTTTTCTTTGTCATAATCAGAAGTGGTAGTCTCAATCTGAGATTTAATTTGATTAACTCTTGTCTTTATGTTTTTTGCTGCACCCGCTCCGTTGACAATAGTTGTATTGTCCTTGTCGATGGTTACTTTTTCACAAGTGCCAAGCATATCCAAAGTAGTATTTTCAAGAGAGAATCCTCTTTCTTCCGAAATTACGGTACCATTGGTTAATATAGCTATATCTTCAAGCATAGCCTTTCTTCGATCGCCAAATCCTGGTGCTTTTACAGCAGCTATCTTTAAGGAACCTCTTAGTTTGTTAACTACTAAAGTAGCCAATGCTTCTCCGTCTACATCTTCAGAGATGATTAATAGCGGCTTCCCGGATTGTGCTACCGGCTCAAGAACAGGCAACAGGTCTTTCATTGTTGAGATCTTTTTGTCAAACAACAATATATATGGGTTTTCAAGATTGGCAATCATCTTTTCCGAATCGGTTACGAAATAAGGAGAAAGATATCCTCTGTCAAATTGCATTCCTTCAACAACATCTACATAAGTGTCTGTTCCCTTTGCTTCTTCAACGGTTATAACACCTTCTTTACCAACTTTTCCGAAAGCCTGCGCAATAAGCTCACCAATAGTTTCATCATTATTAGATGAAATAGTAGCTACTTGTTTAATTTTTTCAGACGAGTCACCTACTTTTTTTGCCTGCTTTGCCAGGTTTTCAACAATTGCCTCAACGGCTTTGTCTATTCCTCTTTTAAGATCCATTGGATTGGCACCTGCTGCAACATTTTTAAGGCCTTCCTTAACAATGGCCTGGGCAAGTACTGTAGCCGTAGTCGTTCCGTCACCAGCGAGATCATTGGTTTTAGAAGCGACTTCTTTTACCATTTGCGCCCCCATATTTTCCAATGCATCTGCCAATTCTATTTCCTTAGCTACGGTAACACCATCCTTAGTTACTATAGGAGCCCCAAACGATTTGCTGACAATTACGTTTCTTCCTTTCGGTCCCAAGGTTACTTTTACTGCGTTGGCCAGAGCGTCAACGCCTCTTCTTAGACCATCCCGTGCTTCAATATCAAACTTTATATCTTTTGCCATTTTCTAGTATTAATTTTCAGTTATTAAATAATTGCTAAAATGTCGCTTTCTCTCATCATAAGGTAATCGGATCCGTCAAGTTTAAGTTCGGTACCGGCATATTTTCCATAAAGTACCGTGTCTCCGACTTTTACTGTCACTTTATCATCCTTAGTACCAGGGCCAACTGCCACGACTTTCCCTTTTTGTGGTTTTTCCTTGGCGGTATCCGGTATATATATTCCCGATGCCGTCTTAGTCTCCGCTGCCATAGGCTCAATTAGGACCCTGTCTGCAAGTGGTTTAATGTTTACTTTAGCCATATTAATTAGTTTTTAGTTTATTATTTTCTCTTTCTATTCGGCAGAAATTATGCCATAGGTTGAAAACTGACATAATGTTAAAATAAAAATGCCAGCTTGTCATTTATGCTGGCATTCGAATATTTTTCCTTGCTGTTTTCTATTGAATTGTATCTGAAGGATTACTATTGTCAGGTGCAGGTAGTTGTTCCGGAACTTCCTCAGGAACTACATTTTCAATATCATCACCTTGCAGTAATTTGGATTCAGCATCCCCAAAATTTCCTTTAAGCGCTACATTGGATAAAAGAATTAGAACTATTAACAGAGTTGCCAGGGTCCAGGTGCTTTTGTCCAGGAAATCCCCGGTTTTCTTTACACCTCCGACTATTTGAGTTCCTCCTCCGCCAAATGAAGAAGATAATCCCCCTCCTTTAGGGTTTTGGACCATAATAACCAATATCAAGAGTAAGCAAACTATTATGATAAGGACCAAAAAGATTGAAAATGTGCTCATTTATTTCGTATTTTCTTGCTGTAGCTTTCGCACTGCTTTTATTCGGTTTGCAAAGAAACTACTTTTTTCTGGATATTTCAAACTTAAAATCTTGTAGGCCTGAATGGCCTTTTTATACTTTTTTTGCTCCAGATAAACTTTCGCCAGTGTTTCAGTCATCAACTCATTTTTATCCAGTGCAGTTGATTCTTTGATGTTCACGTTTGAAGTAAGGTTTTCCGTGGGGACTATCCTGGGCCTGTTTTCAATAAACCGATCTATTAATTCAAATTTTTTCTTTTTAAGGGTATCTTCTTCCAATGGAAAATTAATGTCCTTTATATCTTCCTCTTTTTCTTTGTCGTCTTCCTTGGTTCTTTTTATGGATTTAAATGAAGTAAGCTGCAACCACTCACCAAAAGAATGTTTTTCTTTTTTTGTAAAGGGCAGGGGTTTGCCAAGTTCCAATTCTCTAGCGGCTTTTTTCTTTGCGGCAATGTCTTTGTCAACTGCCGGATCCTTGGAAGCAAAAAGCAAAGGGTCAAGGATATTATCTGCGTCCTTCATGCTTTGAGGTAATGGGTGATCCTGTGAGTCATCAATAAGATGGGTATCTGTATCCGGATTAGGCTCAACTTCCTCTGAGAAGATTTCCTGGTCAGATAATGGCAGGGTTTTACCAGAAATGGTATCCGCAATTGTATTTTGAGGAAACTCTTCGGAGGTAATGAAATCAAAAAGAATATCTCTGTCGGCCGTATACGCGGCAGTTACTTTTAATGCATTATTGTATTTAAAGCTATTTAGATTTTGGAGACCTTTTAAATGGAGTGCACGGGCAGTCTGGAAATAGGGGTATTCTTTAAGGATATCTTCCAGCTGATTTGTCTGAAAAGGTTCTAAAACCTTTTGGGGATTCTGCAATAGGAATGTAAAATCTGCTACGTTCATTTGAATTTATTATTCAATGTATTGAGTATGTCCAATATCAATAGGCTCCTCATATTTTTATGCTGTTTTCTCTACCAGTCTGCAAGCGATGCATTAAAAATATCCTGTGTTATTCTTTCAAAAATGGCTTCCAATGCTTCATCCCTGACCGATGTGAATTGTGCATTGGCGTCGTAATCATAAAAGAAAGAGAACCGCTGTTCAAAATCCACATCTTCTTTGGTCCTATTAAAAAAGCGTACGTTTACGGCCATTGTTAATCTGTTCTGAGCGGCTCGTTGTTCGGCGGTTGCTGTCATTGGTGATATCCGGAACTCTACGATTTCACCTTCATACAACAAATCTGCATCAGAATTACGTAAATCCAGATTTGTCTGGTTCAGGATCAAATCCTGCAATGCCAAAGTAAAATCCCTGTCCAATCCTGGATCAAATGTAGATCCGGGGCTTTGAGTTGCATAGTTCTGAAAATAATTCACTTGAAATGAAGTTGCGGTACCAACATCTCCTCCGGTAAAATTATAAGCTCCACAGCCCATTAAAAGTAATGTCAGGGAGATGCTCAGAAAACTGATTATAGTTTTTTTCAAAAGATATAGTTCAAAAATTAGTTACAAGTCATATTGTTTAATCTTTCTGTATAGTGTTCGTTCAGAAATACCCAATTCTGCAGCTGCGGCTTTTCGTTTACCTTTATTTCTTTCCAGTGATTTCCGGATTAATTCAATTTCCTTTTCCTGTAAAGAAAGTGTTTCTTCCTCTTCTATTTCTTCTGCAAAATCATATTTGTCTTCCTGACGTACTTCCTGTCTTGTTTCTATCCTGGCTTCCGGTAATGGCAAAGCTTTTAATGCTTTACTCCTTTCTTCCTTTGCATCCTCTCCATTTGAACCATAAATCTTACGGATCAGATTTTCATTTTCTTCCTGTACTTTGGCAGAATCATTGTTACGAAGCATTTCCAAAGTAAGTTTTTTGAGATCATTCAGATCACCTTTCATATCAAACAATACTTTGTATAGAATCTCCCTTTCGTTACTGAAGTCATTCTCTTTTTTTTCCCTTCCGATTACAGCCGGGAGATTAGAGTCACTGGCGTGGGGCAAATAGTCGTTTAAAGTAGATAAAGTAATATTTCTCTCCTGTTCTAAAACCGAAATTTGTTCAGCTACATTTCTCAATTGCCGGATATTTCCCGGCCATCTGTATTTGGTGAGTAGTTGTATCGCGTCATCCTGCAGCCTTATTGTGGGCATTTTGTACTTCTGGCTAAAATCAGATGCAAATTTTCTAAATAACAAATGCACATCCTCACTCCGTTCTCGCAGGGGTGGAATATGAATTTCAACCGTACTCAAACGGTAATATAAATCTTCCCTGAATTTTCCTTTTTTGATGGCCTCCAATATATTCATGTTGGTGGCAGCCACAATTCGAACATTGGTTTTTTGAACCT
>Ga0316188_10000109_pt1 | contig 27040 bp, 21 predicted proteins | sample Phiworburrow1_MG_FD_204933 | JGI IMG/M metagenome (GOLD analysis project Ga0316188, IMG submission 204933) | Coastal sediment microbial communities from Maine, United States - Phippsburg worm burrow 1 | ecosystem: Environmental > Aquatic > Marine > Coastal > Sediment | place: USA: Maine... | reverse complement strand
GCAGATACACGACCGCCTGTTGTTTGCAGGCCGTGATCGCGCCCGCCGGCAAATGCTCTGGACCCTGATGGACAGCCATTCGCTGCTGGTCAATACCAGCGGCAAGCACTTGCCACGCGGAGCCTTGTGGATGTGGTTATCCAAAAAATGAGATCCGCTAACGGGTCGTTATACCGCGCGGACAGGCTGCCGGCAACTCAGCTCAAACGGAAGTCGTCAGCATCCTGCTGAAACGGCAGGCGGCTGCGGATACCGCGGACTTTGTCCTGTTCAATGGTAGTGCTTTTACTGCACTCGGCAGCCCCTAAATCCAGTACGGTTTCACCCAGCGGGTCGTAAACCGCACTGGCGCCGATATACTCGAGGCCACGCGGATCGCGGCCACTGCGATTTACACCGATCACGTAACACTGGTTTTCAATCGCCCGTGCCCGCAACAGCGCGGTCCACGCAGGTGTGCGCGGTTCCGGCCAGTTGGCCACGAACAACAGCACATCATAATCGTCACGGTTACGGCACCAGGCCGGGAACCTCAGGTCATAACAGATCTGTGGACAGATACGCCAACCGCGATAATGGAACACCTTGCGTTCACGGCCGGCAACGTAACGCTTGTCTTCCCCGCCAAACGAAAAAAGATGCCGTTTATCGTAATACTGGAGCTCACCATCGGGCTGAACCCAGAGCAAGCGGTTGACCCTGCCCTGCTCCGTGGCAATCGCCACACTGCCGCAAAGCACGCAACCGAGCTCGGCGGCCAGCGTCCTCATCCACTCCAACGTGGTGCCTTCCATGGTTTCCGGGGCGGCTTCCACATCACCCAAAAAGCCACTGGTAAAGGTTTCCGGAAATATAAGCAGGTCACAGCCCGAACCCCGCTCGCGGGCAATCGCTTCCAGCTGGCGACGGTTGGCATCCGCATCCGCCCAGAATAATTGGGTTTGAACCAGCAGGCATCTGAGGCTGTCGAGATTTTTCATGGTGGCAATTCTAGCAGACGGCAGTCCTATATTTCGCCTGTGTATTCCGTGCCGGGATAAAGTCAGGCGACAAACAGATAGTCATTCCCCGGAACCTTGCCGCGGGTGTTCAAATAGTCAGCAATTTCTTCACGCGCACCGGCAGAGCCGACCGCGACCAGCAGCATGGCCACACCCAGGCTGTCTACCTTGTCGATAGGCCAGACCGGTAATCCACGTTTCTGACCACCGATGCGGCGCGGGTGGACTTCGATAAATCCCTCCACCTTACCGCCTTTCGCGGTGATCAGGTCATACATCAGGCGCCCGCTCGGACCGGCCCCCCAGATCACCACGGGGCGGCCACGCAGACGCTGTTTAACGAGGAAGTGCGACTTGGCCTGCATGAAATTTTGCCGTTCATAGCGTGCATCGGTGTGGGTCAGGCGGTCCCCGTGTTCACGCCAGCGCAACAACACCGCCGCCGGTTTACCCATCCGCATATTCGCGGCATCGGCCCGCAACAATAAATCATAATCCTCGGGCCAGTGCTTATCCCGATAACCGCCAAGTTGCTGCAATGCCGCCCGCCTGAACATGAGACTGGGATTCGGTAGCGGGCTTTCTATAAAAATCTGCTGGCGTACCTGTTCGGGGGTACGCACCGAATTCAGCCAGCTTTGATAACGCTGAAGACCACCCTCAATACCCCGCCCGGAAAATATCTCAACACAACAACCGCTGATATCGATCGCCGGATGCTGATCGAGGTACTCCAGCTGGCACTGGAAACGTTCGGGCAACGAAATATCATCCGCATCCATACGCGCGATAAACTCACCCTGGCCGAGCTCAAAGCCGGTATTGCAGGCATCGACCAGGCCATGCCCACGACTCCCGGCGATTTTTAAACGGTTGTCGTTTTTATCGAGCGAGGCAATCGCGGTATCACTGCTGTGATCGTCGATCAGCAGCAATTCCAGGTTCTGATGGGTCTGGCACAGGATACTGTCAACTGCCGGACCCAGGAACCTGCCACCATCACGCACCGGCAGGACAACCGACACCAAAGGACTCATAGGTCGATCCACACCTCTTCACCGAAGCGGTGTTCGCGGTAGTTATCGCCCTCGCCACCCCGGTCAGCCACGAGGTAGTCTGAATCCTGGCCCAGCGTTATCTGGTAGTGATGCCAGACACCGGTATGCAGGTTCACGCCCTGCCGGCCATTGCTCAGAAAAACCCGGATATCCGCCGGTACGGGTGGATTACCTGCCCTGGCCACGACCACCGGAAACGGTCGCTGGTGCAGTGGATAAAAGGCCTGGCTGCCCAGGGGGTGGCACTCCATCAAGCGGATCCTGAAAGGTACGGAGATGGCACTGCTGCGATAAATACTGAGCTGCGCACTCGCGTTGTCCACTATGGAAATATCCGCCAGTCCGCCGAATTTTTGGGTATTTCCGAAATTGATCAGCTGCGGGGTCAGTCCCCTGGTTTCCAGCACATCACCGAACGGCTGGAAGGCTTCTCTGGTCAATGGTTCCGCGTGGATGATCATGATCGATGGTGTTTTAATCTGACGGAGCCGGGCCTGCCGGCAAACCCGATAATCGCAACCTGGCAACACCGCCATCCGGATAGATATCGAGGCGGACGTGGGTGACGTCACCGACATCCCGAACCTGGCTCTCGAAAACGTGCAGCTGATCGGGCCCCAACGCAAGCTGTGGCAGTATCTCGCCCCAGTTGACCGACTCGCTGATGAGATCGGCACCGGCGCCGGGGCTTGCCCCTTTCAGCGAACAACGCGCGGGATAATTGCCACGAAAAAAGGCCGTGTCCAGTTCGACCCGGCATATTTTGCCTTTTTTGCCCAACTTGAGGATCACCCAGTCGTTACCCGGGTGGCGTCTGCGGCGGGTTTCCCAGCCATCCCCCATATTCGCAACCGGCTGGTTTGACAACAGGTTGTTCATATCGCCAAAGTGCATATCATTACACTCGAGTGCAACACCGCCGGCCGACGACGACGAGAGATCGACCCACCGGTCACGATCGGCGGCACCTTCATGCAGGACGGGTTCTCCGTAGACCCTCAGCCTGGCAATTCCGCCATCGGGATAGATATTCAGACGGACGTGCGACCAGGTATTTTCACTGCGCACGGGGAAAAACCGGACGCTGTCGCCTTCGATTTCAGTTTTTGCAATGAGCACCGTCCATTCGGTGCGTTCATCCGGCTCGATCCGCACGCTGCAGGCCTCGAGCATCACGGCAGGCGGAAAGTTACCGGTGAAAAAACGCGTGTCTATTTCAACGGCCCGTATCACCCCGGGGCAAATCCGCACCACGCAATGATCATGACCGATGGTGCGTTTGCGCCGGCTTTCCCAGCCGTCCATCCACTTGCCATGCTGGTCGAAACAACCCGGTTTAAACACCGGTTCTTCAGCCGAAAGCATGCGCTTGGCGGGTGCGAAAAATTCGTCGCTGACACTGTGTATGGCGCCACCGAGTTCCGGCAGGGCGAGGTTGCTCAGATGACTGACGGATTCCGGCAGCTTTCGGTTTTTTTTAGTTATCAAGAATATCCCCTATTCTTAAGCGGGCGATCCGGCAGGCCTGTTGCAACGCGGCCTGGTATTCCGCCGGTGCATCGTTTTCCAGGCGCTCACGAAAAACCTGCAGAATCTGCTGACGTGTCCGCCCTTTCACGGCAATGATAAATGGAAAGCCGAATTTCTTGTTGTAGGCGGCGTTCAAGCGGCTGAACTCGTCCAATTCCTCCGCTGAACAGCGGTCAAGCCCCGCACCGCTTTGTTCGTTAACCGAATCGGGCGTCAACTTACCAGGATCAGCCAGGGCACAGGCCAGTTGAGGGTGCGCCTTGATGGTCGCGAGCTGACGCACGGGGTCGGCCGCCATGAACACCGACTCGAAGCGGTCGGCCAGGCTTTCGGTATCGTTCAGCCGGCCGCCACCGGTTTCAAACACCGCATCCGCCACCCAGGGCGAGTGTTCGAAAACAGCAGCAAACTTGGCCAGGAATGTTGCATAATCCATCATCGGTTTTCAGATTTCCGCGGGGTGTTCGGCGTGCCAGTGACGGGCGATATCGATACGGCGACAGAACCAGACATCATCATGTGAACGGGCATAGCGAAGAAAGGCTTCGAGGGCGGCGAATCGCCCCGGCCGGCCGGAAATACGGCAATGCAGCCCCACGGACATCATGCGCGGCGAGTCAGCACCCGCGGCGTAGAGCACATCGAAGCTGTCTTTCAGGTATTGCAGAAATTGTGGACCGCTGTTGAACCCCTGCGGGGTCACAAAACGCATGTCGTTGGCGTCCAGCGTGTAGGGGATGACCAGGTGCGGTTGGCCGTGCTGCCGGTTCCAGAAAGGCAATTCGTCACTGTAATCATCTGCGTCGTACAGGAATCCGCCCTCTTCCACGACCAGCGCGCGGGTATTGGCGCTGCTGCGTCCGGTATACCAGCCCAGCGGGCGTTCACCGATGGCGTCCTCGATGACCCGGATCGCTTTTTGAATATGCGCTCGCTCGGTATTTTCATTGACGTCGCGGTAATTGATCCAGCGGTAGCCATGACTGCAGATCTCGTGGCCCGCAGCATACAGGGCCTGCACCGGTTCCGGGTAGCGCTCCACCGCCATACCCACGGCAAATACCGTGACCGGTATCCGGTAGCGGTCAAACAGGCTCTTCAGACGCCACACGCCCACCCGCGAACCGTATTCGTAGATGGATTCCATGCTCATATGCCGCTCGCCGACATAGGCTTCTGCACCGATGATTTCCGATAAAAACGTCTCGGAAGCCGGGTCGCCATGCAGCACGCAATTTTCCCCCCCCTCCTCGTAATTCAGTACGATCTGTAAAGCCAGGCGGGCTCCACCGGGCCATCGGGGGTCGGGAGGATGGGCGCCATAACCACGCAGATCCCTGGGGTAATGATTGCTCATGGATTATTATTAGCCGTCATATCGATTCGAAAAAAAATTGGCAGATGTAATTCCCTGTAAGCCGTCAAATTGAAACACCTAAACTGATATACTTTCTATCGTGTCATCAAAGTATAACTGATAGTCCACGACTGTAACGCGGAGAACCGGCACGACCATGGGACGCCTAACGACACATATACTGGATATCGCCAATGGTTGCCCCGGGGCGGCGATCCGAATCGATCTTTTTCGCTGCGGGCAGACCCCTGCGATCAACTCCACTGTAAGCAATGCCAACGGTCGTTGTGACAAGCCACTGCTGGAGGGCGCCGGCTTTGTCGCCGGCGAGTATGAGCTGGTTTTCCACGCCGGCGAATATTTCAATAAAAAGGGGCAGGAAGACGGCGCACACCGGTTCCTTGACCGGGTGGTCATCCGCTTCGGCATCAACGACAGCAACCAGCACTACCATGTACCCCTGCTGCTTTCCCCTTTCGGTTACAGCACCTACCGCGGCGGCTGAACAGCGGGACTGATACGGATGCACAAGACCGTTCGATTTATCCTGGCAGGTCGCGTAGAAGAGATCCGCGACTGCAACCCGACGCGGACGGTGCTGGAGTTTTTACGCGAAGACAAGGACTTGAAAGGCACCAAGGAAGGCTGCGCGGAAGGTGATTGCGGCGCCTGCACGGTGGTGATCGGGGAACTGCACAATGACGGCCTGCGTTACCGCGCCGTGAACGCCTGTATACAGTTCCTGGCCACGCTCGATGGCAAGCAATTGCTGACCGTCGAAGACCTCACGCGCAGCGGTGAACACACCACGGGTGAACTGCATGCCGTGCAGCAGGCCCTGTTGGAGCAACACGGATCACAATGCGGCTTTTGCACACCCGGTTTTGTCATGTCGCTGTTCGCGATGTTTCACGATACACCGGAACAAGCCAAGGGACGCACGGACATCGACCTCGGTCTCGCCGGCAACCTGTGTCGCTGTACCGGTTATGCACCCATCGTGCGCGCCGCAGAACAGGCCCTGACCGCAGGGCGCAGCGACCGATTCAGCACGCAACAAGAGCACACCGTTGCACAACTCAAAGCGATACAAAGCACCGATGCACTGGAGCTGGGAGGTGCCAACGGAAAGTTCCATGCACCGCGATCAATGGATGAACTGTGCCATCGGCTGGAAGCCGATCCGCAGGCCGTGCTGGTCGCCGGCGCCACCGACGTGGGTCTGTGGGTTACAAAACAGGACCGCACCCTGGATTCCATTATCTACCTCGGCGAAGTGGCGGAACTGAAGCAGGTTCACGATGATGGTCAAACCCTGTCGATTGGGGCGGCGGTTTCCTATACCGATGCCGCCGCTGCGATCAGCGGTCGTTACCCGGCCTTCGGGCCATTGATCCAGCGCATCGGTGGTACGCAGGTGCGCAATGCGGGTACGATCGGCGGCAATATCGCGAATGGCTCACCGATCGGCGACATGCCGCCCGGTCTGATCGCGCTGGACGCCAAACTGGTGCTGCACAGCACGCAGGGCGAACGCCTGATCAACCTCGAGGACTACTTCATCAGCTACGGCAAACAGGACCTGCGCACCGGCGAATGTGTGGCGCAGATACTTTTGCCGGCGCCGCCGGACGGACAGTTATTCGCCATCTACAAAATCTCCAAACGATTTGAGCAGGATATTTCGGCCGTCTGTGGTGCATTTGCCCTGCAACTCGATGGCACAAAGATCAACCGCGCACGGATCTGCTTCGGCGGCATGGCGGCCATACCCAAACGCGCCACGGCCTGCGAGCAGGCCCTCGAGGGTGAAACCTGGAACCAGCCAACCATCGAACGCGCCATGCAGGCCATGCTGGCGGATTTCACACCCCTGACGGATATGCGCGCCAGTGCTTCATACCGTATGCGCGTCGCGCAAAACCTGTTGCAGAGGTTTTATCTTGAGAACACGGCACCACCCTACCCCGTCAGGCTTGGGTTGCGCTACGCTTCACAAGCGCCTGGCCGCGCGACCGGACCGGATGACGCCGATGGCTGACTTCACCCGCACACACAAGAAAAGACGGAAAATCCGCAGCGTGTTTTCCGCCATCAGCCATGACAGCGCCCGCAAACACGTGACAGGCCAGGCACATTACGTGGATGACATCGCGGAACCCGCCGGTCTGCTGCATTGCTATTTCGGCACCAGTGAACACGCCCATGCCCGGGTTCTGGGTATGGATCTCAGCGCGGTGCAGCAATACCCGGGCGTGATCAGAACTTTAACCGCGGCGGATATACCCGGTGACAACGAAATCAGCCCGATGCACAAGTTTGACGAACCGGTGCTGGCCTCAGACCTGGTTCAGTTCGCCGGGCAACCGCTGTTTGCAGTGCTTGCCCAAAGCCGGGCAATCGCGCGGCGTGCGGCAAAATTGGCCCGGATAGAATACGAGGAATTACCGGCCATACTCGATATCGAAACTGCCCTGGCGGAAAAATCCTATGTGCTTGACCCGCACCTTATGCAACGCGGTGATCCACATAAAGCCATTCAATCGGCACCCCACCGTTTAAAGGGTGAGGTCTTTACCGGCGGCCAGGACCACTTTTACCTCGAAGGCCAGGTCTCCATCGCAGTGCCCAATGAGGACGGGGATATGCTCATCCTGACCTCGTCACAGCACCCGAGCGAGGTGCAGCACCTGGTGGCCCGCAGCCTCGGAAAGCCGATCAATGCGGTCACGGTGGAGGTCCGCCGCATGGGCGGGGCCTTCGGCGGCAAGGAGACCCAGGCCGCACAATGGGCCATCATCGCAGCGCTGATGGCCGACCTGACCCGGCGCCCCGTCAAACTGCGCCTGGACCGTGATGACGATATGCGCAGCACCGGCAAACGGCACGATTTCCTGATCCGTTACGACGTGGGATACGACACCGAAGGCCGCATCCTCGGCATCGATTTCATGCATGCTTTGCGTTGCGGCATTTCATCGGACCTATCGGGTCCGATCGCCGACCGCGCCATGTTCCACAGTGACAACGCCTACTACCTGCCCAATGTCAGCATCACCTCGTACCGTTGCAAAACCAATACCGTATCGAACACGGCATTCCGGGGTTTTGGCGGACCGCAGGGCATGGTGGGTATCGAACGTGTCATCGATGCGATCGCCATGCGGCTTGGAAAAGACCCGTTGACTGTGCGCAAGGCCAATTTGTACGGCGTGGATGAACGCAATATCACGCCTTATAAAATGGTCGTGAGCGATAACGTTCTGCCGGCCCTGATCGCGGAACTTGAAGCCTCATCCGCATACCGCCAAAGACGCAAGAAAATTGCCGAGTTCAACCGGCATAGCCCGGTGATACGCAAAGGCATCGCGCTGACCCCGGCCAAGTTTGGTATTTCGTTCACCACCACCTTCCTGAACCAGGCCGCAGCGCTGGTGCATGTCTACAAGGATGGCAGCGTGCACCTGAACCACGGCGGCACCGAGATGGGCCAGGGCCTGATGATCAAGGTTGCGCAAGTGGTGGCCGATGAGTTCCAGATCGATCTCGATCGCGTCAAGATCAGCGCGACCAACACCGGCAAGGTGCCCAATACCTCGGCAACCGCGGCTTCATCCGGCACCGATATGAACGGCATGGCAGCGCGGGCGGCGGCACGCAAAATCAAGAAGCGCCTGCTAAAATTTGCCAGCCGGAAATTCGCGGTCAAGCCATCGGATATCCATTTCATCAACAACCATGTTCAGTCCGGCGAGCACGAAATCAGCTTTGCCGAACTGGCCGAGCAGGCATGGTTGGAACGTATTTCCCTGTCTGCGACCGGTTTCTACCGCACTCCGAAGATTTATTACGACCCGCAAACCTCAAGTGGCCGGCCGTTCCTGTATTTTGCCTACGGTGCAGCGGTCTCCGAAGTTGAAGTGGACTGCCTGACCGGCGAGTCGCGCATCACGCGTGTCGACATCCTCTACGACGCCGGCCAATCACTGAACCCGGCCATCGACACCGGCCAGATCGAAGGCGGTTTCGTACAGGGCGCCGGTTGGCTGACCTCCGAGGAAGTCTGGTGGGATACGAAAGGCCATCTGCGCACGCATGCACCTTCGACCTACAAGATCCCGACCTGCGGCGATATACCGGAGGTCTTCAATGTGCGTCTGTGGGACAAGGGCAGGAACCGGGAAAAGACCATCCACCGCTCCAAGGCCGTGGGTGAACCGCCCTTCATGCTTGCGATTTCGGTACACAGCGCGATCAACCAGGCCATTGCCAGCAAATTGGGCAGTACTGTGTTGCCGTCACTCAATACACCGGCGACCCCTGAAGCCATCCTCAACTGCCTGTATATCTAGAAATGGAGGCACATTTGCAAATGTGGCTCAGCCTGCTGTTACGCTGGTCGCACTTTATTGTTGGTGTCGCCTGGATCGGTGCTTCGTTTTACTTCAACTGGCTGGAAAACCACCTGAACCGGCAGAACCAGGAAAAGGGAATCGCCGGTGACCTGTGGGCGGTCCACGGCGGCGGTTTTTACTACCTTAAAAAATTCACTGTTACGCCCGGCCATCTTCCACCGGCCCTGCACTGGTTCAAGTGGGAGGCCTATACCACCTGGTTAAGTGGCATGGCGCTGCTGATCGTGGTGTTTTACTGGAACGCACAGACTTATATGCTGAACCCGGAAGTCAGCGGGATCAACTCCACGACAGCCATTGCTATCGGTGTCCTCTCCCTATTGTCCAGTTGGATTGTCTACGACCTGCTTTGCTGTTCAGGCCTGTCCCGGCGCGAGGGACTGCTTGCAGGATTCATATTTGCCTGGTTCGTTATACTGGCCTGGACCTTGAGCACCTGGCTAAGCGGTCGCGCAGCTTACATTCATGTCGGTGCAGCCATCGGATCGATCATGGTCGCGAATGTGTTCCGGGTCATCATTCCGGCGCAGAGGGATCTCGTCAATGCAGTAACGGAGAGCCGAACCCCCGATGCCGGCAAGGGCCGCAGGGCGCTGCAACGTTCACGACATAACAATTACCTCACACTGCCCGTGTTGTTTATCATGATAAGCAGCCACTACCCGGCCACCTATAACCATCCGCAAAACTGGCTGGTGCTGGTGCTCTTCTCAATGGCCGCGGTCGCCATCCGGCATTATTTCAACATACGGCATCTGCCCGGTTTGCGGGCCTGGCCGCTGATTGCCGCGCTGTTGTTGCTGGCAGGTCTTGTTTTCATCACCGCGCCCGCACCGGTTAATACAGACGGTGTTTCAACTGCGGCCGTCCAAACCAGCGAGATTTATGCCATCGTTGAGCAGCGTTGTGCAAACTGCCATGCCAGGGTCCCGGTTTTCGAGGGTTTCACCAGCGCGCCCCTCGGCATCGAACTGGACAGCCCGCAGAAACTGGAACAACACGCCGAAAGGGTCTACCAGACCGTGGTAGTGACCCGCGTCATGCCACTCGGGAACCTGACACAGATGAAGGATACGGAACGTCAGCGGGTTGCGTACTGGTTTGAGAATCTGCAAAGCTCAGAAATAGCGCGATGACATCACCATGCGTTTAGCTGACAAACGGTTTTCAGTTTTTCGTCGGCCCCAGGAGAACGCCGTTTACCAGTGAAACCAGCAGTGAGAATGCGAGGGCCCACCAGAATCCCGCAAGATGAAATCCATCGATCAAGGCGTCAGCGGCGTACAGAACCAGCACATTAATAACCAGTAAAAACAAACCAAGTGTCAATACCGTAATGGGTATGGTTATCAGGATGAGAAAGGGTTTCAGGGTGACGTTCAATACCGCCATGACAACCGCCACGATGAGTGCCGTGACAAAGGTATCGATCACAACACCCGGAAGAATATAGCTCACCGCGAAAATGCTGATCGTCGTAATCAAAAGGTTTCTAATCATGTTAGCAGTCCTTCTCGTTGCAGTGATTCAAACCTCCGGACGCATATGCGGGAACAATAGCACATCGCGGATCGAAGCTGAATCGGTCAGCAGCATGACCAGGCGGTCGATACCGATACCTTCGCCTGCCGTCGGCGGCATACCGTATTCCAGGGCGCGGATATAGTCGGCGTCGTAGTGCATCGCTTCGAGGTCACCGGCGTCTTTTTGCGACACCTGTTCCTGGAAGCGGGCGGCCTGGTCTTCCGGGTCGTTCAGTTCCGAGAAGCCGTTGGCGATCTCGCGGCCGGCAATGAATAATTCGAAGCGGTCCGTGATCAGCGGGTTGGCATCGTTACGTCGTGACAGGGGTGAAACCTCGGTCGGGTAAGCCGTGATAAACGTCGGGTTGACCAGTTTCGATTCAACGGTGACATCGAACAGTTCGATCAGTAACTTGCCTTCGCCCCAGCTCTTGTCAACGTGGATTTCATGTGCCGCACAGGCGGCTTTGAGGGTATTCATATCCCACAGATCGGCACCGGCGAGGTCGGGGTTGAACTTGCGCACTGCGTCTTCCACGCTCATGCGTTCAAACGGCGCACCGTAATCAATGGGGTTGCCTTCAAACACCACGGTGGTGCTACCGCAGACCTCCTGTGTCAGTTCCCGCAGCATGGTTTCGGTCAGGTCCATCAGGTCGTTGTAATTGGCATAGGCCCAATAGAATTCCAGCATCGTGAATTCAGGGTTATGCCGGGTGGAAACACCCTCATTGCGGAAGTTGCGGTTGATCTCGTAAACCCGGTCCAAGCCACCGACCGTCAGGCGTTTCAGGTACAACTCGGGGGCCACACGCAGGAACATCGGCAGATCCAGCGCATTATGATGGGTCACAAACGGCCGTGCGGTTGCGCCACCCGGTATCGGGTGCATCATCGGTGTTTCGACTTCGAGGAATTCACGGCCGGGCGCCTCCATGAAGGCGCGGATAAAACGGATGATTTTCGAGCGCGTGTAAAAGACCTTTTTTGAGTCTTCGTTCATGATCAGGTCTACGTAGCGCTGGCGGTACCGTGTCTCGGTATCGGTCAGGCCATGAAATTTTTCAGGCAGGGGCCGCAGTGACTTCGACAACAGGCGCAATTCACTTGTCTTGACCGACAACTCGCCCTTCTGGGTGCGGAATATCGAACCGGTGCCGGCGATGATGTCACCGATATCCCAGTGCTTGAACTGCTGGTACACACCTTCGGGTAAATTATCACGCTGCACGACCAGTTGTATGCTGCCGGTACCGTCCTGCAGTTTGACGAAAGCGATCTTACCCATGACGCGCTTGGCCAGCATACGACCGGCCAGTGCAAATACTTCGTCGACTTGCGCGAGGGTCTCGGTATCATCATCGGCAAAGCGCCGGTTCAATTCGGCCGCGTTGCTGTTGGGCCGGAAATCGTTCGGATAGGCGATCGCTTCCGCTTTCAATGCATGCAGCTTCTCCCGCCGCTCGGCGATCAGCCGGTTTTCGTCATGCGCGGTATCGGCGCCCGTGTTTTGCTGGTCTTGTTTAGTCACGCGTATTTTCCCGTTACTGCTTAATCATCGGACAGTCCCTGCTTCAGGGACGCTTCTATAAATTGATCGAGGTCGCCATCGAGCACCGCCTGGGTATTGCCGGTTTCCACGTTGGTACGCAAATCCTTGATGCGCGACTGATCCAGCACGTAGGAGCGGATCTGGCTGCCCCAGCCGATATCCGATTTCGAATCTTCCATCAGCTGGTTCTCGGCATTGCGTTTCAATAACTCGAGCTCGTATAGTTTCGCACGCAACTGTTTCATCGCGTGGTCCTTGTTCTTGTGCTGTGAACGGTCGTTCTGGCACTGCACCACGGTATTGGTTGGAATGTGCGTAATACGCACGGCAGATTCCGTCCGGTTGACGTGCTGTCCACCGGCGCCGGATGCGCGGTAAACATCGATACGCAGATCGGCCGGGTTGATATCAACCTCGATGTCATCGTCCACTTCCGGTGACACGAACACCGCGGCAAACGAGGTATGACGGCGGTTACCGGAATCAAAGGGCGATTTCCGCACCAACCGGTGCACACCGATCTCCGTCTTGCACCAGCCGTAGGCATAATCGCCGGTGATATGGATGGTGGCGCTCTTGATACCGGCCACGTCGCCGGGAGACACCTCGATCAGTTCACCTTTCCAGCCGCGCCGTTCAACCCAGCGCAGGTACATACGCAAAAGCATTTCCGCCCAGTCCTGGGCCTCGGTGCCACCCGAACCTGCCTGGATATCGAGATAACAGGGGTTGGCATCGACCTCACCTCTGAACATGCGCTGGAACTCCAGTTGGTAGACCTCGTTCTCGATTTTGTCGAGTTCCGCTGTCACCGGTTCCAGGATCTCTTCATCCTGCTCCTCGATGGCCATCTCCAGCAACTCCGAGTTTTCCCCGAGCGAAGCTGCCACGCGGTCCAGTGTGCCTACGATGTTTTCAAGTTGTGCGCGTTCGCGGCCCAGCGCCTGTGCCCTGGCCGGGTCGTTCCATACATCGGGGTTTTCCAGCTCGCGGTTTACTTCTTCGAGCCGGTCCTTGTTGCCCGCATAGTCAAAGATACCCCCTCAACGCTTCGGAGCGTTGCTGCAGGTCTTCGAGCTGATTGCTGATCTGATTGGTTTCCACACGTTAAGCCTGATTTTGGAGCGGTGCATTTTACACCATGGCGGGCCGCGGCGGCTGACGAATTTTTATAATATCTGTTCCACCATCAACTGGCAGGTTTTGTGGCCTCGGAAATGGTTGATATCCAGCTTGTAAACCAGCCGGACCGTATCCGAATCCGGCAGGTGCTCCGGCAAGCGCCCGAACGCGATCGCGTCGATACGGTTGCGGCCATCCACCGGTCTGAGTTGCATCTTGAGATGGCTACCGCCCACCACCCTGCTTTCTTCGACCACGAAACGCCCTTCAAACAGCGGTTCGGGGAAACGCTGACCCCAGGGGCCGAACTCACGCAGGTGTTCGGCGAAGGGCAGATCGATATCGGTGGCTTCCAATTCACCATCGGTCAATATTTCATTACTGAGTGTCAGGCCCTGCAGGAAGAAATCGATCGACTCATTGAGCGCCGCTTTGAACGGTTCGAGCTGGTTTCGTGACAGGGTTAAACCCGCCGCCATGGCATGACCGCCAAAGGCCTGGATCATACGCGGGTGCAATGCATCGACGCGCGCCAGTACGTCACGGATATGCACACCGTTCACCGAACGGGCGGAGCCCTTGAGCAGATCGGAGCCCTCGGACTCCGGCGCAAAGGCCAGCACCGGCCGGTGCACGGCATCCTTGATCTTCGATGCGACCAGGCCGACGATACCCTGGTGCCAGCTGTGGTCGAACAGGCACAGGCCTGCGGGCAACTCATCTTCCGCCAGGCTGTCCATTAACCCCTTCAGCTGATCGAGTGCCTGCTGCTGCATTTGTTCCTGGCGGCCGCGCCGGTCGTGGTTCAGCGCATCCAGTTCTTCGGCCAGGGCCATGGCCTCGTCCCGGTCGTCGGTCAGCAAACAACGGATACCGACACCCATGTCCTCCATGCGCCCGGCAGCATTGAGCCGCGGCGCAACCGCGAAGGCCAGGTCGGATGCCACAAGGTGACGAAAATCGCGTTTACCCAGGCGCAACAGGGCCAGCAAACCGGGGCTGCAAAGCCCCTGGCGAATACGCTCCATACCCTGGCGGACCAGGATACGGTTGTTATGATCCAGCGCGACGAGGTCGGCCACGGTTCCCAGTGCGACCAGGTCCAGAAGCCGCGCCAGGTTCGGTTCCTGGCGCGGCAACGTGAACCAGTTGCGCTCGCGCAATGCGCTGCGCAGCGCACTCATCAGGTAAAACACCACGCCGACACCGGCGAGGTTCTTGCTGGGGAAACGGTCACCGGGGCAGTTGGGATTGACGATGGCCTCGGCGTCCGGCAATGATTCACCCGGCAGGTGGTGATCCGTGACAATGACCTTGCAACCCAGTTCGCGCGCCCGTATTACACCTTCGATGGAACTGATACCCGAATCCACGGTGACCAGCACATCCGGTGGGTCATCCGCGAGGGTTTCCACCAGGCCTACGCTCAGCCCGTAACCGAATTCAAAACGGTTGGGCACGCGGAAGTCCACGCGGGTCGCGGCCATCAGGTGCAGGGCCCGCATCGCGAGCGCCGTACCGGTCGCACCATCGGCGTCGAAATCGCCGACGATCAATATGCTTTGCCCCGTGACTACCGCGTCCGCCAGCATCTGTGCAGCCTCCGAGATACCGGAAAGCGCTGCCGGCGGCTGCAACCGGCCCAGCTTCAGATCAAGGGATTTTTCATCGGTGATATTACGCGCCAGCAAGATGCGGCGGATGACCGGGTGAAGCGAGTCCGGCAATGTATCTGGGACGGATCCGGGTGGGCGCTGCCTGACCTTACGGCTGGCGAGCAACGGGGTTATCCTTAAACATACTCAATACGGACAATTTCGTAAACCATCTCACCGCCGGGTGCGTTGACAACGATCTCATCACCTTCTTCCTTGCCGATCATCGCGCGGGCGATGGGTGATGTAATGGCGATACGAAACTCCTTGATATCCGACTCCAGGTCACCGACGAGCTGGTAAGTTATCTCGCTGTCCTTGTCCGCGTCATACAGGGTTACGGTGGCTCCAAAAACCACCTTGCCACCCGGGTTAAGCTTGGTGATATCGATGACCTGCGCCCCGGAAAGCTCGGATTCCAGGTGGCGGATTCGGCCTTCGGTAAAACTCTGCTGTTCCCTGGCCGCATGGTATTCGGCGTTTTCCTTCAAATCACCGTGTGCGCGCGCCTCTGCAATCGCAGCAATGATCCTGGGCCGCACCACCTTTTTCAGGTGTGCCGCTTCCTCACGCAGGCGCTCGGCACCTTTTAATGTCAATGGTGTTCTTTTCATAAAACTATCCTGTCGAAGGTCTATTTCGGGCCCTTGTGGGCACCGTGCAACTCCTGGAGAGTGCGAACCTCCGGATTAAATTCGTGATCAATGGCCTGTAATGTCGCCCAGCCACGTGCAATGGTTGTCGTATAGCTTACCTTGTATTGCAGTGCTTCCCGACGGATGGAGAAAGAATCAGCAATCGCCTGGCTGCCCTCGGTGGTGTTGACGATAAACTCGATTTCGCCATTTTTAATGGCATCCACGATATGTGGGCGGCCTTCATCCACCTTGTTTATAGGTTCACATATAAAACCACGCTCACGCAAGTATTTCGAGGTTCCCCGGGTAGCAATCAGGGAATACCCGCGATCGACCAGTTCCTGGGCGACCGGCAACAGGGGTTCCTTGTCAGCATCCCTGACACTCAGAAACGCCTGTCCCGGTCTTGGAATGCCGTACTTGGCGGCTTTCATGGCGCGCGCACAGGCCTGGCCAAAACTGCGACCCACACCCATGACCTCACCCGTGGAACGCATTTCCGGGCCGAGTATGGGATCGACGCCGGGGAATTTCAAAAACGGCAAGATGGCCTCTTTCACAGAATAGAATTCAGGTATTATTTCTCTTGTAATACCTTGTTCTTTAAGTGTTTTACCTGCCATGCAAAGCGCGGCAATCGATGCCAGCGGCCGGCCCGTGGCCTTCGAAACAAAGGGTACGGTGCGGGACGCGCGGGGGTTAACTTCGAGGATGAATATCTCGTCGCGGCGCAGCGCAAACTGGGCATTCATCAGACCCACCACGCCCAGCTCGAGCCCCATCATTTTCATTTGCCGGCGCATCTCGTCCTGGATTTCCGGCGAAAGGCTGTGCGGCGGGATGGAACAGGCCGAGTCGCCGGAATGTACACCGGCCTGCTCGATATGTTCCATGATGCCGCCGATCAGCACATCGGTGCCATCGCAGATCGCATCGATATCCACCTCGATGGCGTGATCCAGGAAGCGGTCCAGCAGAACCGGCGAATCATTTGAAACCTTGACTGCATCGCGCATATAGCGACGCAGTTCCTTTTCGCCGTGTACCACGTCCATGGCACGGCCACCGAGCACATAGGACGGCCTGACCACCAGCGGATAACCGATTTCACGGGCCAGTACGACCGCCTGCTCCACGCTGGTCGCCGTGCGGTTGGGTGGCTGGCGCAAGCCCAGTTTTTTCAGCATCTGCTGGAAACGCTCGCGGTCTTCGGCCAGGTCGATCGAATCGGGTGAAGTACCGATGATCGGCACACCGGCTGCCGCAAGCGGACGCGCCAGGTTGAGCGGTGTCTGGCCGCCGTACTGGACGATCACGCCTTTCGGGTTTTCACGGTGGACGATTTCCAGCACATCCTCCAGCGTCAACGGCTCAAAATAGAGCCGGTCGGAGGTGTCGTAATCGGTTGACACGGTTTCCGGGTTACAGTTGACCATGATGGTTTCATAGCCTTCATCACGCAGTGCAAGGGCCGCGTGTACGCAACAATAATCAAATTCAATACCCTGGCCGATACGGTTGGGGCCACCACCCAGCACCATGATCTTGGTATTGTCCGTCGGCTCGGACTCGCACTCTTCTTCATAGGTCGAGTACAGGTAAGCGGTAGTGGTAGCGAACTCGGCTGCACAGGTATCGACACGCTTGTACACCGGCCGCACGTTCATCTGGTGGCGGTGCTCACGCATGTCTTTCTCGGTGACACCCGTCAATGACGCCAGCCTCGAATCAGAGAATCCCTTTTGCTTGAGGGCGAACATGCGTTGCCGGTCGAGCCCTGCGAACCCCAGTTGCGTGACCACCGCTTCGTTGTTGACCAGGTCTTCGATCTGCGCAAGAAACCACGGGTCAATCCTGGTCAGCGAATGGATCTCCTCCGCATCCATGCCTTCCCTGAAGGCATCGGCAACATAAAACAGGCGCTCGGCACCTGCTTCGCGCAATTCGCGTTTCAGTTCCGCGGCACGGTCCTCAGGATCCTCTGACTGCAGGACCGGGTTAAACCCGTCACGGCCGGTCTCAAGGCTGCGTAGCGCTTTTTGCAGTGACTCCTGGAAGGTCCGGCCAATCGCCATCGCCTCCCCTACCGATTTCATCTGCGTGGTCAGGCGGTCATTGGCAGCCGGAAACTTTTCGAAGGCAAAACGCGGGATCTTGGTGACCACGTAATCGATGGCGGGCTCGAACGACGCCGGGGTTGCACCACCGGTGATCTCGTTACGCAATTCATCCAGTGTATAGCCGACCGCCAGCTTGGCGGCGACCTTGGCGATCGGGAAACCCGTGGCCTTGGAGGCCAGTGCCGAAGAGCGCGAGACCCTAGGGTTCATCTCGATGATGATGACCTTGCCGTTCTCCGGATTCACCGCAAACTGCACGTTGGAACCGCCGGTGTCCACGCCGATCTTGCGCAGCACCGCGATCGACGCGTCGCGCATGAACTGGTATTCCTTGTCGGTCAGCGTCAGAGCCGGTGCGACCGTGATCGAATCACCGGTATGGATACCCATCGGATCGAGGTTTTCTATCGAGCAGATGATAATGCAGTTATCCTTGTGATCGCGCACCACCTCCATTTCGTACTCTTTCCAACCCAGTACCGAGACTTCGAGCAGCACTTCGGTGGTCGGCGACTGCTCCAGACCGCGTTTGACGATCTCGATAAATTCTTCGCGGTTATAGGCGATACCGCCACCCGAACCACCCATGGTGAACGAGGGCCGGATAATGGTCGGGAAACCGATTCTTTCGAGACTGTCGAGGGCTTCTTCGAGACCATGGGCAAGCTCTGCGCGGGGTGTCTCGAGACCGATCTCCGCCATCGCCTTGCGGAACAGATCGCGGTCTTCCGCCATATCGATGGCCTCACGTGATGCGCCGATCATTTCCACACCGAACTTTTCAAGCACGCCCTTGCGCACCAGGTCCAGGGAGCAGTTCAGGGCCGTCTGGCCACCCATGGTGGGCAACAGCGCATCGGGGCGTTCCTTTTCGATAATACTCGCTACCGTGCGCCACTCGACCGGCTCGATATAGATGGCATCCGCCATTTCAGGGTCGGTCATGATGGTGGCCGGGTTGGAGTTCACCAGCACCACCCGGTAGCCCTCCTCGCGCAGGGCCTTGCAGGCCTGGGCGCCGGAATAGTCAAACTCACAGGCCTGGCCGATGACGATGGGGCCGGCGCCGATGATCAAAATGGTTTTGATGTCAGTTCTTTTTGGCATAAATCATCAATCTTGGCTGCTCATCATGTTTATGAAGCGATCGAACAATGGTGCGACATCGTGGGGGCCAGGGCTTGCTTCAGGGTGGCCCTGAAAACCGAAGGCTCGGCCACCGTCCAGTTCGATCCCCTGCAGGCTTCCGTCAAATAACGACCGGTGGGTGGCCCGGATATTCTGGGGCAGGCTTTTTTCATCCAGTGCGAATCCGTGGTTCTGGCTGGTGATCATAACCTGCCCGGTGTCCAGGTCCTGGACCGGATGGTTGGCACCGTGGTGCCCAAATTTCATCTTGACAGTAGCGGCGCCTGCGGCGAGACCCAGCAACTGCACACCCAGGCAAATCCCAAACACCGGCAGCTCCGCCTGCAGTATTTCCCGTATGGCCCTGATGGCATAATCACAGGGCTCCGGATCACCCGGCCCGTTGGATAAAAACACACCATCGGGCTTGAGGGCGAGCACCTCGGCGGCCGCGGTGGTCGCGGGCACCACGGTTACACGGCAACCGCGGTCGCTCAGCATGCGTAGAATATTTCGCTTGATACCAAAATCATAGGCAACCACGTGACGCACCGGCGCCGTCACTTTCCAGTCGCACGGACCGAGCTCATAACTGCCCTGTGTCCACTCATAGGCCTCGGTGGTGGTGACGACGCTTGCAAGATCCTGTCCCTGCATACCGGGAAAACCCCGGGCATTGGTCAGGGCCAGTGCCGGGTCGTGCCCCTCACCCGCAACAATACAGCCGCCCTGGGCGCCCTTTTCTCTCAATATCCGTGTCAGACGACGGGTATCGATACCGGCGATGGCGACAATGCCATGACGTTGTAAGTAGTCCCGCAATGACTCTTCACTGCGCCAGTTGCTGTGCAACATCGGTGCATCGCGCACGATCAACCCGGCCAACATCGGCCGTGCGGATTCTTCATCGGCCGCATTGCAACCGGTATTACCAATATGGGGAAATGTCAGCGTGACAATCTGCTGTGCATAGGAAGGGTCGGTCAGGATTTCCTGGTAACCGGTCATCGAGGTATTGAATACCACCTCACCGGTCGTAACGCCTGCAGCGCCAATGCTTTGGCCGTAAAACAGACTGCCGTCTTCGAGTGCCAGCACTGCTTGCTGTGTCAATTTCCTGCCTCCAGATGCGCAAAACGGGAATGCCGTTGACGGCTATTCCCGCTTAGATTTGATGAGTATTCACTGCGCTCTCCTGATAAATCCGGACAAAGCCGCAAATGTTCCTCTAAGCGCCAGAATTTTACTGGAACGAGCCACACCTGTCTAACAAATTCCCAGCAAATTTAACCCAGGTCAGGCTCATGAGGTCATCCGGTCAAAGAATTCCTTCACCCCGCCCAGCCATGAGCTGGATTTCGGGTTATGGTCGGTCTTGCTGGCTTCATAGGATTCCTGGAACTGCTTCAACAGGGCTTTCTGTTGCTTGGAAAGCCTGACGGGGGTTTCAATAACCACCTTGCACATCAGGTCACCCTGGCGGTGACTGCGAACCGATTTGACGCCTTTTCCTTTCAGGCGGAACATACGCCCGGTCTGGGTCTCCTCCGGTATCTTCAATTTAACCTGGCCGTTGAGCGTGGGTATTTCCAACTCACCACCGATGGCGGCCATCGTAAAGTGGATGGGGACTTCACAGTACAGGTCATCGCCGTCTCGCTCGAACAGGGGGTGCGCCCGCACCCTGACCTCGACATACAGGTCACCGGCTGGGGCACCCGTCATACCGGCCTCACCCTCGCCGGCCAGCCTGATCCTGTCACCGGTATCAACACCGGCCGGTATTTTCACCGACAGGGTCTTGGTTTCGCGTACGCGGCCCTGCCCATGACAGGATTTGCACGGGTTCCTGATGACCTGCCCCATGCCCTTGCAGGCGGGACAGGTTTGCTGAACCGAGAAAATTCCCTGCTGCATCCTTACCTGTCCAATACCGCCGCAGGTCGTACAGGAGGTTCTTTCACCATCCTCGGCGCCACTGCCATCGCATTTATTGCACTCACCGAGGGTTGGAATACGTATTTCACGGGTGATACCCGTTACGGCTTCTTCAAGGTCGAGTTCCATCGCGAAGCGCAGGTCGGAACCCCGTTGCTGCTGGCGCGCGCCACCTCTCCCGGCCCGGCCGCCAAAAATATCACCGAAGATATCTCCAAAAACATCACCGACGTCACCACCAAACCCGGCTGGACCGCGTGCACCGGGACCGGTCGCCGCGTGCCCGAACTGGTCGTAAGCGGAACGTTTCCGTGGATCCTTGAGAACATCGTAGGCCTCCTGGGCCTCTTTGAAATGCTCATGTGCATTGGCATCGTCCGGATTACGGTCCGGATGGAACTTCATCGCAAGCTTGCGGTAAGCCTTTTTGAGCTCGACATCAGAGACGTTTCGCTGAACCCCAAGCACTTCGTAATAGTCGCGTTTAGCCATAGTGGTAGGTGTCTGACCCGCTGTAATTTTTGTCTGACACTGATTTGCGGTCGGATCATGGGCAATTCAAGCGCAGGATAGTCATTCGTACCATTTGCATTAAATTTTTCACACGTAACCCATGACACACGGGGTAGTGTGACTGACACCTACGGTAATGGGGACGCTGGCCTGCTGCGTCAATCAATTGCGACAGCAGTGACTCTGATTCCGTTTGATCTCCCGGCACATAAAAAAACCCCGGCGGATGCCGGGGTTTTTCTTAGATCAGATGTAAAGCGCCTGACTTACTTGCCTTTGTCCTTGTCATCGACCTCTTCGAACTCGGCATCGACAACGTCTTCGGCGGCGGCTTCTGCTTGCGGGCCTGCATTCTGCGCTTCCGCTTCGGCTGCCGCGGCGGCCTGCTGGTAGATAACCTGGGCGGCTTCGGTCAGCCTGCTCGTGGCGGCTTCGATCGCTTCCTTTTCACCGTCTTTCATGGCTGCCTCGACGCCTTCAATGGCTTCTTCGATGCTCTTGCGTTCACTTTCACCGATCTTGTCACCCATTTCTTTCAGGGTGGAGCGGGTGGAGTGAACCATGGCGTCTGCGCTGTTGCGTGCGGTGACCGTTTCGTGGAACTTGCGATCTTCCTCGGCATGCGCTTCCGCATCACGCACCATGGATTCAATCTCGGACTCGCTGAGACCTGAGCCGGCTTTGATTTCGATCTTCTGTTCCTTGCCGGTCGCCTTGTCTTGGGCGCTCACATGCATGATGGCATTGGCATCGATATCAAAGGTGACTTCGATCTGCGGCATTCCGCGCGGGGCCGGGGCAATACCGGACAGGTCAAAACGGGCCAGTGACTTATTGGCGCTGGCGATTTCGCGTTCACCCTGTAATACGTGCACGGTGACCGCAAGCTGGTTATCTTCGGCGGTTGAGAAAATCTGCGAAGCCTTGGTCGGAATCGTTGTGTTTTTCTCAATCAGCTTGGTCATGACACCGCCCATGGTTTCAATACCCAGGGACAACGGCGTGACGTCCAGAAGCAATACATCCTTGACTTCACCTGACAGAACACCACCCTGTACGGCTGCACCCAGTGCGACCGCTTCATCGGGGTTGACGTCCCTGCGTGGCTCTTTGCCAAACAACGCGGTCACGGCTTTTTGCACCATCGGCATACGGGTCTGACCACCCACCAGGATAACGTCGGCAATATCACTAACTTTCAAACCGGCATCATCCAGCGCGGTACGGCAGGGTCCAATGGTCTTCTTGACCAGGTCTTCAACCAGTGACTCCAGCTTAGCGCGGGTCAGCTTGATATTCAGGTGCTTCGGACCGCTGGCGTCAGCGGTGATGTACGGCAGGTTAATTTCGGTCTGCTCGGTCGTTGAAAGTTCGATCTTGGCGCGCTCGGCACCCTCTTTCAGACGTTGCAGCGCCAGTGGATCGTTGCGCAGGTCAAAACCCTGGTCTTTCTTGAACTCTGAAACCAGGTAATCAATGACGCGTTTGTCGAAATCCTCACCACCGAGGAAGGTGTCACCGGAGGTGGACAACACTTCGATCTGGTGCTCGCCATCGACATCGGCAATTTCGATGATGGATACGTCAAAGGTACCACCGCCGAGATCATAGACCGCGACCTTGCGCTCGCCGCCCTTCTTGTCGACACCAAAGGCCAGGGCCGCTGCGGTCGGTTCAGAAATGACACGGCGCACCTTGAGACCGGCAATCTTGCCCGCGTCTTCGGTGGCCTGGCGCTGGTGGTTATTGAAATACGCCGGCACCGTGATAACGGCCTCGGTGACCGGTTCGCCGAGGTAATCCTCTGCGGTTTTCTTCATCTTCATCAGTACCCGGGCTGAAATTTCCGGTGCGGCCATCTTTTTGCCGCCAGCTTCCACCCACGCATCGCCGTTTTCGGCTTTGATGATTTTATAGGGTACGAGATCGATGTCCTTCTGGACGACGTCCTCGTTGTACTTGCGGCCGATGAGACGCTTGATCGCAAACAGCGTGTTGGTCGGGTTGGTAACGGCCTGGCGTTTGGCCGACTGCCCGACCAGTACTTCGCCATCCTTGGTGAATGCAACAATGGAGGGTGTTGTGCGATCACCCTCGGCGTTTTCGATGACCCGGGGCTCACCACCTTCCATAACTGCTACGCAGCTATTGGTCGTGCCAAGATCGATTCCTATGATTTTACCCATTTAAATTCTCCAAAAAAATATGTAACAAATTTGATGAGTCCAACATGGGGACTGGCCCATGCTTTTCAATACGATGGCTGTTAATGTCGCACCTTAATTCAAGCGGAAATTGAAGCTCAGGGTTTCCGGGAAACGACGACCTTGGCGGGTCTGATCAGACGGTCATGCAACAGGTAGCCTTTTTCAATCACATCGATAACGGTGTTCTCTTCAATCGCATCCGAAGTCAACATGGTCATGGCCTCGTGCTTCTCGGGATCAAATGGCTTACCCAGCGGATCGATGGTCTTCAAACCATGATCACCCATGGCCTTGCTCAGCATCTTCATGATCAGCTGTTTTCCCTCCGTCAGCGCTTCAACCGTGGCGGCCGGGTCACTGGCCGCTTCCAGCCCGCGTTCAAGACTGTCACGTACCGGTAACAGGTCATTCATAAAACGTTCGAGTGTCCGCAAGCGGGATTTTTCGTGCTCACGAACCAGGCGCTTGCGCAGGTTTTCCATGTCGGCCTGCATTCTCAGCATGTCTTCCCGGGCCTCGGTCGCTTCCAGCCTGGCGGCCTGCAACTCGGTCTCGAGTCTCTCTATGGGATCATCCGACTCCGGTTGCGGTGGTACTTCAGCGGCGTTCGCTTCAAGTTGCTCAGGCAAACCTTCTTCGTTGTCCTGATGCATATTTTTATCGACTTTTTTTCGCGCGGTCATATTCTTACTCCTGGATTGCAGGTCACTATTTTGCCTGCGCTTGCTTACACGCCCTGATATGGGGATTGGCAACTGCGATTCAAGAAGCGATACTAGTGCAGTTTCGAGAAAGACCGGCAGGCTCCTGGCGAACCAGAATATAAATAACGGCGGATATGCTCAATCACCTTCACATCCAGAACTTTGCAATCGTACCGACACTTGAGCTGGATATCCACGCCGGGTTCACGGCGATCACCGGTGAGACCGGTGCCGGAAAATCCATACTGGTTGACGCACTGGGCCTGTTACTCGGGGAGCGTTCCGATGCCGCGTGGGTTCGTGCCGGTGCCGAACGCGCCGAATTGACCGCCGAGTTTTCCGTCGAGGATAACCGCGAGGCCCGTGAATGGCTGGAGGAATCCGATTTATCCTCGGACGGCATGTGCCTGTTACGGCGAACCATCGGCAGCAATGGACGCTCACGCGCCTACATCAACGGCTCACCGGTGACGGTGGCACAGATTCAATCCCTCGGTCACCGGCTGGTTGAAATCCATGGCCAGAACGAACACCTGCGACTGACCCGTACGGCAGAGCAGTTCAAACTGCTGGATGGCAGCGGCGACTATGGGCGGGAAATGGCCTCGCTGGAAAACGCCTTTGCCGACTGGCAACGGCTTGCGCGCGAACTGAGCGCGCTTGAGCAGGATGCTGCGGTACCGGCCGGCGAACTCGACTTTCTAAACCACCAGTTGGCCGAGTTACAGCAATATGACCTGTCCGCCGATGCCCTCGACACCCTGCAGACCGAGCACGATCGCCTGGCGGCCGGGGAATCGTTGCTGGACGCACTGAATTTAAGTATCGAACTGCTGGATCCGGAGTCTTCAGACGACCATGCCGGGATCAATTCAGACCTGCACACCACCATCGGTCATTTGCAGAAATTCAGTCAGCTCGACACCAACATCAACGATGCCTGCAGCATGCTGCGTGAGGCTGCGGTCAACTGCGGGGAAGCGGTCAGCGCCTTGAGCGTGGCGCGCGACCGCGTTGATCTGAACCCGGCCCGGTTTGAAACCGTGGGTAAAACCCTGGCCCGTCTGCACGACCTGGCTCGCAAGCACCACGTTCGCATGGAAGGCCTCGAGGAAGTCATGCACACGCTGGCAAGCCGTATCGAGCGCGCCGACAGCTCGGAACAACGGCGTAGCCAGTTACAGGCCGAATTGCATAGGCGGCTGGACGATTACCGCGCCGCCGCCAGGAACCTGCATGAAAAACGTAAGCTTCATGCTGCGGAACTGTCCAGACGCGTTACCCTGCTGATGGCCGAACTGGGTATGGCCGGCGGCACCTTTGAACTGGCGGTTTCCCTGAACCCGCAGGCCCGGCCCGCTGTTCGCGGCGATGACGAGATCCAGATCAGGATCAGCGCCAACCCCGGCCTGCCACCCGGCCCGCTGGGCAAAATCGCATCGGGTGGTGAGTTATCCAGGATCAGCCTGGCGATCAAGGTGGCCGCGAGCGGCGGCAGTGAATCCGTCACGCAGATATTTGACGAGGTCGATGCGGGTATCGGTGGCGAAACCGCCAACGCCGTTGGCCGCTTGATGAAACGACTGGCCGGCAACGGCCAGGCCCTGTGTGTCACCCACCTGGCCCAGGTCGCGGTCTGCGCAACCCACCAGTTACAGGTTCGCAAGGCAACCGGCAAGGAATCCACCATGGTCGACACCAACCTGCTGGATGAGACCGGCAGGATCGATGAAATCGCAAGGATGTTAAGCGGTAAAATATCGGAGCAAAGCCGCGCGCATGCACTCGAATTGCTCAACAGTGGCGCGCTTGTCCGCTAGCAGTGAATTTCAGTAACGTTGTTCTCAACAAAGCGTGGTTACCCTCCAGACCCCCTAGAAACAATATAATGCTTACAAGGTCACTTGGGTGGGGGACACGACGGACGGTTGCAGCCTGTGCTCTCTGGCCAGCGGTCCCGGATCGTGATCCGGGACTACCCTCGCAGCCGGCCGGGCCGGATAAGACTGGGCAGTGAATACCACCCGGCCTGTTGAACGTACAGTCTGAATCGAAGCCTTCAAAACGAGAAAAACGTTGCTGATATTCACAGCCAGCCAATCCACGAACGGCCTGGATCAATCAGCCCTTCTTTTTCTTGGGGCGGACATAGATGACCAGGCTGTGGTCCTCGATGACATAACCGTGTTTCGCCGCGATTTCCGCCTGCAAACGTTCGATCTCGGTATTTGAAAACTCGATGACCTTGCCGGTTTCGACGCAGACCATGTGATCATGGTGACTGCCCGAATCCAGTTCATAATAGGCCTGGCCACCTTCGAAGTTGTGTTTGACCACCAACCCTGCAGCCTCAAACTGGTTCAGGACACGGTAAACCGTCGCCAGGCCGATGTCCTGACCCGCCTGTATCAGCACACGGTATATATCGTCAGCCGTCACGTGCTTGTTACCCGCCTCATCCAACAATTCGAGTATAAGCTTTCTCGGTTGGGTGACCTTCAGACCTGCTTTTCGAAGATTTCCATCATTCACTGTCTTATCCCTGTAATTATTAAATTGATATCGCCTGTTCTTAAGGG
>Ga0316188_10000108_pt1 | contig 27125 bp, 26 predicted proteins | sample Phiworburrow1_MG_FD_204933 | JGI IMG/M metagenome (GOLD analysis project Ga0316188, IMG submission 204933) | Coastal sediment microbial communities from Maine, United States - Phippsburg worm burrow 1 | ecosystem: Environmental > Aquatic > Marine > Coastal > Sediment | place: USA: Maine... | reverse complement strand
GCTGACGTGCCTGGACGGCGCGCTGCACCGCTACCTGGTGGACCTGGGCGTGCAGCTGAAGCGGCCGATCACGATCCAGATGCCGGTGAACCTGCGCCGCGAAGGCGACCGCGCTGCGGGCAACAAGATCGGCATCATCCAGGTGGAGCTGTCCAGCCCCACCGAAGATCCTTATGTGCGGCTGCGAAACATCGGCTTTTCGCTGCGCAACGTGCGCACGATGATCGACAGCGTGGTTCCGGCGGCGATCGAGTCCTACACAGTCATCACCGGCCTGGTGGCGCAGGTCGCAGAACTGCTGGGACTGAGCAACGTGCTGCCGCCGATGGGCAACACGTTGGTGTCCAACGTACCCGGGCCGAAGCAGCCGCTGTACCTGGGCGGGGCACTGCTGGAGGAGATGCTGCCGGTGAGCACACTGCCGCCGAGCAATCTGCTGAACATCACGCTGTTCAGCTATGCGGGCAACCTGTTCTTCTGCCTGATCGCCACCGAGGACCTGCCCGAACTGCCGCTGCTGGCTGGCTATGTCGAGACCGCCTTCGGCGAACTGGAAGAGGCCGTGTTCGGAACGAGCGCGGCCTGAACCCGCATCGCGCGAAGCCCCCACCCCACAGGAAACAAGAAGGAAGTTCTATCGATGCATCGTCGTAGTTGAAGTCCAGCTTGCTGGGCAACTCGGTGTTGAAGGTGGTGCCCTCGCTGAGCGCGGCCGAGCCCTCGCTCGTGGCATCTCCGGCGGGCACGTCCTCGTAGCGGGTGTGCTGGTACGGCGGGGCCGGCGAAGACGTTCCAGTTCGTCTTCGGCGTGTTGATCAGTTCATAGCCGATCGCCTAGCCCAGGCTCAGTTGGCGTGCGATGTTCTGGAACGGGTCGCTGTAGTACCCGACAAAGACGGGGCGAATGAACAGCTTGTCCGAGACGAACCAGTCCCAGGTCGCATCGGCACGGTGGCTGTTGGCAGATTGAACGCCGTTCGCGGAGCTGAAATTTCCGAGTTAGGACAGCGTGACCCGGCGCTCGAGCGTGCGCCGCTGGGCATTGGCGGACACACTGACGTCGGCTCTCTGGTTGTTGCCTGAGCTGAAGTTGCTGCCCACCGAGACGTTTCCGCTCCAGTAGTTCGCCTCCTGCGTCACGCCGGCGGTCACGCTCAACAGCGCGGCGCGCTCGAAGACCTGTGGCGCCTCGGCGAGGACCTTGACCTGTCCGTCCTCGAGTAGCAGCTTGCCGACCGCCACCCGGCCTCCAGTGACGCGCACACTGACGACCCGGCCCGAACGGATGGTCTTGACGTCCTCCATGTCGAGCTTGAGCAGCTTGAGCTTGTCGCTGTCGAACTCCAGCGAGCTCTGGTAAATCACCTTGATCTCGCTCTTCAGCCATTCGCCCGACGTGAGCTGCACCCAGTCGTACTTGTCCGGCATCGGTGACGGTGGCGTCCACTCGGCGCCCTGCGCGGCCCCGGCCAGCGCACTCGTCTGCAGCACGGCGGTGGCCAGCAGCGCGTTGCGAAATCGGGTGGCCATCCGGTACGGGGCATGACGACCGGTTCCAGCTCACCAGCCTGGCTGCGGGCCGCTACAACCACCACATGCTCGGGAAATTCAAGCTCGAACTAACTGACCGCCTCGACCTGGAACTGTTGTTGATCTGGGACCGCATCAAGTACCCCGCGATCCTGGCCGACGGCGCCACGCCGCTTTCGAACGACTACCAGCTGGTTCTTGGTGTCGGCTACGAGTTCTGAGTACTCAGCGCGGCACCAGCTTCGCCCCGGTGATCTGCTCCTGCGCCTCGACCAGCGAGGGCACAAATTTGCCGCCGTGGCCCAGCGCGCAGGCCAGCACCAGCGACTGGTGCACCGCTTCGCCCACCACCGACGGCGCACCCAACCCCTCGGCAAGGTGGGTGTAGTAGCGAACATCCTTGCGCGCGTTGTTCAGCTCGAACTTCATGCCGTCGAGTTCGCCCTGCAGCGTGCGGGCCATGATCTGGAAGATGCCCGAGTTGACTAGCCCGGCCGACACCAGCTTGACGAGCTGAGCAAGGTCCACGCCGGCGCGCTGGCCGACCGCGAAGGCTTCGGCGATGCTGGTGCACATCGCCTGGGCGATAAAGTTGTTGAGCAGCTTGATGATGTGCCCGGAGCCCGGCCCGCCGACATGGAAGACGTTCTCGGCAAAGCAGCGCAGCACCGGCTCGATAGCGGCGAAGTCGGCCGCGTCGGCGCCGACCATCACGTTGAGCTTGCCGGCCTCGGCCTCCACCGGTGTGCGCGCCAGCGGCGCATCGATGAGCGTCACGCCCTGGGCGGCACACTGCGCGCGCAGCCGCGCGGTGGAATCGGGCTCGCTTGTCGAGCAGTCGATCACCATCAGCCCCTTCGCCGCACCGGCCAGCAGGCCCTGCGCGCCGCCGAAGGCCATCTCTACCTGCGGCGAGCCAGTGACGCACAGCAAGACAACGTCGCTGGCGGCGGCCAGCGCCCTGGCGTCGGGCAACTGCTTCGCACCGTCGACCAGCAGGTCGGCCACACGCGCGGCGTTGCGATGCACGGTCAAGGCCAGAGGGTGGCCCTTGGCCAGCAGGTTCTTTGCCATGCCGTGGCCCATCATGCCCGAGGCGCCGATGAATCCGATGCGTTGCATTTCAGTCTCCTTGGTGGGTGGGGGTCGGGGTGTCGGGCTGCGACGGCAGTTTCTGATACAGCGTGGCGCGCGAGATGCCCAGCAACCGTGCCGCGGCCAGCTTGTTGCCGCCGGTGCGCTGCAGCGCCTGCGCGATCAGGGCGGCCTCGAGCTCGGACACGGCCTGCGGTAGCGGCTTGAACTCGACCGTGGCCGGCGCCCTCGCCGGCACCACAGCACGCGGCGGCGCGGTGGCTGCGTGCCCGGACAACAGATCGGCGAAGTGCGTCACGCCGAGCGCCGCGTCGTCGGTCATCAGCGTGGCCTGCTCGAGCACGTTGCGCAGCTCGCGGATGTTGCCAGGCCAGTGGTGCCGCCCCAGCAGGTCCAGCGCATCAGCGCTCAAGCCCTTGTGCGGCAACCCGCTGCGCCGCGAGATGTCCTCGGCCAGCGCCTCGACCAGCGCTTCCAGGTCCTCGAGCCGGTCGCGCAGCGGCGGCAGACGGATCGGCAGCACGTTCAAGCGGTAGTACAGGTCGGCGCGGAAGCTGCCGGCCGCCACCATCTCGCCCAGGTCGCGGCTAGTGGCGGCAATAACACGCACATCGATGCGCTGCACGTGGTTGCTGCCCAGCGGCTCCAGTTCCTGCTCCTGCAGCACGCGCAGCAGCTTGCTCTGCAGCGCCAGCGGCATGTCGCCGATCTCGTCGAGCAGCAGCGTGCCGCCATCGGCCGCCTTGAACTTGCCGTCGCGGCCCTTGCGATCTGCGCCGGTGTAGGCGCCGGGCGCGACGCCGAAGAACTCGGCTTCGAGCAGGGCTTCGGGCACCGCCGCGATGTTCACCGCAACAAAGGGCTTGCCGGCGCGCGCACTTGCGGCGTGGATGCCGTGCGCGAGCAGTTCCTTGCCGGTGCCGGTCTCACCCAGCAGCAACACCGTGCTGTCGGTGCGCGCCACGCGTCGCGCCTGGCGCTTGACCTCCACCGCCGCCGCGCCGTTGCCGATGAAGCTGGCGATGCTGTGCTTGGGCCGGCGCTGCGCGGCCAGTTGCTGGTGCGCAGCGTCGAGCTCCTTCTGCAGCCGCGCGAACTTCGTCATCAGCGGCTGCATCGTCGTCTCGGGCTGGTCGAGCAGCACCATGCCGAAGGCGCCGATGACCTCGCCGGCTTCGTTGCGCAGAGGCAGCCGGCTGACCAGGAAGGTGCCGGCCTGGTTGCTCAGCAGATCCACCAGGATCGGTTTGCCGGTATCGATCACCTGGTTCATCATCGTGTTCGGCACCACCTCCTCGACGCGCTTGCCGACGAACTGCTCGGCGCTGTCGAAACCCAGCGCCGGCAGGAACTGCTTGTAGCTCTCGCTGATCCAGACGATGCGGTGCTGGCGGTCCACCAGCATCGAGCCCATCGCCGTGCCGGCGAAGGTATCGAACATGCTCTGCGCGGCCAGCTTGAGCATCTGGGCATCCGGCAGCGTGGGCACGGCGGGGGTGTCGGTCATCTGGGGGGCGGCCTGTGACCGGAAATCGTACAGCCTGGGCGCGGTGTGCCCTCGCAGCATCAGATAATCGTTGCCTGTCCCTTGCTTCGACGTTCACGCCCAAGGACCAATGCCGATGCTCGACGAACTGCGCCAGGCTGCAGCGCGGCAGCGCGCCAACCACCTGCTGCGTAGCCTTGTCTTCGGCTGCAAGCGGCTGCTGTCCGAGCGAGGCGCCACCAACAGCATGGCGATCGCGCGCCAGCTGGTCGAGCGCATCGACGCGTTGCCGGACGAGCAGATGGACGCGTTCTTCGACTACCTGAACCTGCAGCTCAGCCCCGACCCGCAACAGGTGCTGCGCGCCGCGCAGGCCTATGCCGACGCTCCCGGCGCCAGCACGCTGATCGCGCTGACGCAACTGGCCGAGCCGCCCCGGCAGGAGCTGTTCCGCCGCCTGAACCGCACGCCCGGCGGCACCGCCACGCTGGTGCACCTGCGTCGCACGCTGCTGAAGCGGCTGCCCAAGCGCCCCGAGCTGATGGCGGTGGAAGCCGACATGCTGCACCTGCTGAGCTCGTGGTTCAACCCCGGCTTCCTGCAGATGCGGCGGGTGGACTGGAACTCGCCGGCGCACCTGCTCGAAAAGATCATCCACCACGAGGCGGTACACGCGATCGACGGCTGGGACGACCTGCGCCGCCGGCTGCAGCCCGACCGGCGCTGTTTCGCCTTCTTCCACCCGCAATTGCCCGACGAGCCGCTGATCTTCGTCGAGGTGGCCTTGCTGCCCGAGATGCCGGCAGCGATCGCGCCACTGCTCGACAAGGCGAGCGCGCCGCAGACGCACGAGCGGCTGCGCGTTGCCGCCTTCTACGGGATCAGCAATTGCGAGCCGGGGCTGCGCAACGTCTCGCTCGGCAACTTCCTGATCAAGAGCGTGGCCGAGCAGCTGCAGCGCGAGCTGCCGCGCATCAGGACCTTCTGCACCTTGTCGCCGGTGCCGGGTCTTGCCGAGTGGCTACTTGGCGAGCCGGACTTCAGCACACTGCCGCGCCTGCGCCGCAACACCGCGGCGGACTTCGAGGACGCGCGTGCGCACCTTAAGGCGCTGTGCGGCGGCGACCTGGCGACGCTGCAGCGCGCGGGCACGCACGACAAGATCGACGATGAGGGGCAGGCCGCGCTGCTGACGCTGTGCTCGGCCTATCTGCTACACCTTTCGCCGACGCCGGCCGGCGACCCGGTGGCGCGCTTCCATCTGGACAACGGCGCGCGGCTGGAACGGCTGAACGCGCGCGCGAACCTTTCGCCGCTGGGGCTGAAGCAGTCCTTCGGCGTGATGGTCAACTACCTGTACGACCTGGACAAGATCGAGGCCAGCCACGAGAAGTTCATACAGGGCGAAGTGGCACGCTCGCGTGCGGTGCACACCGTGATGTAGGCCCGCAACGCAGCCTCCGAGACATGGCGATCAACGCCCCGCCCTCACCCAATTTTTGCGCCGCAGGCCACGTGACGCTGCAGGCTGCGGACGGCGCGGGCGTGGCGCGCGTGCGGATCTCGAACCCGGGCAAGCTCAATGCGCTGAGCGTGACCATGTGGCGCGAGCTGCGCGCGCTCTTCGAGGGTCTGCGCGGCGCCGCCAGGACACCGCGCGCGCTGCTGGTGTGCGGCGCGGACGGCCACTTCGCCGCGGGCGGCGACATCGCCGAGTTCCCGCAGTTCCGCTTCGATCCGGACACGCTGCGCCGCTTCCACGAAGAGGACGTGGCGCCCGCGTTGCGCTCGATGCTGGACTGCGACATCCCGGTGGTGGCGCAGATCGAAGGCAGCTGCATCGGCGGCGGGCTGGAGATCGCCGCCTGCTGCGACCTGCGCATCGCCGGTCGCGGCAGCCGCTTCGGCATACCGATCGCGCGGCTGGGTTTCCCGCTGGCGCCTTCGGAAGCCGCGATCGTCGGCACCGCGCTCGGCCTGCCGCTGCTGCGCGAACTGCTGCTCGAAGCGCGTCTGCTCGGTGCCGAAGAGGCGCTGGCCAAGGGCATCGTCACTCGCGTCGTTGAAGACAGCGCGGTGGCCGCCGAAGCGCTGGCCGCAGCCGCGCGAATCGCCGCGACGTCGCCGCAGGCGCACAAGCTCAACAAGCGCATGCTGCGCCAACTGGCCGCTGGCGGGCCGAGCGCGATGCAGCAGCACGAACACTTCGCCTATGCCGACTCGGCCGAGCACCGCGAGGGGCTGGCCGCCTTTGTGGAAAAGCGCCCACCGCGCTTCTGAAGACCCGCGATGAACAAGACCAATCTCTACGCGGCGCTGCGAGCGTCCTTCCCGACCGACCTTGATGCCACGGCGATCGAGACCGCGGACGGCGCCGGCGCGCCGCTGTACTACCGCTGGCGCGACCTGGAACGCGGCAGCGCGATGCTCGCGAACCTGCTGCAGTCGCTCGAGTTGCCCGAGGGCGCACGCGTGGCCGTGCAGACTGAAAAAAGCGTCGAGGCGCTGATGCTGTACCTGGCGGTGATCCGCGCCGGCTATGTCTATCTGCCGCTGAACACCGCGTACCAGGCGGCCGAGATCGAATACTTCATCGGCAACGCCGAGCCTAGCGTGGTCGTGTGCACGCGCAAGAACTTCGGCTGGGTCAGCCAGATTGCGTTCCGCGCCGGCACGCGCAACGTCTTCACGCTGGACGACGACCGCACGGGCAGCCTGCTCGAGCGTGCCGCCTGGTTTGGCGACCAGCATGCGGTGTCGCCGCGTGCGGGCGCGGAGCTGGCGGCTATCCTCTACACCAGCGGCACGACCGGGCGCAGCAAAGGCGCGATGCTGTCGCACGCCAACCTGCTGAGCAATGCGCGCGTCCTGCACGGCTACTGGGGCTGGCGCGGCGACGACGTGCTGATCCACGCGCTGCCGATCTTCCATGTGCACGGCCTGTTCGTCGCCTCGCATGGTGCACTGCTGGCCGGCGCGAAGATGATCTGGTTCGGCAAGTTCGACGCGCGCGCAGTGCTCGCGCAGCTGCCGCGCGCCACGGTGTTCATGGGCGTGCCCACGCTGTACGTGCGACTGCTGGCCGAGCCCGGCCTGGGGCGCGCCGCCTGCGCGAGCATGCGCCTGTTCATCGCCGGTTCGGCGCCGCTGCTGCCCGAAACCTTCAACGAGTGGCGCACGCGCACCGGCCACACCATCCTCGAGCGCTACGGCATGAGTGAGACGGTGATGCTCACCTCGAACCCCTACGACGCCAGCCAGGGCGAGCGCCGTGCCGGCACCGTCGGCCTGCCGCTGCCGGGCGTCGGCCTGCGCATCTGCGACGACCAGGGTCGGCCGGTGGCGACGGGCGAAATCGGCAACATCGAGGTCAAGGGGCCGAACGTCTTCAAGGGCTACTGGCGCATGCCTGAAAGGACCGCCGAGGAGTTCACGACCGACCTGTGGTTCAAGACCGGCGACGTCGGCAAGGTCGGGGCCGACGGCTATGTCAGCATCGTCGGACGCAGCAAGGACCTGATCATCAGCGGCGGCTACAACGTCTATCCGGCCGAGATCGAGGAGCACATCAACCAGATCACCGGCGTGGCCGAATCGGCAGTGGTCGGCGTGCCGCACCGCGACTTCGGCGAGGCGGTGGTGGCGTTGGTGGTGCGCAAGCCCGGCACGGCGCTCGACGGCAACGCGATCACCGCGCAGCTGAAAGCCAAGATCGCCAATTTCAAGGTGCCGAAGGCGCTGTTCGTGGTCGACGAACTGCCGCGCAACGCGATGGGCAAGGTGCAGAAGAACCTGCTGCGCGAGCAGCACCGTGCGCTGTTCGGCGCATGAGCCCGTCCGGCCGTCCACAGGTCGAATTCGGCAGTGCGCAGCACGAAGGTAGTCCAGTGAGCGCGCCGGGCCGCTTCCTGGCGCTCATCCCTACAAGGGGCGCACGAGAGGTCGGGCGGTGAATACGGCGCCCATGGCCGGCGAGCGCTGCCCGCGTTGCGGCGCTGCCTTCCATTGCGGCATCGACGATGCCGAACCCTGCGCCTGCACCACGCTTGAACTCGACGCTGGAGTGCAGCAGCGTCTGCGCGAGCGTTACACCGGCTGCCTGTGCATGACCTGCCTGCGCGAGCTGGGTGGCCGTCGTGCCGAAGTGGCCGTACCGGCGCCGCCCCGCCCGTGAGACCGTTTCGGGATCAAAACGCGCGGGAGCTGGTTTGGGCTGGCCGCGAAGCGGGCCTTCGAAGGTTCAGCATGGCGCGCTGCAGCAGCCGTCTGGGCGCGCCGGGGCCCGTGCAATGGCAAGTGACGTCGCGCTTGGCTTCAATGCGCCGCGATCGCTCTGACCATCTTGACTATCGAAGGTCAGTCCGCCTGAGCGGCAACGCGCGATGTCAAGGCACGATCAGCGACGTGATCAGCGCATACACCGCTTCCTGCAGCTTTTCCTTTGCGGTCGCGCGGCACTGCTCCACCGTCGCACCCGGCTGGGCAGCGAAGGTGGTGGCCGACTTCGTCGGCTTGAACAGCAGCCGCCCGCCCGTCGAACGCGGCACCATCATCACGCGCGCGGTCACCACGCAGATCTTGTCGGCCGTGAAGCCACCTTCGACCTGACTGACAAAGCCCCACTTCGAAACCGGGTAAAGCTTGCGGATGCGTTCGCGCTGGGTGTCGTTGACGTTGGAGCGCCAGATGGCAATCGCTTCGTCACGGCTCATCAGCGCCGGCGACGAGTCGTCAGCGAAGTCGTACGGGTCCGACGCGGCGTGCGCAGTACTGGCCAGGGCCAGCAGCAGCAAGGCCGAGGGCAGGATCGATCGATGATGCATCAGCGTCACTCCACAGGGGTGCAGACCCGGGAGTGTACGGAGCAGCACGGTGCCTTCAGCGACGCCACATGCCGAGAGCCGGCTTGAGCCGTTCGGTGCTTCGCGACGCAGGGTTGGTGCGGATCGCCTGCTCTTGCTTCGCGCCAACTTCGTCGACCGTCTTCGACACGACCGGCCTGAACGTGGCATGGAGCATGTCCTGCGAGGCGCGGAAGAACCCGGTCGGCGCGAGCCCGCGCTCGGAATGTCCGGCGCAATCCGAATCTCGACGATGGCCGCGCGTGCGTTGGGCTCAGGTGCCGATCGACCACTGATGGGCGCACTGCTTGCAGCGCACCTGCACGAACCGGCCATCATCGCGCGCCGCGACCATCTGAAAGCGCGCATAGACGCCGCAGCCCGGGCAGTCGGCCTGCTTGGCGACGGTTTCGGCGTACAGCAGCAGGTACAGATAGCGCCGCAACGCCCACAGCCCGGTGCCGACGCAGATCACGATGGCAGCGACATTGCCCCAACGGTTGAAGGACTCCCGCGCTTGCGATGCCGCCTCAAAGGCCCCGATCGACCCGATCAGGCAGGCGATGGTCAGTGCCAGGAAGACATGACAATGCAGCAGTTCGCGCTCGTACCAGCGGCGAAAGCCGCGTTGCCGGATCCCCGACGCGAGGTCCACGATCAATCCTCGGCGATCTCGAGCCTCAGCCGCAGACGCCGACGTAGCCGCAGGCGGTGCAGAAATCGCAGCCGTCCTTGTGGATCAGCGTGCTGTTGCCGCATTCGGGGCAGGGCGCGCCCGCCATTGGCTCGGCCGCGGCCCGAGCGCTGCCAGGCCTGGCCTTGGGCGCTTGCAGGATGCCCATCTCGCGCAACGGGAAGCCTTCCTCGTCGAGCACGCCGAGCATCGCGTAGCGATGGATCACCAGCCGCGCCACGTACGCCACGGTCGAGGGCCAAACCTGCTGGCGCCGCTCGCCCGGCACCGGTGCCATGAAGTGGCCCAGCGGCTCGCCGACGTTGAGCAGCTTGCGCAGCTTCATGCCGATCCAGGCCGGGTCGATGACGCGCATGTCCAGCGACAGCAGCCGCGCCAGCCCATCCAGTGCGCGCGGGTAGTTGCCCGAAAAGCCCAGCGCGCAGGGCCGCGTGATCAACCCGCCGTCGCCCGAGGGCAGCTGCACCTCCTTCAGCGTGACCGTGAAGGCCTCGCCGGTGGCGGGGTTGCTGACGTCCACCGCCCAGGCCAGCGTGCCCGAGGCGGTGGTCCGCGGCTCGTCACGGCTGAACATGGCATCGAGCACCGGCGTGTGGCCGCCGTCCTGCAGGGCACCGAGCTGCTCGCAGCGCCAGCGGATCACCGCCGCCGTTGCCGCGACCACGCCAGGGAACAGACGCTTCTCGCCCTGCGGCGGGAAGGGCATCTCGAAGGCACGCTCCTCGGCTACGGTGGCCAGCGCGTCGAGCTTGAGCTTGAGCCACTGCGGATCGTTGGCGCGCATGTCCATCGACAGCGTCTTGGCCATCGCCGCCAGGCCGCGCGGCTGCTCGGCGCCGTTGACCCAGACCTCGAAGGGCAGCGTCTTGCCGAACAGGCCCATGTCGGGCCCGGGCAGCGCCGGCAGTTCGCCGACGAAGAGAGCGAACTCGCCATGCGGATGCTGGATCATGAAGCTCCACGCCGGGTTGCCCGAGGCCAGGTCTGGCCGGCTGGGCCAGCGCAGCGAGGTCAGCACTGGCGCGGGCAGGCGCTCGAGCTTGAGCCGCTGGTTGGCGCCGTCGGTCAGCAGCGGCTCGGGCAGGGCCGCCGTTGGCGCATCGACGCTGAGCACCGAGCCCAGCACCGTGTTAGGTCGGTAGGTGGCCAGCCCCTTCAGCCCTGAGCGCCAGGCCGTCAGGTACAGGTCCTGGAAGTCGGCATAAGGGTAGTCGGCCGGCACGTTGACCGTCTTGCTGATCGAGGTGTCGATGTACGGCGCCACCGCCGCGACCATCGCCGCATGGGCGCGCGCCGACAGCTCCAGCGCCGAGACGAAGGCCCCGGGCAACGGTGCATCGCTGCCGTGCAGGTGGCGATAAAGCCGCCAGGCATGGTCCTCGACCGCAAACTCCTTGAAACTGCCGTCGCCCTCGCGCTTCTTGCGCGTGTAGCTCCAGCTGAAGGCCGGCTCGATGCCATTGCTGGCGTTGTCGGCGAAGGCGAGGCTGATGGTGCCGGTGGGCGCGATCGACAGCAGGTGCGAATTGCGCAGCCCGTGCTTGCGGATGCGCTCCTTCAACGCCGCGGGCAGGCGCGAGGCGAAGTTACCGGCGCTCAGATACAGGTCGGCATTGAAGAGCTTGAAGGCACCGCGTTCGATGGCCAGATCGACCGATGCCGCATAGGCCGCATCGCGCATCACCTCGGCGATGCGCCGGGCGCGCTCGCGCGCGGCTTCGCTGTCGTAGTGCAGGTTCAGCATCACCAGCGCATCGCCCAGCCCGGTGAAGCCCAGGCCGATGCGGCGCTTGGCCATGGCCTCGTCGCGCTGCTGCGGCAGCGGCCAGACGCTGGCGTCGAGCACGTTGTCGAGCATGCGCGTCGCGACCGTGGCCACCTCGACCAACGCGGCCTCGTCGAAGCTGGCATCGGCCTCGAAGGGCCTGGTCACGAAGTGCGTCAGGTCGATGCTGCCCAGGCAGCAGCAGCCATAGGCCGGCAGCGGCTGCTCGCCGCACGGATTGGTCGCACTGATGCTTTCGCAGTAGCCGAGGTTGTTGTCCTGGTTGATGCGGTCAAGGAACAGCACGCCCGGCTCGGCATGATCGTAGGTGCTGCGCATGATCTGATCCCACAGCTCGCGCGCCGCTCGCCGGCTGTAGACCCACAGCCCGTCGTCGCGATGCAAGGCGCCGGCCGCCTTCTGTGCCACACCAGGCTCGGCGCGGTGCACCAGTTCGACCTCGCCGCCGTCCTGCACCGCGCGCATGAACTCGTCGGTCACGCCCACGGAGATGTTGAAGTTCTTCAGGTCGCCGGTGTCCTTGGCGTGGATGAACAGCTCGATGTCGGGGTGGTCGCAGCGCAGCACACCCATCTGCGCACCTCGCCGGCTGCCGGCCGATTCAACCGTCTCGCAGCTGCGGTCGAAGACACGCATGTAGCTCAGCGGACCCGAGGCGCTGCTGCGCGTGCTGCCGACCCAGGCGCCCTTGGGGCGGATGCGTGAGAAGTCGTAGCCGACGCCGCCACCTCGGCGCATCGTCTCGGCGGCTTCCGTCAGCGCGGTGTAGATGCCGGGGTGGCCGTCCTCGACCGAGGCGATCGAGTCACCCACCGGCTGCACGAAACAGTTGATCAGCGTCGCGCTGAGGTCGGTGCCGGCGGCGGAGTTGATGCGCCCCGCCGGCACGAAGCCGCGCCGCTGGGCATCGAGGAAGCGCGCTTCCCACAGTGCACGCTGGGCCGGCGGCTCCACCGCCGCCAGCGCGCGCGCCACGCGCAGCCGCACCGCCTCGACCGAGGTCTCTTCGCCCTTGGCGTATTTCTCGATCAGCACTTCCTGGCTGATCGGCTGTTCGGGCAACGCGGCGCGGCGCGGTGCGGCGGAAGCGCTGCCTGGAGGGGTCTGGGTGATCGTCATGGTCGGTTTCGCAGGATGACGGCGTCGGGAGCGCCGGGGCATGTTGGGGCCGTTCGTCACGCATTCGGCTTGCGCGGCATCAACAGCCGGTCGAAGAGGCTCGCCGGCCGCGTGCGCAGCAGCCGAGTTCCAGGCCAGGTCGGCCAACGAACTGTGAGTTTATACAGGGTTTCGGCAAGCTCATAGCCCCTCGCGCAATCAGGGCGGCCCATCTGTCGCATTGCAAAATGGCAGCATCGAAAGCGTCTGGGAGCGGGGCATCATGAGCGTGGCCGAACGGGTGCGCGTGCGCGAGGAGCGGTTGCTGTCCGACCACTGGTACGTGCTCAAGACCACGCGTTTCGACTACCTGCGCCGCGACGGCCGCTGGCAAACGATGTCGCGCGAGACCTACGACCGCGGCAACGGTGCGGCCATTCTGCTCCACGACCCGCGGCGCCGCTGCGTGCTGCTGACGCGGCAGTTCCGCTACCCGGCCTTCGTCAACGGCCATGACGGGCTGATGGTCGAGGTGCCGGCCGGCGTGCTCGATGCCGCCAGTGCCGAAGACTGCATCCGCGCCGAGGCCGAGCAGGAAGCCGGCGTTCGCGTGCGCGCGCCGCGCAAGGTCTTCGAGGCCTTCATGAGCCCGGGCGCGGTGACCGAACGGCTGCACTTCTTCGTCGCCGAATATGACGATACCGATCGCATCGGCGAGGGCGGCGGCCTGCCCGAAGAAGGCGAGGACATCGAAGTCTTCGAACTGCCCTTCGACGAAGCAATGGCGTGGGTGGTGCAAGGACGTATCGTCGATGCCAAGACGATCATGCTGCTGCAGTACGCGGCGCTGCACCTGTTCGCGCCGCGCTGAACGCCCGCACGCCTGCATCGCCCAAAGCAGCGCAACGCGCTGTGCGCCGGGAGCAGGCGCCGGGCCTAAGCCGGCCGTAACGGCCGTACCAGCACGCCGAGCTGCCGCGCGCGCGACAGCAGGAACACGACGATGCCGATGTTCAGCGCGTTCCAGGCTATGCCGTTGACGAAGGCCGCGCGATACGAGCCCGTCAGGTCAAAGATCTCGCCCGACATCCAGCCACCCAGCGCCATGCCGAAGAGCGTGGCCATCAGCACCGTGCCCACCCGCGCCCCGGCCTCCTTCGGCGTAAAGTACTCGCGCACGATCAGCGCGTAGCTGGGCACGATGCCGCCTTGGAACAGGCCGAACATCGCTGACACCAGAAACAGCGAACTCACGCCGTCGGCCCACAGGAACATGAACAGCGCCACGCCCTGCAGCAGCGAGCCGAGCAGCAGCGTCCTAAGCCCGCCGATGTGGTCGGCGATCCAGCCCGACACCAGCCGGCTGACGATGCCCATGCCGAGCATCAGCGACAGCATCTGCGCGCCGCGCGCGGCGCCGAAGCCGAGGTCACCGCAATAGGCGACGATGTGCACCTGCGGCATCGACATCGCCACGCAGCAGGCCACGCCAGCCACCGCCAGCAGCAGTTGCAGCGTCGCCGGGCTCAGTCCCAGCGGTCGCTCGGACTGCCGCGGTGCGGCCGGCATCGGCGTGCTGGCCGAGGCCACCGGCATCGCCGGTGCCGACGGTGGACGGCGCCGGTAGACCAGTGCCAGCGGCAGCATCGCCAGCACGCAGAAGATGCCGATGCCGATGTAAGTGGCGCGCCAGCCGGCGCTCTCGACGAAGTGCTGGATCACTGGCGGCCAGACAGCACCGGCGACGTAGTTGCCGCTCATGCAGATGCCCAACGCGATGCCGCGCCGCCGCGTGAACCACAGCGAGGTGTCGGCCACCAGCGGCGCGAAGGTGGCCGAGGTGCCCAGCAGGCCGAGAAAGATGCCCTGCGCCAGGCTGAAGTGCCACAGGCTGCCGGCCAGCCCGGCGCCGACGAAGCCAGCGCCGAGGCCGAGGGCGCCGACCATCAGCGGCACCATCACGCCGAAACGGTCGGCCAGCCGCCCCATCAGGATGCCACCGAAGCCAAAGCCGATCATCGTCAGCGTGTAGGGCAGCGACGCGGCCGCGCGGTCCACGCCGAAGTCGGCCTGTACCGTCGGCAGCACTACCGTCACCGCGTACATGCCGGCCCCGCCGATGGTCATCAGCAGCAGCGACACCATCAGCCGCGACCAGGCGTAGCCGGATTCCAGATCTGCACCCGTGGCGGCAGTCATCGGCTACAGGTCCGCGGCATAGCGTGCGCGCATCTGCGCGTCACTCTCGGCCGGGACGTTCATGCCGGTCTGATCGTTGATCATGCGGCCCATCGTCGGCAGCACCGAGCGCTCGACACGCGCGTCGTCGGACCACAGCTTCGAACGCATCAGCGCCTTGGCGCAATGCAGGTAGGCCTCCTCGACCCGTACCTCGATCACCAGCCGCGGCGGCCGGGCGTCGCTCGAGAAGTACCGCAGCCGTTCGTCGTCCTGCGTCAGCCGTGCGCTGCCATTGACACGCAAGGTCTCGTCGACACCGGGGATTAGGAACAGCAGCCCGATGCGGCCGTGCACGACGATGTTGCTCAGTGAATCCAGCCGGTGGTTGCCCGGCGCGTCGGGGATCAGCAGGGTGTGGGCATCCGGCTGGCGCACGAAGCCGGGCGTGCCGCCGCGCGGCGACGCGTCAAGCGACTCGTGCCCGGTGGCCAGCACGACGAAAGGCGACAACGCGATGAAACGCGTGCAATGCGCGTCCAGCCTGTCGAGTTGCTTGCGCCGGGCCCGCTCTCCGGGCTCGGGGTACAACGCGCGCAGCGATGTCAGATCGTCGATCATTGGGGGCGTCCAGGGCAGTTCGGGCCGATTGTCGGCGATGCCTGCACGGTGCTGCGCTGGCCGCCCGACGGCCGGCTGCGTGGTAGCCTCTTTGCATGCCAACAGCGCACCGTCCCTGCTGGATTGATCGGCACGAGGGTGCGGCGGTGCTGCACCTGGGCGGCAGCTGGCGCCTGCCCCAGTTGCGCAATCTGCAGGACGAACTCGCCGCGCTGGGCCAGACGCTGCGCGATGCGCTGGCCGAGGGCTGCGGCCTGCCCATCGACGGCAGCGGGCTGCACGACATCGACACCGCCGCGGCGCTGCTGCTGCTCGACGCGTTACGGCAGGCCGGCGTCGATACCGCCTCATTGACGCTGCAGGGTTTCGACGCGCGACATGCACGCATCGTCGAGGTGGTGCGCGGCCGTCTCGGCGACACTGTGGCCGGCCCGGCGCCGCGCCTGATGAACATGGTGGCGCATTTCGGCCAGGCCTTCGTGGGTCTGGGCAGCCTGCTGCTCGGGCACGTCGAGTTCCTCGGCCGGGTGCTGGCCGCGCTGTGGCGCCTGGCGTGCAAGCCGCACACGCTGCGCGTGCACGAGCTGTTCGCGCAGCTTGGCCAGGTGGGCGTCAACGCCGTGCCGGTGGTGGCGCTGGTAACCTTCCTGATCGGCGTGGTGATGGCGTACATGCTGGGCATCCAGGCCGAAAAATACGGCGCCAACATCTTCGTCGTCGACGGCGTGGCACTGGGCATGACGCGCGAGTTCTCGCCGTTGATCGTTGCCACGATCATGGCTGGCCGCTCGGGCGCGGCCTTCACCGCGCAATTGGGCACGATGAAGCTGACCGAGGAGACCGACGCGATCCGCACGCTGGGGCTGGACCCGATGCAGGTGCTGGTGCTGCCGCGTGTGCTGGCGCTGACGATCACGCTGCCGCTGCTGGTCTTCGTCGGCAACGTGGCGGGCATCGTCGGCGCGATGGGCATGTCAGGCGTCACGCTGGACATCACGCCACAGACCTTCATCGAACGGCTGCACATCGCGCTGGCGCCGCGGCACTACCTGATCGGTCTGGCCAAGGCCCCGGCGTTCGCGCTGTTCATCGCCGTCATCGGCTGCCGCATGGGCATGAGCGTGAGCCGCGACACGCGCTCGATCGGCATCAACACCACCTCCACCGTGGTGCAGGGCATCGTCGCGGTGATCCTGCTTGACGCGATCTTCGCGGTGATCTTCCAGGAGCTGGGGCTGTGACCGCCGGCAACGATGTGGTCATCGACGTGGCCGCGCTGGCCACGCGCTTCGGCACGCAGTCGGTTCATCAGGATCTGGACCTGCAGGTGCGGCGCGGCGAACTGGTGGCGCTGATCGGCGGCAGCGGCACCGGCAAGTCGGTGCTGCTGCGCGAGATCCTCGGCCTGCAGCGGCCCAGCGCAGGCAGCATCCGGCTGCTCGGCACCGACATGTGGAATGCCGACGCGCCGACGCTGGCAGCCACGCGCAAGCGCTTCGGCATGATGTTCCAGGAAGGCGCGCTGTTTTCCTCGCTCACCGTGGCCGCCAACGTCGCCACGCCGCTGCTGGAGCACACCGACACGCCGCCCGAGTTCCTGCCCAAGCTGGTCAACCTGCGCCTGTCGCTCGCCGGGCTGAGCCCCGACGTCGGCGGCAAGATGCCGGCGCAGCTGTCGGGCGGCATGAAGAAGCGAGCCGCGATCGCACGCGCGCTGGCACTGGAGCCCGAGGTGCTGTTCCTCGACGAGCCGACCTCGGGGCTGGACCCGATCACAGCCCGCGCCTTCGACCAGTTGCTGGCCTTCCTGAACAGCGACCTGGGGCTGACGGTGCTGGTGGTGACGCACGACCTGGACACACTGCTGTCGATCGCGCGGCGCATCGTCGTGCTCGGCCGGGGCAAGGTGTTGGCCGACGGCACGGCCGAACAGGTGATGCAGGTCGACGACCCCTGGATACAATCGTATTTCGCTTCGCGCCGGGCCGCGCCCGATGCGCCCGCCCCAGCCACCCGGTCGATCGCCGATGGAACCTGAAACCCGATACACCGTGATCGGCGCAGTGGTGCTGGCGCTGATCGGCGCCGCGGTTTTTGCCTATATTTGGCTCAGCAGCAGCGGCAGGGCGTCGGACTTCCGCTACTACACCATCTATTTCGAGAAGCAGTCGCTGTCGGGTCTGCAGGTCGGCGGCGACGTCAACATGCGCGGCATCACCGTCGGCCGGGTCGAGAGCTACAGACTGTCGCGTGACAACATCAACCGCGTCAAGGTCGATGTGCGCGTCGCCCGCGACACACCAGTGCGAGAGAACACCAAGGCCGCGGTCTCGCGCAACGTGCTCACCGGCATCGCGCACATCAATCTCGCCACGCCCGACATCCCTGCGCCGGAACTGCTCGAAGCGCCGCCCGGCGAACGCTTTCCCGTGATCGCCGAGGGCAGCTCCAACCTCGACCAGATTACCGATTCACTGACACGCATGGCCGCTTCGGCGACGATCACGCTGGACCGGGCCAATCACCTGTTGAACGACGACAACCAGCGCATCTTCAGCGAGATGATGGTCAGCATCCGCGATCTGTCGGTGGGGCTGAATGCACGCCTGGGATCGATGGAACGCGCGGCGCGCAGCGTGGACGCCACCGCGCTGGTCTTCCAGAAATCGGCGCGCGACCTGACGCGGTCGGTGCAGCAGGTGGTCGCCGGGCTGCAGCCGCTGCCCGAGCAGGCCAGCGACACGCTGCGCGAGGCGCAGGCCACCTTGCGCGAATTGACCCGCGCCACGCGTTCGCTCGAACGCGACATCGGCCAGGCCGTTGTGCGGCTGGAAGGCAAGAGCACCAACGTGCTTCAGCGCGCCGACGACACCATGGACCTCGGACTGCTCGAGCTGCGCGCCACCGCCGCCGAATTGCGCGCCAGTGCCGAACTGGTGTCACGCACGCTCGACCAGCTGCAGGACCCACGTGCCGCGCTGGTCGGGCCCGGGCAGCGGCAGTTCGGCCCAGGGGAGCGTCCGCGATGAGGGCGCCGCTGCACGGCCGGCGGGGGCTGCTGGCGCTGAGCGCGGGCGCGCCTCTGCTGGGCTTCCTCGCGGCCTGCGCGCTCAACGACGCGCCGCGCCGCGACTTCCACTTGCTGCGCGATGCCGGCGCAGGTGCGGCGGCGCCCGCCAAGGCGCCGGCCATCGAGCGCACGCTGCTGCTCGACCTGGCGGCATCGCCCACCCTCTACGACAGTGACCACATGGTCTTCAGTGCTGACGGGATCAGCCGCTCGTACTTCCAGTTCGCGCAGTGGAGCGAGCGACCGGCGCGCAGCCTGCTGCGCCTGACCGAATCACGGCTGTCGGCCGCGGGCCCGTTCAGCAGCGTCGCGTTGAGCAGTTCGGGCCTGCGCGGCGACCTTCTGCTCACCTTGCGGCTGGACGAGCTGTACCTCGACGACGCGCGCCGTCCCGGACGGGTGCGGCTGTCCTTCACCGCCACACTGCTCGACTGGCGGCAGCGGCGACTGATCGCGCGTCGCAGCTTCAGCGGCACGCAAGACGCCGTCACGCAGGACGCCGCCGGCCTGGCCGGCGCCGCCAGCATGGTGCTAGGCGCTCTTCTCGGCGAGCTGGTGGACTGGGCCGGCGCGAGCGCAGCCGCCGCTTGATCAACGCCGCGGCGTCAAGCGCGGCGCAGCAGGCCGAGCATCGCGGCGAAGGGCAGCACCGAGCGCGGCAGGTAGGGCAGCCGCCACAGGCCGCCGTGGTTCGCCGCCTGCGCCAGCAGCATCAGCGGATGCTCCAGCACCGTTTGCGGCATCGCGCTGCTGACCGGGTTGCGCAGGTCGTGCACCCACAGCGCGGCCATCAGCGCGTTGGTGGTCTCCGGGTCGAAGACCTCGATGTCGAAAGCCCTGGCTCCGCGAAAACCCGCCGCCAGCGCGCGGTTGCTGACCACCGAGGCGGTGCGCGTCGAAGGCGCGACGTTGATAGACGCGACGAAGCCGGCATCGCGGGCCACCAGGGCCCGCCATTGCTGCAAGCGCTTGGCAATCGCGTAGTTCGGCCCCTGCTCCACCACCAGGGCGTCCACCACACCGTAGCGCCGGCCGTCGGTGGCGCGCACCAGCGTTTCGATGTTCGGCGCGAAGCTGCGCCCGCCGCTGCCGGCGCGCACGCCGGCCTGCGCAAGCCGCGCCAGCGAGCCACGCTCGTCGTAGGCGCGCATCACATCCTCGGCCAGCGCCTGCGGCACGGCGAACACGTCGGTCGGCGTGGCCATCCAGCCCATCGTGGTGCGCGCATCGGCAGCGCTTTGCGCCGCACCGATCGCGTCCATCGCCAGCGAGACCCGCACATGCCGCTCGCCGTCGAGGTAGGCGATACCGAACAGGTCCAGCGGCCTGGACAACTGCGCCAGCCACGCGGCGATCTCGGGCGTCTGCGTGAGCATGTCGCAGCCGGCCAGCGCGATGTCGCGTTCGGCATCGCCGCTGAGCGCGGCCTGCGGCGGCAGCGGCGCGAACAGGCTGCCGTTGCCGGCAAGCACACGCTGCGCAATCTTCTTCCAGGTGGCCGGCCGCGTCAGATCGACAGCCACGATGTTGGCGCGCCAGTTGGCCAGCCAACCCAGCGGCCCGGCCTCGCTGCCGGCACCGAGCAGCACCATGCGCCGGTCCGAAAGGTCGAACCAGTCGGCGCGGGTGCGCGCCAGGTGCAGGGCCTGCGCATGGGAATCCTCGATCACGCCGGCAGCCCACCAGGCGTCGATGCGCCGCGCCAGCGCGTCGCCATGCAGCCGCTGACCCTTGTACGGCACCTCCCAGCGCGCCGGCGCGGCATCGCTGCGGCCATGCAGCCGCAAGGTCTGCAGGCCGGGGCCTTTCGGCGTTTCCATCGCCTGGCGCAGCGGCAGCGCCTGGCCGTCGCGCACGAAGGGCAGTGCCTCCCAGGCGGCCTTCAGCCCAGCGCGGCAGGAGGCGACCGTGACCTGTGGGTTCGACGCCTGCAGTTCGACCAGGCGGCGCAGGTGCTTCGGATAGGCGTGGCGCCAGTCGCGTTCGCCCAGGCAGACCTCGGCGGCGCCCGCGTCCAGCTTTTGCAGCGCCGCCGCGAGGATGCCGCGGCCAGGTGCGCTGGAACTGCGCTGGCCACGGCCATCGAGCGGCCACTGGATGCCACGCGCGTCGTTCTTGTCATCGGCCACGGCGTGCCTCCGCGGGGGTCTTCAGCGCCTGCGCAGACCTTGTGGACCGAGCACGCGGTTCAGGCGTTGATAGACGGCCCAGCCCTGCCACGCCAGACCGGCCCAGCGCAGAGCCCGCGCTGGACGCAGCACCAGCAGCAGCAGCGCCGCGCCGATCGGCCATTCGGGGTTGCGCACAAGCCACTCGACCGCGTCCCGGGCGCGGTCGGCAACGCCCAGCGGCGCTCGAATCGGCTGAACCTGCAGCGACCATTGCTCGCGCAGTTGCCGGCTGCGCGCGCGCAGACGCTCACGGTGCAGCAGCAACTCCTCGCGGGTTCCTGCGATCAAGGCCCGGGCTCCCGGGTACCCAGCAAGGCGGCATCCTGGTCGAGCTCGCCGCGCGAGCCGGCCAGCAGGCCGTCGCCATCGAGCAGCCGCTTTTTAGCGGCGAGCAGCAGCAGTGCGCCGCCGAGCAGGCACAACGCCGCGATCGCACCCAGCGCAAATAGCCGGTAGGGCTCGCTCACCAGGAAGACCACGAAGGTGGCGCCCAGTACCAGCCCCAGGCCGAGCAGCATCAGGCCAACCAGCGCCCGCAGCGCGACGTCGATCAGCCGAAGCTTCTCGAGTTCGAGATCGGCGACCAGCAGTTCCAGCCGCACCTGCGCCAGCGCCAGCGCGGTGTCGAACAACTGGCGTAGCGATTCGAACAGCCCAGCGCGGGACGCGGGCATCGCTGCGCGGGACTTAGCGGCGGCCGATCAGCAGACCGATGATCATGCCGATGCCGGCGGCAGCGCCGATGGCGCGCCACGGATGGTCGTGCACGTAGTCATCGGCGGCGTGGCCGGCCGCGCGGGCGCGCGCTACAGCGGTTTCCTGCAGGTCGAGCAGCCTTCCCTTGGCTTGGTGCAGTCGCTCTTGCATGCGCACCCGCAATTCCGAGGCGCCGGCGGTGGCCTGATCGGCGGTGACCTTCAGCACTTCCTCCGCGTCGGAAATGACCGTGCGCAGGTCGGTCATCAGCTTTTCGCGATGGGCAGCGGACATTTCGCTCATTTTTCTCTCCTGTTGAATCTAACCTTTACATCGTAGCAGCAGCCGTGCGCGGCCCGTTCAACCGCGGCCCACAAAAGGCATCTTGGTGGCCATCACGTTCATGAACAGCACGTTGGCGCTCAGCGGCAGATTGGCCATGTGCAGCACCGAGTCGGCCACGTGGCGCACGTCCATGCGGTCCTCGACCTTCACGCTGCCGTCGGCCTGCGGAACGCCGGCCTTCATGCGCTCGGTCATGTCGGTGGCGGCATTGCCGATGTCGATCTGACCGACCGCGATGTCGTGCACTCGCCCGTCCAGCGAGGCCGAACGCGTCAGCCCGCTGACCGCGTGCTTGGTGGCGGTGTAGGGCGCGGAGTGCGGCCGCGGCGCATAGGCCGAAATCGAACCATTGTTGATGATGCGCCCGCCCTTCGGCGACTGCGACTTCATGATCCGGAAGGCCTGCTGGATGCACAGAAAGACGCCAGTCAGGTTGGTGTCCACCACCGCGCGCCACTGCTCGACCGTTAGATCCTCCAGCGGCACCGGCGGCGCGCCGGTGCCGGCGTTGTTGAACAACAGGTCGAGCCGGCCAAAACGCGCGCGCACGAAATCGAACAGCGCAGCCACCGAATCCGGACGCGTCAGGTCGGCCGGCACGGCGATGGCGCGCTGTTCGATGTCCCCGAAGGGATCGCCCGCCGCGCCGATGGCCTCACGCAGCGTCTCCAGGCGGCGGCCGGCGAAGACCACCCGCCAGCCGTCGCCGAGCAGGCGGTGGGCGGTGGCCCGGCCGATGCCGCTGCCGGCGCCGGTGACGAGTGCGATGCGGTTGTGCGGGGTGCTCATGTTCGGGTTCCTCGAGGTTGCAGGGCGGAGTCTGCCATCAGTGCGGTGGCGCGAGCGCCAGGCCGGCCCATTGCCACAGCGCGAAGCCGGCGAGCGCACAGGCCGACGCCCGGTTTACCCAGGCCATCGCGCGGGCGTCGAAGCGCGTACGCAGGTGCGCCACGATCGCACACAGCAGCAGCCACCACAGCGCCGAGCCCAGCAGCACGCCGGCCACCATGACCCAGGGCGAGGCCACCTGCAGCCGCGCGCCGAGCGTTCCGAACACCGCGATGAAGGACAGGATCGTCGCCGGGTTCGACAGAGTCAGAGCGAAGGTACCGGCGAAACTGGGCACGAGGGCGCCGCCCGAGCCCGGGGTGGCCGCGCGCGTGGCCGGCGCGCTGTGCCAGGTGCGCCAGGCCAGTCCGAGCAGGAAGGCGCCGCCGGCCAGCGCCAACGGCACGCGTGCGCCTTGCAGCGCGTCGATCAACCAGGCCACGCCGAAAGCGCCGACCGCGCCGTACAGTGCATCGGCCGCCGCCGCGCCCAGCCCCGTCGCGAGGCCGATCGCCGCGCCACGCTGCAGCGTACGCTGGATCACCAGCAGCCCGATCGGGCCCACCGGGGCTGCGATCGACAGGCCGATCAGCATCGACTGCGCGAACAGTGCGAGTTCGGCCATGCGGCGCCGCCGGCAGGCCGGAAACGTCGGCTCAGGCCCCGGCCTTGCGGCGCGACAGCCCTTCCATCGCCAGCGCGTAGCCATCGATGCCGAACCCGACGACGATGCCCGCCGCTGCCGGCGACAGGTATGAGTGATGGCGGAAGGGCTCGCGCGCATGCACGTTGCTGATGTGCACTTCCACCACCGGCACGCCCGCACCCTTGATCGCGTCGTGCAGTGCCACGCTGGTGTGGGTGTAGGCGCCGGCGTTGAAGACCACACCTCGCAGCGTACCGGCGCGGTGCGACACGCCGGCTTCGTGCAGCCAGTCGACCAGCACGCCTTCGTGGTTGCTCTGGCGAAAGTCCACCGCCAGACCCAGACGCTGCCCGGTCGCCTCGCACAGTGCGCGCACGTCGTCGAGCGTGGCTGAGCCGTAGACCGCCGGCTCGCGCGTGCCCAACAGGTTCAGGTTCGGACCGTTCAGGATCAGGATCGTTGGCATGCGGCTGGTCTCCTCGGACAGGCTGCCAGTATGGCCGCGCCACGGCCCACTTGTCAGCCTGTGTTGGATTCGCGTCATGCGCCGGTCAGCGTCCGGCCGGAGCATTCGCACTCGCCGCGCCTTGCGGCGCATCGCTGCAACGCAAATTGGAGACGAGATGGAAACCGATCTGGCAAAGAAGATCTCGGCACTGCCTAAATACCAGGAGCTCAAGCGCAAGCGCAGCAGCTTCGGCTGGTGGCTGACGCTGGCGATGATGGTCGTGTATTACGGCTTTATCCTGCTGGTGGCCTTCAACAAGAGCTTCCTGTCGCAGCGCCTGGGCGACGGCGTGATGACGGTGGGCATTCCCATCGGCTTCGGCGTCATCGTGTTCACCATCGTGATCACGGCCATCTACGTCAGGCGCGCCAACGGCGAGTTCGACGAACTGAGCGACGCCGTCGCCAAGGCAGCGCTGAAATGAGTCGCGGCAAGATTTCCTTGGGCACCGGCACGCGCCGCGTGCTGACGCTGGCCACGCTGTTCGGCGTGTCCTTCGCGGCCTGGTCCGCCGGCGCCGACCTCGGCCAAGCGGTCAAGCAGCCGACCAACTGGACGGCGATCAGCATGTTCGCCATCTTCGTCGTGGCCACGCTGTTCATCACCAAGTGGGCGGCGGCCAAGACCAAATCGGCATCCGACTTCTACACCGCCGGCGGCGGCATCACCGGCTTCCAGAACGGCCTGGCGATCGCCGGCGACTACATGTCGGCGGCCTCGTTCCTGGGCATATCGGCCGCGGTCATGGCCAGCGGCTTCGACGGATTGATCTACTCGATCGGCTTCCTGGTCGGCTGGCCGGTGATCACCTTCCTGATGGCCGAGCGGCTGCGCAACCTGGGCAAATTCACCTTTGCCGACGTCGCCGCCTTCCGCTTCAAGCAGGCTCCGGTGCGCATCTTCGCGGCCAGCGGCACGCTGGTCGTGGTGGCCTTCTACCTGATCGCGCAGATGGTCGGCGCGGGCCAGCTGATCAAGCTGCTGTTCGGGCTGGAGTACTGGATCGCGGTGGTCATCGTCGGCGCGCTGATGATGGTCTACGTGCTGTTCGGCGGCATGACCGCCACCACCTGGGTGCAGATCATCAAGGCCTGCCTGCTGCTCGGCGGGGCCACCTTCATGGCGGTATCGGTGCTGTGGTACTTCGGCTTCTCGCCCGAGGCGATGTTCGCCGGCGCGGTGAAGGTCAAGACCGACCTGGCGCTGAAGGATGGCAAGACCGCCGAGGTGGCGGCCACGATCGGGCAGTCGATCATGGGCCCGGGCAACTTCGTCAAGGACCCGATCTCGGCGATCAGCTTCGGCATGGCGCTGATGTTCGGCACGGCCGGCCTGCCGCATATCCTGATGCGCTTCTTTACCGTGCCCAGCGCCAAGGCGGCGCGCAGCTCGGTCATGTGGGCCACCGGCTGGATCGGCTACTTCTACCTGCTGACCTTCATCATCGGCTTTGGTGCCATCACCTTCGTGCTCACCAACCCGCAGTTCCTGGACGCCAAGGGCGCGCTGCTCGGCGGCGGCAACATGGCGGCCATCCACCTGGCCAACGCGGTCGGCGGCAACGTCTTCCTCGGCTTCATCTCGGCGGTGGCCTTCGCCACCATCCTGGCGGTGGTCGCGGGCCTGACACTGTCGGGCGCCTCGGCGGTGTCGCACGACATCTACGCCACGGTGGTCAAGAAGGGCACGGCCGACAGCGCCTCGGAACTGCGCGTGTCGAAGATCACCACCATCTGCCTGGGCATGATCGCGGTGGTGCTGGGCATCGCCTTCGAGAAGCAGAACATCGCCTTCATGGTGTCGCTGGCCTTCGCCATCGCCGCGTCGGCCAACTTCCCGGTGCTGTTCATGAGCGTGCTTTGGAAGGACTGCACGACGCGCGGCGCGGTGATCGGCGGCTTCCTCGGGCTGATCAGCTCGGTGGTGCTGACCGTCGTGTCGCCGTCGGTGTGGGAGGCTACGCTCGGCAACCCGAAGGGCTCGGCGCTGTTCCCCTACACCAGCCCGGCGCTGTTCTCGATGACTATCGGATTCGTCGGCATCTGGCTGTTCTCGATCCTCGACAACAGCCAGCGTGCCAAGGTCGACCGCGCCGGCTTCCTGGCGCAGCAGGTGCGTTCCGAAACCGGCATCGGCGCATCCGGCGCGTCCGGACACTAGGAAGCAGCGGCAGTGGCGTTCCTGCGCGCCATTGTTGCCACATCCCCGGGACTGCGGGCTTCAGCCTCGCGGTCCCTTCTTGCTTGCGAACCGCCCATGTCGGCCGCCTTCAACTTCACCGTCCCGCCCTTCAACACGCTCAATGCCGCGCAGCAGGCGCTGGTGCAGGCCACTGCCAGCCTGGTGCACTTTGCCGCCGACGACCCGGTGCTGACGCCGGAGATGCAGCCGACCCACGCCTTCGTGCTGGTGCAAGGGCGCGTGCGGCGCAGCGCCGGCATCCTGCCCGAGGCCACCTACGGCGCCGGCACGCTGATCGGCGCGCGTGCGCTGCTTTCGGCACGCGCCAGCAGCACCTCGGTGGCGCTCGGCGAGGTGAGTGCCTGGCAGATCCCGAAGGCGACGCTGCAGTCGCTGCTGTCGGCCAACCCGGCTTTCTGTTCCGCGGTCTTCGCCGAGATCGCCCGGCGCGTTTCCAGTCAGGAAGCACGCAGCGAGCAGCGCGAGTTCCTGTCGCTGATGATGGCCCGCGTGCGCGACGCTTTCGTGCGCAGGCCGTTCTACGTCGACGGCGGTCTCGACCTCGTGAGTGTGTGCGCGCTGATGTCGCAGGCCGGGCAGAGCAACGCGCTGGTCAGCGACGGCGAACGCATCGGCATGTTCACCACCACCGACCTGCGCGATGCGCTGCTGCGCCGCGCCGACGCCCAGGGCGACTATCTGCCGCCGGGCAAGATCCCGGTGCGCAACGTGGCGCGCTTCGATCTGATCTCGGTCAGCGCCGACGGCGAGCTGTTCGAGGCCTTGCTACTGATGATCCGCCATCGCGTGCACCGCGTGCTAGTTCGCGACGGCGCGGCCATCATCGGCGTGCTCAGCCAGCTCGACCTGATGAGCTTCGTCTCCAACCATTCGCACCTGATCGCGCTGCAGGTCGAGCAAGCCGAAAGCATCGCCGACCTGAAGGCCGCGGCGCTGCAACTGGACGGGCTGGTCGAGCTGCTGCACGGCGGCGGCGTCAAGATCGAGGTCATCAGCAGCATGGTTCGCGTGCTCAACGCGCAGGTCTTCGCACGCTTGTGGTCCTTCGTGGCGCCGGCCGAACTGGTGGCGAACAGCTGCCTGGTCGTGATGGGAAGCGAAGGCCGCGGCGAGCAGATCCTGAAGACCGACCAGGACAACGCGCTGCTGCTGCGCGACGGCTACGAATGCCCTACGCTGTTGCAGGCGGCCGAGGCCTTCAACGGCGCGTTGATCGAGTTCGGCTGGCCGCGCTGCCCCGGCAACATCATGCTCACCAACCCGCTGTGGCGTGCGCCGCTGGCCGGATTCCGCGAGCAGCTCCGCGGCTGGGTCTTCGGCAGCGATGCCG
>Ga0316188_10000107_pt1 | contig 27164 bp, 23 predicted proteins | sample Phiworburrow1_MG_FD_204933 | JGI IMG/M metagenome (GOLD analysis project Ga0316188, IMG submission 204933) | Coastal sediment microbial communities from Maine, United States - Phippsburg worm burrow 1 | ecosystem: Environmental > Aquatic > Marine > Coastal > Sediment | place: USA: Maine... | reverse complement strand
CACAACGACAATCACCGGAATTGCCAGCCGAATGGATGCAGCTCGCAGGCCATTTACGCTTCGCGTGTTCAATGACCTGCCCATCCAGATCAAGGCATCCCTGGCGGCAGTGCTGCTGCTGCTTTGCCTTCTAGCGCTGGGCGTCAACGCCTACCTGACGTCCGTGCGCGCCGCTGCCGGGCTGCGGGTGCTGTCGAACGAACTCGTGGCGAAGCAGCAGGCCTTCGCGGAAATCAACGACATCGTCGCGGCGATACACATCAAGATCTTCCGCTACGTCTCGTGGTCGAGCAACGGGCTGGGCGAATCGCTGCTGAAGCCTCTCTACGAGGAGATCACGGCGAACCTGGACAAGGTTTCAGGGCGCGTCGACGGCCTGATGAACCGCCCGGGACTGAGCGCCCAGGAGAAGTCGGCGCTGGTGCAACTCTCTACCAAGTGGCAGGCCTGCAAGGGCCTGGCGATCGACACTCTGGACATCGGCGAGACAGACGCGGCCATGGCCACCATGATGATGGGCCAGACCGACGACAGCTTCAAGGCGGTCGACCAGGACTTTCAGGAGATGTCGAAGGTCACCACGAGAGCAGCGGACGCCCTCAGAAACCAGCTGTCGTCGGACGCCGAGCGGAACAAGCTGGTCATCGTCGTCGTCACCTCGTTGGGCTTCGTGATCAGCGTCATCGTCGCCATCGTGATCGGCAGGTCGATCGTGCGGCCCATCCGCTCGATCACCGACGTGATGCAGCGCCTGTCCGCCGGTGAGATCAACGTGGGCATCGAGCACGCCGATCGCCGCGACGAAATCGGAAGAATGGCCGAGGCCATCGAGGTGTTCCGCAAGAACATCATCGACAAGCACATGATGGAACAGACGCTGACCGAAGCCATCGAGGCGATTTCGGAAGGTTTCTGCCTGTACGACGAACAGGACAAGCTCATCGTCGCCAATTCCCACTACCGGGAACTGTTTTCCTACGGGACTGATTCGGTCACGCCGGGCATGACCTTCGAGCAGATCATCCGGGCCGCGGTCGCGCGCGGTGCCGTCAAGGACAGCGAGAACAGCGCAAACTGGCTTGCCGAGCGAATTGCGCGCCATCGCAACCCGGCCGGCCCGCACATCCAGCATCGTTCGGACGGTCGCTGGGTCAGGGTGAGCGAGCGCCTGACGGCCAACGGAGGCGTCGTCGCCACCTACACGGACATCACCGAACTGAAGAGCCGCGAAGCCGAGCTGGACGCCGCGCACGCGCAGGTCACCGAGCTGAACAGTAAACTGCAGACCGAAAACCTCCGGATGGAGGGCGAACTGGACGTGACGCGTCGGCTGCAGCTGATGCTCCTGCCCACGAGCGAGGAGCTGACCCGGGTCGAAGGGCTGGACATCGCCTGCTTCATGCAGCCGGCCGCCGAGGTCGGGGGCGACTACTACGACGTGCTGCAGCACGAGGGCCAGATCAAGATCGGCATCGGCGACGTGACCGGTCACGGCCTGGAAAGCGGCGTCGTCATGCTGATGACCCAGGCGATCGTGCGCGCCCTGCTGACGACCGGCGAAACCGACCACGTCCGCTTCCTGTCGGTGCTGAACCGCGCCCTGTACGGCAACGTGCAGCGCATGGGCAGCGACAAGAATCTCACCTTGTGCCTGCTCGACTACGCCGCGGGCGAGGTCAGGCTGAGCGGGCAGCACGAGCAGATGATCGTCATGCGGCGCGACAACTCCGTGGAAGTCATCGATACGGTAGACCTCGGTTTTCCGGTTGGCCTCGAGGAAGAGATCGAAGAATTCATCGGTCAGGTCACGGTGCGCCTCGAACCCGGCGACGGCGTGGTGCTCTTCACCGACGGCGTGACCGAAGCTGAGAACATGGATCGCGATCAATACGGCGTGGAGCGGCTCCTGGAAGTGCTCAGGAAGAACTGGTCCCGCAACGCGGAGGCGATCAAGCAGGCGGTCATCGACGACGTGACGCAGTACATCGGGGCGCAGACGGTGTTCGACGACATCACCCTCGTAGTAGCGAAACAGACATAGGAAACGGCCAGATCATGGAACAGATATTCGGCGAGTTCGTTGCACTCACGGCGGGTGAAGGGGAATATCTGAAGATCGGTTTCCACCCTTCATCCATTCCGCTCCAGCAGCGCTGGCGCAACAACGGCCTGTCGGCTGATTTCCTGGCGGACTATCTGAGCACGTTCTTCCCGGGCGAGGACCTCGCTTCGACCGAGCGCAAGACCCAGATCAAGGACGCAGTCGGCTACATCTCGAACGAACTCCTCGAGAACTGCATGAAGTACAGCTTCTCCCGATCGCAGCACCTGGTCAGCATCGAGATGTTCCTGGCACCCAGCGCGATCACGCTGTATACCGTCAACGGCGTTGCACCGGACAGCGTCCAGCCGTTTCAAGCCTTCATTCAGCGTCTGCTGTCGGAAGACATCGACGAGCTCTACACGGAGCAGCTGGAACGCAATGCCACTGCCGACGACGAGGGCGACGGCGGCGGCGCGTCCGGACTGGGCTTTCTGACCATGTTGAACGACTACGGCGTGACGATCGCCTGGAAATTCTCCAGTTCCACCGCGTCGGCAGACGATGTCGCCGTGACCACGATGGTACGGCTGCCGGTGTGAGCAGGTCCGCGGTCCGAGAACAGACAAGAGCGATCCATCACGTGCAGGCCACGTGTCGCGAGTAACCGAGAGACAACCGCAATGGAAATTACGCACGACGACTACCAGGTAAGTCACGACGAAGCCACTTCGACCGTGACCTGCGCCGGTTCGTTCCGGCTGCATGGCGAGGAATACAAGCCCATCCTCGATCTGCTCATCAGTGCCGCCGACATGAAGACGCCCTCGCTCACCCTGGACGTGCGGGGCCTGCAGTTCCTCAACAGTTCCGGGATCAACACGCTCTCGAAGTTCATCCTCCAGGTGCGCAAGCACGGTGCCACCACTGTTCTCGTGCAAGGCAGCAGTCAGTTCCCCTGGCAGGAAAAGTCCTTGAAGAACCTGCAGCGGCTGCTGCCGGCACTGAAGCTGGAAATCGACTGATGTCGTCGGACCCCGCCGCCCCCGGACCGGAAGCGTCCCGGGAGGAGCTCCTCGCGGCGGGGGAGGCCTTGCGCCGGCGGGTCGCCGAACTCGAACAGGAGAAGCGCGACCTCGAGGTCATGCTGGAGACGGCGGCCGAGCACGCCGACCACGTCTCCGAAGCGCTCGAGACCGAGCGTAACGATCTGGCGACCATGCTCGAAATGACCACCGAGCATGCCGACACGGTAGAAGACGAACTCCACGAGCGCGCAGCCGCCGCGTTGCTGAAGAGCGCGCAGGAATTGCGCATGATCGTCGAGGCGACCCCCGCGCCCGTCATCATCGTGCGCCTGGCCGACGGCGAGATCGTTTACGTGAACGCCATGATGGGAGCGCTGTTCCGGACGGACGCCAGCGACATGATCGGGAGGAACGCCGTCGATCTCTACTATGACGCGGCCGAACGGGAGTCCGTGATCCGGACTTTGCGTGAGGAGCGATCGGTCGATCGTCAGGAAGTCCGGTTCAAGCGATACGACGGTACGCTCATCTGGGTCGAGATCTCACTGCGGATCCTCGATTTCAACGACGAGCCCTCGGTGCTGTCCGCGTTGCACGACATCACCGCCCGCAAGGAAGACGAACAGCGACTGCAGCAGCAGGTCGAGGCGCTGCGGCTGGAACTGGAAGAGACGAGCAGCCACGCGGAGCTCGCCAGAAGCACGGGAACGACGCGCTTCGAGAACCTGGACGCCGCCGTCGTCAGGCGCGGATCGACCGATCTCGTTGCGGTGCATTCCTTTCGGGGCGGCAACGGCAAGTCGAGCATCGCGGCGAATGTGGCGGTCCTCCTGGCCGCTGCCGGTCAGCGCGTCGGTCTCCTGGATGCCGACCTCCAGTCCCCCGGGGTGCACCTGTTGCTGGGCCAGTCAGGCAAGGACCTGGGCCATACGCTCGACGACTTCCTGCTGGGAAACTGCCGCATCGACGAGCTGGCGATCGACGTCACAGGAAAGCTCGGTCAGCACGTCGACGGGAAGCTCTTCCTGATTCCGGCCAGCGTCAATCCGGGCACCATGGCGCAGATCCTGAGCCAGGGGTATGACGCACAGCGCCTCACGCAGAGCCTGTACGAGCTGGGAGAGCTGCTCGGGCTGGACACGTTGCTCATCGACACGCATCCCGGCCTCAACGAGGAAGCGTTGCTGATCATGCGTGCGGTTCAGACGCTGGTCGTCGTCCTGCGGCCGGACAAGCAGGACTTCGAGGGCACCGGCGTCACGGTTCAGGTCGCGCGCCAACTGGAGGTTCCGCGAATCCTGCTCGTGGCCAACCAGATTGCGCAGACGAGCCAGCTCCACGCGGTGCGCTCGAGGATGCAGAAGACCTTCAACTGTGAGGTCGCCGCGGTCATCCCGCATTCGACGGAGCTCATGTCCTTCGAAGAGGAAGGCGCGTTCGTGCTGCGTCATCCTGACCACCCGGTCACCATGGCGCTTCAACTCGTGGCCCAGGCAACGAAAGGCGCGACCGTTCGGGGCCAGGCGCCGCGCGACGCAGCTCAGCAATGAGCCAGTACGACAAGATCGTTCACCTGCTTCGAGACGCGTTCCTGGTGCATCTGCGCCCGTACTGGAAGCTTCACTTCCTGATGGGGCTGGCGGTCATCGTGACGGTGCTGTTCGAGACCTGCTTTCCGCTGACGATCAAGTTTCTCATCGACAAGGCGCTGCTTCCTCACGACAGCGAGAAGTTCATTGCCGCGCTGGTCGTGCTCGCCGCGCTGTTCGCCCTGTCTGCCGCCGCCCGGGCGACGCTGGCGGTGATCAGGGCCTATATGCACAAGGAGATCTACTGGGACATGTCCACCGGATTCTTCCGGTTGCTCGAACGCCTGCCGCTGAGTTACTTCGACCACCTGCCCCCGGGACATTTCTCTCCGCTGTTCGACACCGAACTGATCACGTACTCGAACATGACACGCGATCTCTTCACGAGGGGATTCCATGCCGTCCTGCAGTTCACGGTGATCATCGGGACGATGTTCGTCATGAACTGGCAACTCGCGCTGGTGGTCACGGTGCTGTTGCCGTTGGTCGTGTTTCGACCGCAGCGCCGCCTCGGGCCCACCCTGGACGGGACCGATCGAATCCGCAGGGTGGTGGAACGGATCAACAGCGCCGTTCAGGACTATGTCGCAACACAGACGCTGGTGCGGGCCTTTGGCCGCGGGAAGTATGCGTCGGACCGGTTCACCGAGGATTTCGCGGGGCGCAAGGGGCCGCGCAGCGCATTGCGCAGCCGCGAGGACATCCGCCGAACGCTGAAGACCCCGCATTTCATGATGCAGACGTTCAAGCTGTCCATGGACAACCAGCAGGCAGGAATCACCCTGGTTGTCATCGCTGGTGGCGCCTGGCTGAGTTATGCGGGGTCACTGACGCTGGGGGCGTTCTCGGCATTCATCCTGCTTCTTCCGGTGGTGATGGGCGCCATTTCGAGAATCGCCGACTACCTGCAGGACCTCGGCCGGGCGACACTGAGCCTGGAACGCCTGGAGGCGGTCGCGAACGCCGCCCTGCCCGAATCGCGAGCTCAGACGTCGATCAACCTCAAGGCCCCCGCGCGAGGCATCGAGTTCGAGCAGATCAGCTTCGGTTACACGAAGGACAATCCAATCATTCGGGATGTGAACCTGATGCTGCCGGTCGGCGAGTCGGTGGCATTCGTCGGGCGCAGCGGCGCCGGAAAAAGCACCCTGTTGCGCCTGCTCCTCGGGTTCTACGAGCCGACATCCGGGCGCGTCGCGATCGACGGTCACGACATCCGGGAAATCGACCCCGCCTCGCGGGGGGCCCAATTCGGCACGGTCCTGCAACATTCGCCGCTGATCAACTCTACCGTGCGCAGCAACATCTGCTTTGCCAAGCCGGACGCCTCCGACGAGGAAATCGCGAACGCCGCCCGGCTGGCAGGAATCCACGATTTCATCGTTTCCTTGCCGAAAGGCTACGACTCCGAGGTCGGGGAAGGCGGGAAGTGGTTTTCGGAGGGGCAGCGGCAGCGGATCGCACTGGCCCGAGCGATCTTGCCGCAGCCGGCCGTCCTGCTGCTGGACGAGGTAACGTCGGCCCTCGATCCGGAAACCGAATCGGCGATCAACGGCACGTTTCAGCAATTGGCGAGAGAGCGAACCGTGATGCTGGTGACGCATCGCCTCGCGTCCGCGGCATTCGTCGACCGCATCGTCGTCATTGATCAGGGCAGGATCGCAGAGCAGGGTCGCCACGAGGAACTGATGGCTCGAGGCGGGCTATACCGCCAGTTCTGGGAGATGCAGACCGGCTTCGTGGTCAGCGGCGACGGCCATCACGCCGAGGTCAGCGGCGAGCGTTTGCGGGCAATCCCGCTGTTCCGGGACGTGGATCTCAACATCCTGGAAGCGCTGGCCGACCGGTTCGTCTCGCGGTTCTACCAGCCGGGGGAAAGCATCTACACACAAGGGGATCCCGGCGAAAAGTTCTACATCGTCGTGCGCGGAACGATCTCTATCTCGATGCTGGATGCGACGGGGCAGTCGATTCGACTCGCTGACTTGCAGGACGGCGACTACTTCGGCGAAGTGGAAATGGTCAACAAGGGGCGCCGCACCACCACGGTCAAAGCGCGCATGCCGAGCCTCATCCTCGCGCTGGACGCGGAGCACTTCGTCAACATGGTCGAGGAAGTCGGCTCGCTCGGCAAAGTCGTGACGCAGATGGCGCTCGGGCGCAGCCTGTCGACCATTTGCAGCGTGGGACGGCGCCGGCGCAGCCATCCGGTCTGGAACGAGCTGATCCAGCACACCTGGCAGTAGAGGCCTATGACCGTCGTTTACCGGCGTCCCAGGAATTGGGGGTAGTCCGGGTCATCGCGGCCTGTCGCCACGCAGGGTGATGCGATGCATCACCCGCCGAAACCCGTGATAGTCGTTCACCGGATTGTGCAGGGTGCACCGGTTGTCCCATAAGGCCAGGGAGCCAGGCCGCCAGCTGAATCGACAGGTGAACTCCGGCCGGACCTGATGCCGGAAGAGGAACGCGAGCAGGGGCTCACTCTCCTCGTCGGCCATGCCTTCGATGCCGACGGTGTGCGCGACGTTGACGAAAAGCGCCTTGCGCCCCGTTTCCGGATGCGTGCGCACCAAAGGATGCACGGCGCGATACTCGCCCCTCGCAGAATTCTTCCCGGCGGTGGCGATCCGGTCCTCGCGCGTTCGTGACACGTCCGCCTTGGCCGAGCTGCTGACGCCACTGAGTCCGTCGAGCAACCTCCTCATGGTCGGCGACAGGCTCTCGAAGGCCAGGTACTGGTTCGCGAACAGCGTGTCGCCGCCATGCGGTGGAACCTCGCGAGCCAGCAGCATCGACCCCATCGGCGGCTCTTCGAGGTAGGTCGTGTCCGAGTGCCACACGCCGCCGAAGTTCACCGTCTCGTGCTCGAGCTTCTTCACCTCGATGATCTTCGGAAACCCTTCCAGGCCGGCCACGAAGGGATATTCGATCGGCTCGCCCATCGCCTCGGCGAAGGACAGGAACCGGGCCGGGGACAGGTCCTGGCCGCGCAGGAAGATGACGAGATGCTCGCGCAGCGCCTGACGCAAACCGGCCACTTCATCGTCGCGTAATTCGCGGCTCAGGTCGACCCCGGAGATCTCCGCCCCCAGGGCGCCCGACACTCTGTCAACCTTCATCCGCGCCCCCGGAGGATGCCGCACCCGCCCCGGATAAACGCCGAACCGTGCGCGCCCTTGGGCGTGCACGGTTACGGCGAATCCTCGCTGCTAGAGACTCGTAAAGAACCCGATCCCGACCAGCGTCAGCAGCGTGAGGCCGATCACGATCAGCGTGAATCCCAGGACCGTGGACGCCTTCACCATCCCGGCCGAAGGCGGGTCGACCAGGTGCTTCTCCAGTTCACCCGATTCGAGCAGGCGCTTGTACTGCAGCGGATGTTCGTGCTTGAACTCCTCGAGCGTGAAGGTGCCGGTGAACATCACGATGTCGAGCGGGAACTTGTCCGGCCGGAAGTGGTTGTTGAAGAAGTGCACGGTGAAGAGGAAGACCACCGCGAGGAACGCCTCTTCGCTGTGGAAGATCGTCGCCACATTGAAGACCCAGCCCGGCAGATACTCCGCGGTGACGTGCGGCACCCACAACATCAGACCGCTGACACCGATGATGGTGACACCCCAGAACGGCGCCCAGTAATCGAACTTCTCCCAGTAGGTCCAGCGGTCGAACACCGGTCTCGGTCCGAGGCCGAAGAACCACTTGAACATGGCCAGGATGTCCAGCAAGTCCCGAGGCCCTGGGATCAGCGAGTTCGGGCCGAAGATCTGGAAGGTCTTCCGATCGCGGTACAGATTCCTGCCGACGTAGACCAGGTGCCAGAAGAACACGCCGGCGAAGATCACTGCAGCAACCCGGTGAATGATGCCGGCCGTCGGTGGTCCGCCGAGCAGGTTGATCAGCGGCTTCGCCCAGGGCGCCTGCGGATAGAACAGCGAGATGCCTGTGAGCGTGAGCGTCATCAGGCTCAGCGCAAACAGGATATGGGCAATGCGCCACGTGCGGCTGAAGCGCCGGAAGTGCTTGCCCTGGAACTGGGCAGGCAGTGCGGGCAAACCATCGACCCTGACGTGCGGCTGTGTCTTGCGCTGCTTGCGCTCCTTGTATTCGCGATAGAACCACAACAGCGTGTGAAGCCAGAAGAACCCGAAGGTGCCGACCAGCAAGCCGATCATGATCTTGTTGGCCACCCAGATCTGCGGATACGTCGCGAAGTCGTCGGCAGTGCCATGCGGGCTGTAACTGACGAAGCCTGCGGTCGCCAACGGTATGTCGTTCCTGCCGCTGTGGCATTTCTGACAGGCTTCCAGGCGATTTTCAATGTTCATCCGCGCGTTCGGATTGCTCGACGGCTCGATGTCATGGCTGCTGTGGCAGTCGAAGCACTTCGCGGTGTTGGTGAAGCCGAGCGTGGCGATCTGGCCGTGATAGGTGGCGCGGTAGGACTTGTAGGCGTCCTCGTGGCAATTTCCGCAGCTGTCGGTGATCGCCAGCTTGACCGCGTCCGAGCGCGGCTTGGCAACGCTGTGCGCGGTATGGCAGTCAGCGCAGTTGGCAGACTTCGGGTTCTTCTTTTCCTTGACCGCCCTGCCGTGCACCGACTCGCCCCACTCTTCCAGGTGCGCGTCATGGCAGGTGCCGCACATGTCGGACACACCGAGGCGAAACTCGGCGCGCGCAGGAGAGTCGCGCGACGGCACGTCGAAGCTGTGGACGTCGTGGCAATCGTTGCAGGAAGCGTTGACCTTGTTCGGCCCGTCACCGGTGGGCCGGGCGTGCGACGATTTGCTGTAGGCCTCTATGTTCTCCGCCACAAGGCGAATGACGCGACGTTCCTGGGCGGTCTTGAAGTACGAAGGGGTTTTCGCAATCTCGAGATGGCACCCGGCGCAGTCTGGTTTCTTTTCACCGACGGCGTTGCTGTGAGGAGCGACGCTGTCGTTGATCTCGCGGTGGCAGGTGATGCACTCCATGGCCGCGTGCACGCTCTTGCCGTACTTTCCCGGATCGACCTTGCGGAGCGCGCGCATCTCGCCGTCCGTATCGCGCACCTCCAGCTTTCCCCGCTTGCCGTCGTGGCACGACAGGCAGCTCGCGTTGCCCAGGTCGGTCGCGGAATTCTTGCCGCCGGTAGCGGCCGCCGCCAGGCCGCCGAAAAGACCCGCGGCAACATAGACCGCGAGCGTGACGAGGCACGCAGCAAGCCTGCTGGTACGCATGACTGGTGTTCTCCGAAGAATTTATCGTTGGGCGACCTTGAACCGCGCGTGCCGGCCCCTGGCGAGCATCACGCGCAAGGCGCGTCGCCGCGCTTTCGTGCCTGACGGCCTGCCGCCCTCTGAAAACCTCGTGGCGCAAATCCCGCGCCGCGGCCTGGCCGGCGATTGCCGGCCAGACGCGTAGGTTCGATCACTGCGCGAGGATCCACTGCGCCAGATTCTTCAGCTGTGCAGCATCCTTGGTCTTGATGATCTTGTGCTCTTCTTCCGAGCCGTCATCAAGCTTCACCTTGGGCCCGGTCGTCATGGCCTTGATCAACTGTTCTTCACCATCCGCCTTGCCCTTGTACTTGGCGGCCATCTTCTTGAGCGACGGACCTGTCTTTTCCTTGTCTGCGGAATGGCACTTGGTGCACTTGTTGCTTTTCATCTGTGCCTGAGCGTCGTCAGCATCGACTGCGGCATGCACCGGCGTCAGCCCGAACAGCGCAACGAACAGGGGTACGGCGAGAAGGAGGGAAGACCTGTTTTTCATAACTACTCCCAGAGAAAATGACTGGAGCCTGGAATCATTCCATTCGACCCGGCAAATGCCTTGCCTTGCCCCAGTCGGGCGAAGTCCCAGCGTCAGCGCCTGTCATGCAAGGTCTGTACGTAGGACAAAATATCCTTGATGATTTTTGCGTCGATCTCCCGCAGCGCCGGCATGTTGTCGTCGGGGTGCCCGTTGAGCATCGAGTGCAGCGAACCCCACGGATCCGTTCTTGCCCGATTACCCAGGGCGCGCTTCGCGGTGAAGCGTCCCTCCCGTCCGTGGCACGCGATACACATGGTCTGGTAGAAGGTCTCGCCGCGCTTCGCATCGCCGCGTGCCTTGCCGGTCTTCGGGTCGATGACCGTGTCCATGTCCACCTGTCCCTTGGTGACGAAATTCGCCAGATCCTGCAGGTCGCGGTACTTCAATACGGCCCCGAAACGATGTGTCCTGTTGCGCATAATCGCCATGACGAGATCCGGATCACCGCCGTCCATGGCGCGAATCCCCTTGATCCCGGTGGCATGGTCGCCCCTGGCGAATTGACCCTCGTTGCCCTTGTAGTCCGGGCCGTGACATTCCTTGCAGCGCCAGGTCAGCGAAGGGACGTTGGCGTAGGGGCCCTTCGGCGGGTAGGAGGGATGCGATATCGCCTGCCGGTTGCCCGTCGCCCACTCCCAGTCGTCATACAAACGGCCGCCATTCGTGATCGAGGCTGCAAGGTTCTGTGCCGGAAGCGTCTGCGCGTAAGCGAGCATTCCGCTGGCCATGCCGGTGCCGAAGGCCCTCAGCGCGGGCATGTTGCCGCCCGCGTGGCCATTGAGGACGACGTGAATCAATTTGCTTGGTGTCTTGCGTGCCGTATCGCCGATCTGCGGGACTCCGCGCTGGCGACCACCGTCGAAGCCATGGCAATTGGCGCAGGTGGTCGCAAAGACATTTTCGAAGGCCGCCGCGCCCGCGGTATTCAGACGACGCGCCGATTCAACCAGGGCTGCCGTGTCGACCTGGCCCTTCGTCACGAAATTGGCGAGATCGACGAAGTCGCCCTCATGCATGTACCCCTCGAAATGGTGGGGCTTGCCCTTCAGGAGTGCGATGACTTCGGCTGGATTGCCTCCCTGCCGGCCGCGGATGCTGGGAAAACCATGATTCCCCTTGTAGTCCCAGCCATGGCATTCCACGCAGCGCCAGGTGTCGGCCGCGTCGACGCGAACATCTTTCGTGGTGAACGCCGGATTCGGAACGACCTCTTCGCGCTCGCCGGACTCGTGGGCCCAGTTCTCGTACAGACGCGCGCCGCGCGCGATCGATGCCTCCACAGAGAGCGATCCGGTCTTGTCTGCCGCCACCGCCGGCCCCGCCATGAGTCCAGCCATCAGCGCGGACAAGACGGTCAAGGTAAGACGCTTCATTGCTGCTCCCCTAAGAGGCCCGACCACACGGCATTCGCGCCTGTGTCAGCGGGGAGACGAACCATGACCGGTGGGGTCTGGCCTGGTGTCCCATACACAGTCCATGCGCATCGATGTCATTAGAATTTGTAGGGGCATTTTAACAGACCGCTGCTTGTCAAGTATTGGGGAAAAGCAACGATCTGACAGTCCCCGAGCCACACGGCAGATGGGCGGCTGAAACCCGCGCCGCCCTAGGTCCCGCCGGTTTCGAGCACCCAGCGCGCGCCGGCGTCCTGGCGCAGCACCTCGGTGAGCCACGGAAGGCACGCGCCCATCGCCGCCTGCAAGGTCCACGGCGGGTTGACCACGAACATTCCGCTGCCGTTCAAGCCGAGCCCGTCGGGCGACGGGCCGCGGACCGTGACGCTCGCGTGCAGCCAGCGCAGATCGGGGATCCTGCTCAACTTGCGCACCATCTCGACCGGATCGCGCCGATGCACCTGCGGATACCAGATCGCGTAGCAGCCGGTCGCGAATCTCGTCAGCGCGTCGCGCAGTGCCGCGACCACGCGCGCATAGTCGCGCTTGTCCTCGTACGAGGGGTCGATCAGGATCAGTGCGCGCCTGGGCGGCGGAGGCAGCAGCGCCTGGAGCCCGGTGAAGCCGTCGGCGGCGTCGATGATCGTGCGCCGCGTCGCGTCGCGCCCGGCCGCTCCGATGTTCCTCGCGAGCGCCCGACTCTCGTTGGCGTGCAGTTCGAAGAGCCTCATGCGGTCCCTGTCCCGCAGATACTGCAACGCGATGAACGGCGAGCCCGGGTAGTGCCGAAGCCGCCCACCCGGATTCATCGTGCGCACCAGCGCGAGATAGTCGGCAACCGCCGGCGGCGCGTCCTCGCGCAGCCAGAGACGACCGATACCATCGGCGAATTCGTTGCGCTTGCTCGCCCATTCGCCCTCGAGCGCGTAGGTCCCCGCGCCCGCATGCGTGTCGATCACCCAGAACGGCGTGTCCTTCGACGCAAGATGGCGAAGCAGCTGAACCATTACGACGTGCTTCAGCACGTCCGCGTGGTTGCCTGCATGGAAGGCGTGACGATAGCTGAACATGGCCTCTGGGACGAGGCGCCGCACACGACGCGCCAGACCGGAGCCTGAAACGACGTGTTCGGCCCTCGAGATCGGAAAGCGCGCAGTCTAGCGCAGCCCGCGAATACGATGCCGATGGCCGGAACCGCTCGATGCCGGACTCGGTGCGCTGACCCGCCGCGAGGGGCTCGCACCGGCAGTCAAGTGACGGGCCCCGCGCACGTCAATAGAAGAAGGTCAGTCGGCTCTGAAACACCCATCGGTACGCTGGATCGTCCTTGACGACCGCATACGCACCGCCGAACGAATACTCGAAACCCTTGCTCACGCGGTTGGAGAACATCGCTTCGACCGGGACGAACCACTTGTTCGTGCGATCGTTGTAGGTCAACCCCTGCTCAGGGTAGAGGGCGACGGACCACTTCTCGGTGAGCCCGAACGTCACCGTGGGGAAGATGTTCCAGCTGCGCTTGGTCGTCAGGCGATCGGAGCCCGCGTCGAAACCGTGAAAGTAGCGCGCGTACGGCGAGATGGTCACGCCGCGCCATACGTCCGGCAGACGCCAGTTGAAGCCCGCTCCCGGAACGATCTGCCACTGGTCCGCGCCAAATGGCGGCTCGCCACCGGTGGGAAAGACCAGGCGCAGACTGCCCCGCAACCGCAGGTTCTTGGCGACCTCGGGCGTATCGAGCGCTTCCTCGACCAGGAAGTCCGACGCGCGGAACTTCCAGTCACCGTCCATGTTCGCAGGCCCCTTGGCATCGGTGTAGTACAGGGGGAGGTCGGCCCGGCTCGTCAACGTCCAGCCATTGGCGAATGCGTACGGGACGAAGAGCCGCGGGCGGTACTGCCAGCGCGCGCTGTCGCCATAGTTCGACTGGTAGAAGAGCCAGTTGTCGAGTCGGATGGTGCCCAGTTGCGCGCGTGCGGGTGCGGCGGCACCCACAAGCACCGCAGCGAAGGCGATGGCCGCGATCAGCTTCAGGTTCGGCTCTTTCATCTCGTCATCTCCTTTCGCCGGGGCGCTGACTCGTTTCATGCCGGCGCCGATGCCGGACGCGCGCCGGTCACCGGGGAACCGCCTCGATCCTCTATGCTACCGGATGCTGCGCCGAGGCGCTGCACCCGGGGAACGTCACCTGGCGCACACGGACGGGCGAATGCACCGGTGCCGTGCGATCATCTCCGGACCCGGGCGTCTTCGGGCTTTCAGGCGGGAGGTTGAATGCGGATGGCTCAACGAAGGAGCGCGCTGTTGGTGATCGCAGCCGCGCTGGCGGGCTGCGTGGCTTACTACCCGGTGCCCGGCCCGGGCCCGAGCACCTTCGATCGCGCCTGGGACGCCGCTCTCGGTGCCGCGACCGACAACGGCGTGGCCGTGTCCGTCGCCGATCGGGGCACCGGGCGGATCCGCGGCAGCAGGGGCGCGGTCGCAGCCAGCATCAATCTGCTGACCCAGGCCGACGGCAGCGTGCGCGTCGAGATCAACGCCACCGGCCCCGGGCAGTCAGGTACGGTGCTGACCGACCAGTTGACCGCTGCCTACCACCGTCGCATGGGTCGCTGACCGGCCAATCCGGCCTAGGCGCGTCCCGGCGCAGGCTCGAGCGCTTGGTCTGGCGCCGGGAACATGACTCCGTTGCGGGTCTGGCCTAGCGATACCGCCTCAGATACATCCGCTCGAAGCCGCGCTTGGCCCAGTGGAGCGCACGCATGCGCGGCAGCACCAGGTTGCGCTCGGGCGTGCGCATCACGAAGGTGCCGCTGTCGATCGAGTCGACGATGCATATCAGCTCGACCTTGAAGGTGGCGGCGGGCTTGCCCCCCTTCAACTCGGCCAGCAGGTTTTCGGCAGCGGCCGCTGCCTGCTCTTTGACCCGCGCACTTCACAAGGCGGCATCGCGCAAATGCACGGAGCCACCAACGAGCGACCGGACCACCGAGACACTGTTTCAATCGCAGCATCTTCTTGCGAACGCCACTGACTTTCCAGCCCAGGCCATGACCGCCGTGGTGGTGACGGCGCGGGCGGCCGCGTCGGACTCTGCGAGTCAGCGGCGCGCCGACCCCACGCGAAGCACCGCGGCCATTCCCGTGTCGCCCGCCGCGCATCCGCTGAACAGTCCTACGCCGCCGCCGCGAAGGGCGAGTTCCTCGATCAGTTCGATGATCGATCGCAGGCCCGTGGGACCCTGCGGATGGCCCCAGATCAGCGAGCAGCCGAAATTATTCATCTTCTCCAGCGCAAAGCCGGTCTGCCGCGAGAAGGCGATGTCATTGACGGCGAACGGATTGTGCGTCTTCACCACGTCGACGTCCGGGATGCCCAGTCCGGCCGCCTGCAGCGCGCACTGCGCGGCCGGTGCCACTGCTGCAGGCATGTGCCCCTTGTCCACGCGCGCCTGGCCGAACCCGAGCAATTCGATTTCGATCGATGGATCGGCCGAGAGGCTGCGTGCCCGCTCGCGCGTGGTGACGATGACTCCGGCGTTGCCGTCGGCCGGGTGTGTCTGCGTACCGAACGTCACGGTGCCTCCGGCCTTCACCGGCTTGAGCCTGGACAGCCCCTCAGTGGAGGTCGGGAAGATGCCTTCGTCGGCAGCCAGCGTTCCGATCTGCTTGCGGAATGCCGCATCGGTGACGGCCACGTCGATCATGTAGCGGCGCTGAAATGCCCGTTCGTCGGCGAGCGCATCCTGATACTGGGCAAATCGCGCGAGCGTGACCTCGTTCTGCTCGGCGGCGTCGATGCCGAAGCGCGCGGCGACGTTCTCCGCGGTATCCACCATGGCGTTGCGGGCGTGAGGGTCGTAGCTGAAGTTGTCGAGCACCCAGCGCTCGGTGTGACCGGTTCCGCCGGGCGCGGTCGGGTCCGGGTAGTAGACGATTGGTCCATTGGAGCAACGGTCGGCAGTCACGACCAGCGCGCAGCCCGCGCTGCCCGCCACAATCTCCTGGGCCGCCATCTGCAGCACGCGCGCACTGGTGGCGCACGCCTGCTGGACAGTCGGTCCGGCAACGCTCTCCAGCCCCATCATGCCGGTGAGCCACGGCAGTCCGTAGAAGCTGCCGTGTTGCGGATTGGTGATGCCGAGGATACCGAGGTCGATCTCGTCCATCGGGAAGCTGCGCGCTTCCAGCGCCTGCCTGCCACAGGCGGCGGCGAGCCTCACACTGTTCAGATGCGCGATCGATCCCTGCCACTTGGCGAAAGGAGTCGACCAGTAGATACCGTAGGGGATGTATGCGTTTGCCATGGAACGGTCCTCTGCTGTTATTCGTTCGGCGGGGAATCCCTTGGGGCCGATGCCGTTCCCGCGCGGGAACGGCTCAGCCCGAGGTAGCTCTCGATGACACGCGGATCGCCGGCCAGTTCGGAGCCGGTGCCCTCGAGGATCACGCTGCCCGTCTCGACCACGTAGCCGTAATCCGCCACCTGCAGCGCAGCCCGCGCGTTCTGCTCGACCAGCAGGATTGCCACCCCGCTCTTTCTCAGGTCCGCGATGATGTGGAAGATTTCACGCACGACCATCGGCGCGAGGCCGAGGCTGGGTTCGTCGAGCATGAGCAGCCTGGGCCGCGCCATCAGGGCGCGCCCCATCGCGAGCATCTGGCGCTCGCCGCCGGAGAGCGTGCCGGCCAGTTGGGAGCGCCGCTCCTCCAGTCGCGGGAAGCGGCGGAACACGTCCTTCATGGTCTCGGCGTGATCGCGCCGTCCGCGCCGGTAGCGCTGGAAGGCGCCGAGCAAGAGATTGTCCGCCACCGTCATCGCTCCGAACAGCTCGCGCTTCTCGGGCACCAGGCCCAGTCCTCGGTACACGAGATGTTCGACCTCGAGGTCGCGCTGCGGCTCACCGCCGAAGACGACCTGTCCACGCGAGCGCAACAGCCCCATGATCGCGCAGAGCAGGGTCGTCTTTCCGGCACCGTTGGGCCCGATGACGGTGACGATCTCTCCGGCACGCACGCGAATCGATACCTCGTGCAGCGCTTCGACCTTGCCGTAGGCGACGCACAGATTTCGCACCTCGAGCAGGAGACCACCGTCCTTCAATCAATGCCTCCCAGATACGCCTCGACCACCCTCGGGTCGTTCTGGACCTCCTCCGGCAACCCCTCGGCGATCTTCTCGCCGAACTCCATGACCACAACCCGGTCAGCCAGCCCCATGACGAAATCCATGTCGTGTTCGACGAGAAGGATCGCCATGCCCTCGGCACGCAGGCGGCGAATCAGATCGGCGAGCGCAGCTTTCTCCAGATAGCGCAGTCCCGCGGCGGGCTCGTCGAGCAGCAGCAGACACGGGTCCGCCGCCAGCGCGCGCGCAATCTCGACGACGCGCTGCTGCCCAAGCGGCAGGCTGCCCGCAGGCGCGAACGTGTGCATCGCGATCCCGACGCGATCGACTTGCCGTGCCGCCTCGGCAAGGATCCGCCTCTCCTCGTCCCGCTCCCCATGCACCGCCGCGGCGAGCGCCCCCCTGTGGCCGCGCAGATGGGCTCCGATGGCCACATTCTCGAGCACGCTCATCGCCGGCAGCAGGCGCACGTGCTGGAACGTACGGCTTACGCCGCGACGCGCGATCTCGCGCGACGCGAGCCGGTCGATTCGCTCTCCGCGGAAGACGATCTCTCCGGAGGTGGGCTGCGTCACGCCGGAAATCAGATTGAACAGGGTGCTCTTTCCCGCACCGTTCGGACCGATGAGTGCGAGGACCTCGCCACCGTGCACGGTCAGACTGACGTCGTTGTTGGCCACCAGCCCGCCGAACGCCTTGCGTGCCGTGCGTACCTCCAGGACAACGCTGCCCGGCGCGGGGAGCGGCCGCTTCGCCAGCGCCGGCGCTTGCGGCACTCGCCGGTCTTCGGTGCCTTGCGGTAATAGCCGGGCCAGCATCGGCCAGAGACCCTCGCGGGCCCGCTGCAGAAGGATGACGAGCAGGATGCCGAAAACGATCGTCTCGAAGTTCCCGGAGGCGCCGAACAGCTGGGGCAGGATGTCCTGCAGCCAATCCTTGAGCACCGTGACGATCGCCGCGCCGAGCACCGCGCCCCATATGTGTCCGGCTCCGCCGATGACGGCCATGAACAGGTATTCGATGCCGATGTGCACCCCGAAGGGCGACGGGTTGACGAAGCGCTGAAGATGGGCGTACAGCCAGCCAGACAGGCCGGCGAACAAGGCGGCAACGAGAAAGACGACGATCTTCGAGCGCGTCGTGTTGACGCCCATCGCCTCGGCCATGACCAGCCCTCCGTTCAGGGCGCGGATGGCTCGGCCTTCGCGCGAGTCGAGCAGATTGCGCGCGAGCAGCATGGCGCCGAGCAGGACCAGCCAGATGAGATAGAACATCTCGCGCCCGGTCTTCAGCTCCATCCCGAAAACGTGAATCGGCGGAACCCCCGACAGACCGGTGTGGCCGCCGAGAAAGCCGAGGTTGCCGAACAGGTAGTACAGGCTGATCCCCCAGGCGATGGTTCCGAGCGGCAGGTAGTGCCCTGACAATCGAAGCGTGATGAAGCCCAGGAAGAGCGCCACTGCTGCCGTGAGCGCAAGGCCGATGGGCAGTGTCAGCCACGGAGAAAAGGCGTACTGCGTCGTCAGGTACGCGCTCGCGTATGCCCCGAGCCCGACGAAGGCGGCCTGCCCGAACGAGGTGAGGCCGCCGACTCCCGTGAGCAGCACCAGGCCGAGCGCCACGAGCGCGTACAGGCCGATGTGATCGAGCAGCGTGACCTGGAATTCCGGCAGCACGACAGGTGCCGCCGCGAGCACGGCGAGCCCCAGAACGGAAATGAGGTGCTTGCCGCGCGCCCACGCGATCCACGCACCGGCCGCGGCGCGGGCGCGCCCCGTCGCCGACTCGCCGCGCGCACCGCTCATTCGTCTTCCTCCACATGATGGGTGGTGAGCGAGCGCCACAGCAACACGGGGATGATCAGCGTAAAAACGATGACCTCCTTGAACGCGCTGGCCCAGAACGACGAATAGGATTCGAGCATTCCGACGAGCAGAGCTCCGCCGGCGGCGAGCGGGTAGCTCACCAGGCCGCCGACGATAGCGCCGACGAACCCCTTAAGCCCAACCAGAAATCCGGTGTCGTAGTAGATGGTCGTGATCGGCGCGATCAGCATGCCGGAGAAGGCGCCGATGGCCGCGGCCAGCAGGAACGCGAGCTTTCCCGCGAGTACCGGCGCGATGCCCATCAGACGAGCCCCGGTGCGGTTGATCGCAGTGGCGCGAAGCGCCTTGCCGTAGATCGTGCGCTCGAAGAACAGATACAGCCCGACGATCAACGCTGCGCTGGCCGCGAGAACCCAGAGCGTCTGCGCGCCAACGCGCAGATTGCCGACGTCGATGCCTCCTTCGCTGAAGGCCGGGGTGCGTGAACCCTCGGCGCCGAAGAACAGCAAGCCGAGGCCGACCATCGCGAGGTGTACTGCGACGGCGACGATCAGCAGCACCAGCACCGAAGCATCCGCCACCGGTTGAAAGGCGAGTCGATAGATCATCGGCCCCAGGGGCACTACGAGTGCGAGCGCGAGGACGATCTGCACGGCAAGCGGCAGGGAGCCGGGTTCGAGCAGTATCACCGCACCCGCGACGATCAGCGGATAGCCGACGTTCCACACCATCGAGCGAGGAATACGGTGCAGCGTTCGGCTTCGAAGGCTCGCGACCGCATCGACGATCGCGCACAGCGCGCCGGCGCACAGCAGCAGCCAGACCGTACCCGGCGTCTTCCCGACCTGGAAGCTCGCCAGTGTGAGCGCGCCGTAGGCGACGAACTCTCCCTGCGGGATATAGATCACCCGGGTCACCGCGAACACCAGCACGAGTGCCAGCGCAAGCAACGCGTAGATCGCGCCGTTCGTGAGTCCGTCCTGGGCGAGCAGCAGGGCAATGTCGAGATTCATTGTCCGGCCATCGTGACGACGTCCGGATCCGGATCGCTCTCGTGCAGCTTCGTCACCAGTGCCGCGCGACACATCAGCACCGCACGCTGGTTGATGTAGCCCTTGTCGGTGATCTCGTTGGCGTCGATCGAGGGCGGCTCCTCCATGAGCAGCGCGCGCCTGGGACAGGTCGAACTTCCGGTGCCCTCTTGCGCGAGCCGCGCCAGCGCATCGCGCAGGCGAGCCCGCACCTCCGGGCGCTGGATCAGCGCGGAGATCGTCACGTCGGCCGGGGCATCCGGGCACAGGCTGCGACAACCCGCCGGGTTGGGAAACACCAACAGGCCGATCTCGTCGCGATCGTGGCCGGTCACCACGCAGTCCTGGATCACCGGCGCGCCAGCGGCCACCGCTCTGACGCGCAAGCCCCCGACGTGCACCCAGGTGCCCGAGGTCAGCTTGAAGTCCTCCGCGATGCGCCCGTCGAACTCGATGCCCTTGGCGGGATCGTTGGCATCGGCGAAGCGCCCGGCATCGCCGATGCAGTAGAAACCCTCCGCGTCGAAAGCCGCGCGCGTGAGTTCCTCGTTCTTGAAGTAGCCCGGCGTGACGTTCGGCCCCTTCACGCGCAGCTCGAGCTTGCCGGCGTTCGGAACCATCTTCAGCGTCACCCCCGGCAGGGGTAAGCCGACCACCCCGGCACGCTCGATCGGGAAATGCACCGAGGTGACCGCCGGTGCCGTCTCGGTCGACCCCCACGCGGAAATCATCGTCACGCGTTCGCCGCGCGCCTTGATCGAGACCTCCTCCAGCCGCTCCCAAAGGTTCTGCGGCAGTGCGGCAGCAGCGTAGAACATCAGCTCGAGCCTGCGGAAGAATTTCGCCCGCAGCGCGTCGTCGCTCTCCAGGAAGGGCAGCAGCATGTCGTAGCCGCGCGGCACGTTGAAGTAGAACGTGGGCGAGATCTCTCGCAGGTTCGCCACCGTCTGCTCGATCAATCCCGGCGCGGGCTTTCCCGAGTCGATGTAAATCGTGCCGCCGTGACGCAGCATCATGTTGAAGTTGTGGTTCGCCCCGAAGGTGTGACTCCACGGCAGCCAGTCCAGGATCACCGGCGGTCTCTCCGAGAGGAACGGCCAGAGCTGCGCGATCCCCTGCTGGTTCGAGCAGAGCATGCGCTGGGTGTTGATCACCCCCTTGGGAAGGCCGGTCGAGCCGGACGTGAACAGAATCTTGGCGATGGTGTCGTGACCGACCTCGCCGTGGGCCTCGTCGACGCCCTTCCCTGGCTCGGTGGCGAGCAGCTTCGCGAACGCGGTCGCCGCGAGTTCCTCGGGCGGGTTGGCCGCGACCACCAACTCCGCACCCTTGAGGTCGACCGCCCGCAGTGCGGCACCGAACTTCGCCCCGTCCTGGACGAACACCAGTCCCGGGGTGAGCAACTCGAGAATGTATTTCAGCTTCGCGTGGTCCCTGGAAATCAGCGAGTACGCCGCGGAGATCGGCGACACCGGCACGCCCACGTGCATCGCGCCGAGCGCGAGCAGCGCATGATCGACACTGTTGTCCGAAAGGATCGCCACCGGACGCTCTACGCCGAGCTTGCGATCGAGCAGCGCCTGGCCGATCGCGCGTGCGGCACCGAGCGCCTGCGCGTAGCTCACGCGCCGCCATTGGCCGTCGGGCGCGCGCTCGGCGAGGAAATTCCGCTCCGGGCTCTCGCGCGCCCAGTGCTCCAGCCATTCGCCGACGCAGCGCGAAAAAGGCCCCAGCGGCTGCGGCGAACGCAGGAGGTAACCCCCTTCGCGCAGCGCGGTGACGTCGACGGCGGCGGGAGCAAAGCTCACGCGATTGAACGGAGGCTTGCTCATCAAGGCGCTCCTGAGGCAGGCAGTGTAGAGGGGCGGATCGGGCCCCGCCCGGCGTGTTCAGCGGGCGCACTCCCGGCCGATGCCTCGGCCGGGTTACTTGCGTGCGTGCGGCGCTACTTGATCAGCTTCCAGGTGCCACCCTCGACCTTGACCATCACGCGAGCGCGCTCATCGAAGCCGTTGTGGTCGGTGGGGCTCATGTTGAACACCCCGTGCGAGGCGGGCAGTTCCTTGGTCGCCTCGAGTGCATCGCGCAGCGCCTTGCGGAACTCCGGCGTTCCCGGCTGCCCCTTCTTCAGCGCCTGCGGCACGGCGTTGGCGAGCAGCAGCCCGGAATCCCAGGCGTGCGCCCCGAAGGTTGAGCGACTGTCCTTGCCGTACTCCTTCTCATAGACCGAAACGTATTCGAGCGCGGGCTTCTTGCTCGGGTGCGAATCGGCCAGTTCCTCGGCGAGCAGCATCGGACCGACCGGGAACACCGCGCCCTCGACGTTCTTGCCGCCCACGCGCAGGAAGTCGCGGTTGGCCACGCCGTGCGTCTGGTATATCTTGCCCTTGTAGCCACGCTCGTTCAGCGTGGCCTGCGGCAGCACCGCCGGTGTGCCCGAGCCGACCACCAGCACGGCGTCCGGTTTGGCCGAGATGAGCTTGAGCACCTGTCCGGTGACCGAGGTGTCGTTGCGCTGGTACCGTTCGATCACATCCATCTTGATGCCGGCCTTCTCGACCTGCGGCTTCATCGCGTTCAGCCACACCTCGCCGTAGGCGTCCGCATAGCCGATGAAGCCCAACGACTTCACCCCATCCGCTTTCATTTGACCGATCAACGCCGAGGCCATCAGACCGATGCCCTGAGGAGTGACGAAGCCCCAGGCCTGCTTCTCGCCGGTCTGCGGCGGAATCGGCGCCATCATGATGATCGGCGTGCCGGTCTCGGCCGCCACCTCGAGCGCGGCGAGCGAGGTCGGCGTCGTGGTTGAACCGACGATCGCGTCGACCTTGTTCTCCGTCACCAGGCGGCGCGCGTTCTTGTTCGCCTCCGTCGGGTTGGTGGCGTCGTCGAGCACGATGTAATTGACCTTTTGCCCGCCCATGGTCGTGGGCATCAGCGCGAAGGTGTTCTTCTCCGGAATCCCGAGCGAGGCGGCCGGGCCCGTCGCAGAGACGGTAACGCCGATATTGATCTCGGCGCCCGCGGACGTCGCAAGCAATGCGGCAAGACTCGCCGCAGCCAGTGAAATGCTCTTTCTCATGTCTCCTCCAAGGTGGTTGCACCGACCCTCATGCCGGCCGTACGCCGACCCGGGTAGACGCTTCTCGGTCGCTCAACCCTGGGGAAATCTAACCCGCCTAAACTAACTTGTCAAACAAATGTATTATTAGTTAGTTCATGCGATGCCTGCTGTCGGCCGGAGCACGATGACGAGACCTTCCACGCGATGAAGAACAGGACGGCAGCGCGGAGCCAAGACGCACGTGCCGCGATCAAGGCGGCCGTCCTGCGGCACGCGCGCGAACACCCGGAAGACGGCCAGGAAACCGCAGCTCGAGCGCTCGAGCAGTCGGGACTGACCGTGTCGCCGGCCGGCGTGCGCTACATATGGGTCAAGCACGGCCTGGAGACCACGTACAAGCGCCTGCGCGCGCTCGAACGTCATCTCGGAAGCGTCGAGTCGCTGACTCAATCGCAGCGGGACATCCTGCGCCGGGGCGAGGCCACGCGCCGGCTCGTGCGCCGCTCCCGTCTCGCGGCAGACGGATCCGACGCAATGCCGACTGAAGAGCGGCACAACCAGATCATGCTCGCGGCGGCGGAACTGTTCGTCGAGCACGGATACGCCGGAACGTCGATCCGCGACATCGCCGAGCGCGTCGGACTGCTGGCCGGATCGGTGTATCACCACTTCCGGTCGAAAGAGGACATCCTTCTGGCGGTCAACCACGAAGGATTTCGGCAGCTCACGGGGCGCGTGCGTCAGGTCGTCGGCGAGGCACGCACCGCGCGCGAGGGACTCGAAGCAGCGTGCGCGGCGCACGTGGAAGCGGTGGTCGCAGGCGACCCGATCGCCCGCATCACGGCCACCGCGCTGTTCGCCATTCACGCGGAGAAACTCCAGCGGCGCATGCAGCAGGACCGGGAAGCCTACGATCGACTGTTCCGCGAGCTGATCGATGCGCTCGACCTGCCGGATGCGATCGACCGTTCGGTCTTCAGGCTTGCTCTGTTCGGTGCGCTCAACTGGACGCGACTGTGGTACCGGCCCGGCCGCATGACGCCACGCGACATTGCACGGCAGATCGTCGCGATTGTCGCCGATCACCGCGCCACAGAATCAAGCATCGAATGATCGTCGGGGCGAACTGATGTTGCACCTGTTCGGACTAGGATTCGCACTTGCGGCCTCGCCGGGGCCGGACTTCTTCCTGATTCTGCGCAATACCCTTTCGTCCGGTCGCTTCATCGGCTTCATGACGCTGCTGGGCAACCGGATCAGCCTGTGCATCCATGTTTCCCTTGCGATTGCCGGATTGTCGATCGTGCTGCGCAATTCAGCGGCCTTGTTTATCGCTGTGCGCCTCCTCGGAGCCAGCTACCTGATCTATCTGGGCGGCCAGAAGTTGATCGGGCACTTCAACAGCAACCGCAACCGAGCCGACCCCCCGCGCGTGGGATCAGTCAGCGCCGTCACCGCGGCTCGGCAGGGCTTTCTGAACAACTTGCTCAACCCGAAGGTCAGTCTCTTCTTCCTGAGCTTCTTTCCCCAGTTCACGACACCGGAGATGCTCTCCGAATCTCCGTGGACCGTGGGGGCCATCTTCTTCCTTGGGAATTCACTGTGGTGGATTCCTTTGATATTTCTCGCCGGAATTTCCACGTTCAGGTCACGGCTTTACCGATTCCAGTCTGTGCTGGACATTCTCTTCGGGGGTGTGTTCATCGGATACGGCGTGAGGATCCTCGCCGAGGAAGTCTTCCCGTAAGCGCGGGTCGCAACTCAACGCCTACGACCATCCAGCGCCGAAGCGGCCGCGAACACACGCGCGAACCCGTCGATGAGCTGCTCGTCCGAGTAGAGCAAAGGGTCGTCCAGGCTTTCGACCATTCCCTTCATGGTCAGCAGTCCGACAGCTGCCAGCCAGGCGAGAAATGCCATGAGTCGGGGCTCCACCTGTCCGCGGCGCGCACGCTTGCCGCGCTCGTCGCTCAGTCTTTTCACCGCGCCCGCGAACCAGAGCTCGTTGAGCGGACGGATGCGCGCGAACTGCTGCTCGTCGAAGTGGACCGCACCTTTCCCGGCGACTTGCGCGTGAAGAAAGGCGAGGCGGAAATCATCAATGCGCGGAGTGAACACCTTCACCGATTCGCGAATGATCGCGCCGAGCGCTTCCGCGCCACTTGCGGTGCCTTCGACTGCGTCATGGACGGCCTGCGCCTGGGCTTCCAGGTTGCCGAAGACCAGTTCGAAGAACAGCGCGTCCTTGGACGGAAAGTAGTAGTACAGCGCCGCCTTCGACACGCCGACTTCCTTTGCGACGGCGTCGAGCGTCGTTCCCGCGATCCCCTTGCGCAACAGGACCTGGCGTGCGGCTTCCAGAATCTCCTCGCGCGACTGGTTACGGCGCTGTTCGCGACGCCTCAGACGGGTGGAATCGGTGGGTTTGACGGCAGCTGCGGCGGTTTGCCCGGCTGCGGGGGTTCGCTTGGGTGATGGCATGTCGGCATGGGTTCGAAGTCGGCAAGAATAATTCTACCGAAAGCACATTAAATCGACTATTGGTATTTTTATTGACCAACGGTCAGTTTTATGTGTATTCTTCATTCAACCGTTCACCCCTGCCCCCGAGTCCCGACTCGTCCGCCAAAGGAAACGTTCATGCAAACCACCGTCCATGAAATCGCCGATCGCATCTACCGCCTCTCCACCTGCGTCCCTGACGCGGCGCCCGGAGGCTTCACCTTCAATCAGTTCCTCATCGACGCCGACGAACCGATGCTGTTCCACACCGGGCCCAGAAGGATGTTTCCGCTCGTGTCCGGGGCGATTGCGAGCATCGTCCCCCTCGGTCGGCTGCGGTGGATCGGCTTCGGCCACGTGGAGTCCGACGAGTGCGGCTCGATGAACGAGTTCCTCGCCGCCGCGCCGCGTGCCCAGGTCGCCCACGGCGCCCTCGGCTGCATGGTCTCGCTCGACGACCTGTGCGACCGGGCACCGCGCAAGCTGGCCGATGGGGAAGTCATCGACCTGGGCGGCAAGCGCGTTCGCCACATCGACACGCCGCACGTCCCGCACAACTGGGAGTCCCGCGTACTCTTCGAAGAAACCACAGGGACACTGTTCTGCGGTGATCTCTTCACCCACACGGGCGACGGTCCCGCCCTCATCGACGGCGACATCGTCGGGCCCGCGCTTGCCGCGGAAGAGATCTTCCATTCCACGGCGCTGTCTCCCGCCACCGCAACGACGATCCGCCGGCTGGCGGCGCTGCAGCCTCGCACCCTCGCGCTAATGCACGGTTCATCGAAGCGAACCCGCTGCGAGGATGCCCTCGTGCAGCTCGCCGACGCATACGATTCAATGCTGATCACAGCCTGAGGATACGACCATGGACAAGCTGAGCCTGCAGAACCCCCTGTTCGCGACCTACGTCATCGCTGCAACGATCATGATCCTGAAGGCGGTGAGCATGTCGTGGCTGACCGTCGTGCGCATGATGAGCGTCAAGGGCGGCTTCCGCTCTCCGGAGGACCTCAGGAAGACGCCACTGAATCCGTCTCCCGATCCCAAACAGCTCGAGCCCGACGAGCGCGTCGAGCGGATCCGGCGGATCCAGCTCAACGACCTGGAGAACCTGCCGTTCTTCCTGTGTGCGGGCTTCCTCTACGTGCTGACGGATCCGTCACTGCTGCTCGCACAGGTGCTCCTGTACGGATACGTGGTGTCCCGCCTCCTGCACTTTGCCGCGTACATGACCGCACGGACCCACGACACGCGCGCCACACTATGGACGGTGGGCTCGCTCATCCTCATTTTCATGACCGTGCGCACGTTGATCGCGGCGATCGCGTAGCGACGAGCGACAAATGGTCGACCTGTCCAGTTTCGCGATCACCAGGAAGTGGCCCGCACAGCACCCGGAAAGGATTCAGCTGTACTCCTTCCCGACGCCCAACGGCGTCAAGGTCCAGGTCATGCTCGAGGAGACGAGTCTGCCGTACGAGTCTCATCTGGTGCGCTTCGACACCGCCGACCAGATGTCGCCTGAATTCCGTTCGCTCAATCCGAACCAGAAGATCCCGGCCATCCTGGATCCCGACGGCCCGGGCGGCAGGCCACTCGCCCTGTTCGAGTCCGGGGCGATCCTGATCTATCTGGCCGAGAAGGCGGGACAATTTCTGCCTCGCGACCCGGCAACGCGTTACGAAACGATCCAGTGGCTGATGTTGCAGATGAGCGGCATCGGCCCGATGTTCGGGCAGGTCGGCTTCTTCAACAGATTC
>Ga0316188_10000106_pt1 | contig 27178 bp, 26 predicted proteins | sample Phiworburrow1_MG_FD_204933 | JGI IMG/M metagenome (GOLD analysis project Ga0316188, IMG submission 204933) | Coastal sediment microbial communities from Maine, United States - Phippsburg worm burrow 1 | ecosystem: Environmental > Aquatic > Marine > Coastal > Sediment | place: USA: Maine... | reverse complement strand
ACAGGCTTGAAGGCGTCCAGATCGATAAAGAGCACCGCGGTGCGCGTGCCGTGCCGGCGCGCCAGGGCCATCGCCTGTTCGAGCCGGTCGAGCATCAACGCGCGGTTGGGTGTGCGGGTCAGGCCGTCCAGCTGGCTGTTGCGGATCAGTTGGTCGAATTGATCGGCAGCCGTGTCGGCCGACTCTTGCGCTCGTAGCGCCGACAGCACCAGTTGCTCGTTGGCTTCGCGCAAGTGGGCGCCGAGAGTGTCCGGCGTTGCGGCGCGCGCGGTGGCCAGTTCGAGTTGCAGTCGGGCCAGTTCGGCGCGCAACCCGGCCACTTGCTGCGCGAGCGCGGCGCGCGTTCCCGGTCGCGGCCGCGGCTGGCGACGATCGGTCGACCCGGGTTTCATGGCTCGTCCGACAGGGCCTAGCCTTCTGCCACCGGCAAAGGCATTTCGGCCCCATCGAACGATGCGCGATTGCGCGGTTGGCCGCCCAACAATCCCTCATGGTCGGCCAGCATCTCGTCGACCTGGATGCCATGTTCGTCGATATGGAACAGTCGTAACTCGTTCGAGTGCATGCTGGCGCGTACCTTGACCACCGCCATCACGCGCCGCAGGCGACTGTCCACTTCGATGTAGCGCTGCACGATGATTGCGTCGGTGAGAAAGGCGGTGCCATAGGGGCTGAAACTGAGCTCGTCGAAGCGGTCCTCCAGCTCCGAGGTCATTAGCAGTGTCACGCCTGTGCTGGCCAGCGCGGACACCAGGCGAAGCAGTGATTCGCGGAAGTCGTCGCGAAACGTCGGTGCCAAGGCCAGCACGAAGCCCGACAGCGAATCGATGACCACGCGACTGGCCTTCAGCCGCGTGATCTCGCTGATGAGCAGCATTGCGATCTCGTCCACCGACAACGCCGGAGCCCAGGTTTCGATAGCGCCGATGCGGTCGGCTGCCACCAGTTCGGCGATGCCGGCACCCCTGGCGCGGTCCGGGCGCTGCTCGAAGGCGGCGATGACGCCGGTTTCGCCCACTCGTGCCCCTTCGGCCAGAAAAGCGGCTGCGAGAATGCTCTTGCCAGAGCCAGACGGACCGGCGACGAGAAGCGAGTAGCCGCGTGGCAGCCCGCCACCCATCATCGCATCGAGCCGCGCGACGCCGAGTTGTAGCCGCTCGCCGTGCGCTCCGCTCCAGCCTTTTGCCTCGGGAGCGCTGGACTGCGGCGGTGCGAACACGTGCAGCCCGGCGTCGCTGATGCGAAAGCTGTGCAGCCCCGGGAGCGTGGGCTGGCCGCGCATCTTGATGACCTCCATCTTGCGCACCACGGAATTGCGCTCGACGCTCTGCTGCAGCCAGATCAGTCCATCGCAGACCGTGAACACAGGGTTCGGGGCGGACCCTCTGAAGTATTCGCCGATCAGGAAGGTCGTGGCCTGCCAACTCGTCAGCAGCACGCCCAGGTCGTGTATGAACTGCTGCAGGTCGACTACAGGCCCGCGCCGGCTTTGCCCCTCCATTGCCACCGTGCTGAAGGACTCGATGAACACCAGGCCCGGCGCTCGTGCTTCGACCTCGCCGACGATGCGCTTCAGTACCCTTTCCAGGTTGCCGGCCTTGAACTCGTCGGTCAGGTTGATGAAGCGTATCGAGCGGTTGAGCTTGTCGAGATCGAAGAAGTCGAACTGCTGCTGATAGCGCAGCATCTTCAGCGGCGGCTCGCCGAGCATCGTGAAATACAGCGCCGGTTGCTCGGGTGTCGCCAGCGCGAACATGATCTGGTGCGCCAGCGTTGTCTTGCCGCAACCGGGCGGGCCTGCGATCAGATTGAACGAGAATTCCGGCAGCCCGCCGCCCAGAATTTCGTCCAGACCGGGTACGCCCGTGGCCAGGCGGCGAATAGTGGTCTTGGAAGAGATCATGGCGTAGGTTCCTCTCCGGCCGAGCCGATCAGTGAAAAGTCTGTTGCGGTATTGAGAAGACGCTCGCTCAAGGGCGCGCCGATCAGCCCGGCCAGCAGGTCACGGAAGACCTGCATCAACGCACTGTGGGCGGTGGCCGCATCGGCTTGGGACAGCTTTACCAGGGCGCTGCGCAGCAGCTCGAAATCGCCGGCAGCGCCGGAGGCTTCTTCGGCCAATGCCAATCCCGGGCGTGCGTCGCGCAACGCGTACAGGCTGCGCCTGAACAGCGCCGCAACGCCAGCGGCGCCCAGGATTGGTGACAGCTTGGCCTCGATACGGCACCACTGTGCTACAGCCGCATCGGCCACCTGACCGCCGCATGTGCCGGTCGCGGCCACGCTGTAAAGCGCTGCGCGCGCCGGGCTAGATCTGTCATGGGCGCTGATCATTCGTTTTAGGCGTACGCGTCACAGGGGACGGCCATGGCTGGCGCACATGTGGACGCTGCTGCCGGGGCTTGTCCTCGCCGTTCAAGCCAGCCACCGACTTCGCCAAAACGGCGAGGCAAGACACGGCAATCCGCAGGCGCGCACGCACCCGGGGCCGGTCCAAATGGGTTGGCAATGGCGATCTGCAGGCATTTCATGCCACGCAGTGTGGCCAACGCTTGGCGCCTCGTCTGTATGCCAACGCACGTTGGACGGAATCAAGCGTACGCGTCGCGCGGCGAAGGCATCGTGGCGGTGAGCACGGGCCAAGCGGACTCGCGCGTTGCAACCCTGGCCCATTTGCCAGGCCGATGCCGCAGCGGCTTCAGCGTCGATACTTACACCCATGCTCGACATCGCCGCTTTCTGTCTGGTCATCACGGCTCTGCTGTCCTACCTGAACCATCGCTTCGTCGGCCTGCCCACGGCCATCGGCGTCATGACCACGGCGCTGGCATGCTCGTTGGCTATCGTCGCACTGAGTACCCTGGGCATCACCAGCCTGCCGCTGCGCCTCGAAAAAGAACTGCTTCATTCGATCGATTTCAGCGAAGTGCTGATGCAGGGGATGCTGTCGCTGCTGCTCTTTGCCGGCGCGCTGCACGTAGACCTGAGCGAGCTTAAGGCCTACCGGTGGCAGATCGGCGCACTCGCGCTGCTGGGCACGGTGCTGTCCGCGCTGGCCGTGGGCTACGGCGTGTGGTTTGCGCTGCCCCTTGTCGGGCTGCAACTGCCACTGGTGTACTGCCTGCTGTTTGGCGCGTTGATCTCGCCGACCGATCCGATCGCGGTAATGGGCATCCTGAAGTCCGCCGGGGCGCCCAAGAATCTGGAACTGGTCATCGCCGGCGAGTCACTGTTCAACGACGGGGTCGGTGTCGTCGTGTTCTCGCTGCTGCTGGGCATGCTGGCCAGCGGGGCAACACCCACGCTCGCGCACGCCAGTGAATTGCTGCTGCAAGAAGCCGGTGGCGGCATCCTCTACGGGCTGGTTCTGGGCTATGCCACATTCCTGCTGCTGCGCAGCATCGACAGCTATCAGGTCGAGGTGCTGCTGACGCTGGCCGCGGTGACCGGCGGGTACGCCCTGGCACGACACCTGCACGTGTCGGGCCCGCTGGCCATGGTGGTGGTGGGCCTGGTGATCGGCAACCACGGCCGCGCCAAGGCCATGTCCGACACCACGCGGCGCTATGTGGACATGTTCTGGGAGCTGCTCGACGAGATCCTGAACGCCGTGCTGTTCGTGCTCATCGGCATGGAGGTGCTGCTGGTCAGCTTCTCGGCCGGCGTCTTCGTGGGAGCCGCCGTTGCAGTGGGCGTCACGCTGCTGGCGCGCACACTCACAGTCGGCCTGCCGGTGCGTGCGCTGCACCGATTCTTCAAGCTGCCGACAAGCGCCTGGAAACTGCTCACCTGGGGCGGGCTGCGCGGCGGTATCTCGGTGGCCCTTGCGCTGTCGATTCCCGCAGGCCCGGAACGCAGCGTGGTGTTGTCGCTTACCTACTGCGTCGTGGTGTTCTCCATCCTGGTGCAGGGCCTGACGGTCGGGCGCCTGGCTAGAGCCACCGTTGCCGAGAGCCGCGTCACCGCATAGCCGGTCGATTGGGCTGACGGCCGTACATGGACACCCCCGGTTTGCCAAGCCTTCAGTTCATGACGGCTGGGAGGGAAGATTGCACCCGTACATCCGGACTTTGGTTGCGGCATGGCCGCTGTCCGGGCGCGGCTCGAAGATCGATTCCCCAAAAACTCGCGACATGGAAGCTGATCACCTATTGAGCGGGCAGCGTGAAGTATGAGTGCGGTGACTCGACCGTCAGCGCCCGGATATGAGCGCCAGCGCACAGACAGTCCGCTGTCGAGGACTCAGCATTCCAAGTCCCCAATTCCAAGGAACTGACATGAGCAAAGGCAAGCACGGCAATAAGGAAGCCAAGAAGCCGAAGAAGGTTCCGGTGGTTGTATTGCCGCCCGCCCCTGTCGGTGCAACGCCTGGCGCCTTGGCCGTAGCCGCGCTGCGTAAGAAGAAGTGGTAATTCGAGCGTGCACCGCGCGTGAAGGCTTTCTTCACGGTTGAGACAGTGGGACTGATGTAATTGGCGCAATGTGCCATTGCGTCACCGGCACATTGGTGGGTTGGTGTGGTTGAGCTTCGTCAGCTGCCATGGACCGCCCGTTGAGCGGCACGCCGTCGTTCACCGCATCAACCGTTGATCCGCTTTAATTCGCGAATCCGCCTCAGGATGTCGATTCGAATCTGCGCTGCCGACTTTGCGGGAAGGATGGCGACCAAGTTGAAGCGCGCCCATGTGACCGCGTTCGCTCTTCAGCAACTCCCCGCGACGACTTGCTTCGCAAGATGCCACCACCGACCCATTGACTGACCTCGCCTCTACCCGCGCCCGCATCGGCGTGCAGATGGCCTGAGGCCGTTCCGCGGCGGGCCCGAGACTTGCATGCGTTGGCGTGCGGTGCATGCGACCCTGTCGGTCGCATTTCAGGAGGGCGGGCACATGAACGGACTGGGTGGGTTGAACAAGTCGCCAAAAGGCGTCGTTATCGGGTTGGCGCAGCTACAGTTGCCGGTGGTCGAGACGCCGACCCAACTGGCGGCACAAGCTGAGCGCATCTGCTGGATGGTCGGCAAGGCACGGCGCAACCTCGGCACCATGGACATGGTGGTCTTCCCAGAATACGCGCTACACGGCTTGTCGATGAGCACGGCACCCGAGCTGATGGTCTCACTGGACGGCCCCGAGGTGGCCGGATTCAAGGCCGCCTGCGTGCAGCACAAGATCTGGGGCTGCTTCTCGATCATGGAAGCCAACCCTCACGGCAACCCGTACAACACCGGGCTGATCATCGACGATCAGGGTGCCATCCGACTGTATTACCGCAAGCTGCACCCTTGGATCCCAGTCGAGCCCTGGGAGCCAGGCAATATGGGCGTGCCGGTCTGCGACGGGCCGAACGGCAGCCGCATCGCGCTAATCATCTGCCACGACGGCATGTTCCCCGAGATGGCGCGCGAGGCCGCCTACAAGGGTGCCGAGATCATCCTGCGCACTGCCGGCTACACCGCGCCGATCCGCCATGCGTGGAAGATCACCAACCAGGCCAACGCGTTCCAGAACCTGGCCCTAACCGCCAGCGTGTGCCTGTGTGGCAGCGACGGTAGCTTCGACAGCATGGGCGAAGCGATGTTCTGCAACTTCGACGGCACCATCATCACCGAAGGTGGCGCACGCCCCGACGAGATCATCACCGCCGAGCTGCGCCCCGACTTGGTGCGCGAAGCCCGCGCCGTGTGGGGCGTCGAGAACAACATCTACCAGCTGTACCACCGCGGCTATGTCGCCGTGAAGGGCGGCGCGCAGGACTGTCCGTACACCTTCATGCGCGACATGGTGGCCGGCGTGTACAAGCTGCCCTGGGATGCCAGTATCCAGGTGCGCGACGGCACGCCCTGCGGCTTCTCGCCGCCGACTCGACACTACGCCGGGGCCGAGCCGAACCCTTCGGAGGCACCGCCGCGCTGACGGGCCGGCCGTCGGTGTGAGCCGGTCGCGCCTGCTTGGGGGTCGTACCAGCATTGCACGGTGCTGGATGGCGTGTAAGTGTCCCAGACAATGGGGTACGAGAACTGTGCATTGCAAGAGTCCACTCCTGGTCGGAATAATCGCCGTCAACCGTCAACCGTCAGCGGTCCAAGAACATCAACTCCTCTGACGGCTTCAGGACGATGACTTCGGGCAACTGGTCGTCAATACGCGACCGAGGCTGTGTGGAGACTCGGCCGTAGTGCAGTTTCGAGTTTCCTTGAACCCTTGTCGATATCGCGATCGTCGATCCTGGGCCGAACTTAGAGGTCAGCGTTTCGCGCGATGTGCGTCGCGAGGACTTTTCACACAACCTCGACCCATTGCTTACGGCCGGCGGACCGGATGGATCGCCTGGCGGCCGACGCTCGTAGGGTCGACTCGACAGTCTTTTCAGGCGCAAGTCCGTTCGATGTATACGTGCAGCCGTTCGTTTTGAAGTTCCTGGTGACTGGCATTGACCACAGTTCGGTGACGCGCCAATGGTGCGCGTATAGCGAAGGACTTCAGGCCTGAGCAGTGCGCAGCCGCTTCCCCGTGGAGCCAGCGACTTGCGTGAGATGCAAGCGCACGAGCGCTCGGGCAGCCTTGCTGCCCCGTCGGCAATCGCTCAGGACGCGCACGTTCGGGTCCCAGACGCCGCGCACCAGGAACTCGCCCACCACGCGCGGCGTGCGGGTCAGGTGCGTTTTCAGCGCTGGCGCGATCAGCGCATTGCGCGACAACGCATATATGCACTCTTGGAAACGCATGTCGGCAGCACACTCATCTTCGTTCCCGCCCCGCCCTGCCCCACCCCGGCCAAGGCCATAGCGGCGAGCCTATGACAGTGCGCAGCGTCGCCCGCTGGCGCGCACCCGAGCTTCGCCGCGCCGATGTCCCGATGGTTGTCAGGGTCGGCGACAGGCATCATCATGGCGCCAGCCGCCTGCTCCGCAGGTATCACACAGGAGACCCGCGATGGCAAGACTCAACGTCAACGGCCAGGTGCGCGAACACGACGCCGAACCCGACACGCCGCTGTTGTGGGTGCTGCGTGAACAACTCGGTCTGACCGGCACCAAGTACGGCTGCGGCGTGGCGCAGTGCGGCTCGTGCACCGTGCATATCGACGGCGCACCGGTGCGCAGTTGCGTGTTGCCGGTCTCGGCGGTCCAGCCCAGCCAGACGATCATCACCATAGAAGGCCTCTCGCCGCAAGGTACCAACGCGCTGCAGAAGGCCTGGGTGGAGAACGACGTGCCGCAATGCGGCTATTGCCAGAGCGGCATGCTGATGGCCGCCGCCGCGTTGCTGAAGAACAAGCCGCGGCCCAGCGACGCCGACATTGATGCTGCGATGACCAACATCTGCCGTTGCGGCACCTACAACCGGGTGCGCGCAGCGATCAAGCAGGCGGCCGGCGAAACCGAGTCGGCCGGCCTGGACATCGTGCATGTGACGAGGAGCGCGTCATGACCGAAATCGATCGCGACCGGGCACGTGCTGTCCAGCCGCAGGCGCTCGGGCATACCGAAGCCGATGGGCAAGGCAGCGGTTTGCAGTTGAACCGCCGCGAATTCCTCGGCGCCGCCGGCGCCAGCGTGGCCGCGGGTTCGCTGGTCTTCGGCTTCGCCACCCGCGCCGCTGGTCAGGGCATGCCGCCCGAAGTCAACGCCTGGGTCGTGGTGCAGCCGGACGAGCGCGTGATCATCCGCATCGCGCGCAGCGAAATGGGCCAGGGCACGCTCACCGGGCTGGCGCAACTGGTGGCCGAAGAGTTGGACTGCGACTGGGCGCGCGTCAGCACCGAGTACCCGACGCCGGGCCAGAACCTGGCGCGCCAGCGTGTTTGGGGCAACTTCAGCACCGGCGGCAGCCGCGGCATCCGCGAATCTCAAGACTACGTACGCAAGGGCGGCGCCGCAGCACGCATGATGCTGGTGCAGGCCGCAGCCGACGAGTGGAAGGTGCCAGCCGCAGAATGCAGCGCCGCCGCTGGCGTCATCACACACGGCGCCAGCAACCGGCGCACCACGTACGGCAAGGTGGCTGCGGTGGCAGCCAAACTGAGCCCACCCACCGACGTGAAGCTCAAGCACCCCAACGACTGGAAGCTTGCTGGCAAGCGTCTGGCGCGCTTGGACACGATCGACAAGACCAACGGCAAGCAGATCTACGGTGCCGACCTGCAGTTGCCCGGCATGCTCAACGCATCGATCCGCGCCTGCCCGGTGTTCGGCGGCAAGCTCAAGGCCTTCGACGCAGCCAAAGTGGCCAGCATGCCGGGCGTGAAGAAGGTCGTGCCGGTGGGCGATAACGCGGTCGCGGTGGTCGCCGACACCTGGTGGCATGCCCATAAGGCGCTGCTGGCGCTGCCGATCGAATGGGATCTGGGCGCGAACGCTAATGCTCAGCAAGCCGCCTTCAACGCCATGCTCCGGGCCGGGCTGGATGCCGAACAGGCCGTCGCCGGAAACAGCCAGGGCAATGCGAAAGAGGCGCTGGCCGGTGCGGCTCGCCGGGTCGAGGCGATCTACGCCTACCCGCACCAGAACCACGCCACGATGGAGCCGATGAACGCCACGGCGAAGTGGACCCGCGAGCGCTGCGAGGTGTGGACACCGACACAGAACGGCGAGGGCGCGCTCGCCGCCACCGCCGAGGCCGCGGGCCTGCCGCCTGCGCAGTGCGAGGTGTACAAGATCCACCTCGGCGGCGGTTTCGGCCGGCGTGGCGCGGTGCACGACTGGGTGCGCCAGGCGGTGCAGATCGCCAGGCAATTGCCGGGCACGCCGGTCAAGCTGCTGTGGTCGCGCGAAGAGGACATGACGCACGGCCTGTACCACCCGATCACGCAGTGCAAGCTCAGCGCGGGCCTGGATGCGCAGGGCAAGCTGCAGGCGCTGCACATCCGCATCTCGGGCCAGAGCATCCTGGCCGGCATCTTTCCGCAGAACGTGCGCGACGGCCGCGACCCAGTGGTGTTTCAGGGTCTCAACGCCGGCGGTACCGAGGCCGCCTTCGGCTACAGCGTGCCCAACCTGCTGATCGACCATGCGATGCGCAACCCGCACGTGCCACCCGGTTTCTGGCGCGGCGTCAACCTCAACCAGAACACGATCTACATCGAGTGTTTCATCGACGAGATCGCCCATGCCACCGGCAAGGACCCGCTGGCGCTGCGCCGCGAACTGATGACCGCGCACCCCAGGCACCTGGCCGTGCTCAACGCCGCCGCCGAGCGTGCCGGCTGGGGCAAGCCAGCGAGCGACGTCAACGGCCAGAAGGTGTTTCGCGGGCTGGCGCAGACGCACGGCTTCGGCAGCTACGTCGCCGCCTGCGCCGAGGTCTCTGTGGACATGGACGGGGTGTTGAAGGTGCACCGCATCGTGGCTGCCACCGACTGCGGCCACGCCGTCAACCCGCAGCAGATTGAGGCCCAGGTCGAGGGCAGCTTCGTCTATGGCCTGAGCGCGATGCTCTACGGCGAATGCACGGTCAAGGACGGCGCCATCGAACAGAAGAACTTCGACAGCTATCCTGTGATGCGCCTGCATGAGATGCCCAAGGTCGAAACCATCGTGATGCCCAGCGGCGGTTTCTGGGGCGGCGTCGGCGAGCCGACCATCGCGGTGGCCGCACCGGCGGTGCTCAACGCCGTCTTTGCCGCCACCGGCAAGCGCATCCGCGAGCTGCCGCTGCGCCATCACAGCCTAAAGGCCTGAGGCAGCATGCTGGCGTCGCTGGTGCTGGGTGCGGGCATCGCGGTGACGGTGTTGGGCGACGGCATCCCCATGCCGCTGACCGACACTGCGGGCGACGCCGCGCGCGGCCGTGCCATCGTCGCCAACCGGCAGCTGGGCCTGTGCCTGCTGTGCCATAGCGGACCGTTTCCCGAAGTGCACGACCAGGGCAACCTGGCGCCCAGCCTGGCCGGCGCCGGCAGCCGCTGGAGCGAGCCGCAACTGCGGCTGCGCATCGTCGACAGCCGCTACCTCAACCCCGACAGCCTGATGCCGGCGCTTCACCGCGCCGAGGGTCTGACGCGCGTCGGGCGTGCCTGGCAGGGCCGGCCGGTGCTCGATGCGCAACAGGTCGAAGACGTGGTGGCCTTCTTGCGCACGCTGCGATGATGCGCCGCCGCCAACTCGTGCTGGCCCCGGCAGCGGCGCTGCTATGCCGGCCAGCGCACGCCACGCCGGCCACACTGCAGGCTGCGATCGAGGCTTTCACTGGCGGGGCGCCGTTGCGCGAAGGCCGCATCCGACTCGACGTGTCGACGCTGGTGGAGAACGGCAATACGGTACCGGTGTCGCTAAGCCTGGACGGCGCGGGGGGCTCGGGTACAAGCGATGCGGTACGCCGAATGGCGTTGTTTACCGAGCGCAACCCACGGCCCGACGTAGCGGTGTTCGAGTTTGGCCCGCTCGCCGGCGCGCCGCGCGTGGCCACACGCATGCGACTGGCAACCTCGCAGACACTGGTCGCGGTAGCGCAAATGGTTGACGGTAGTTTCTGGCAGCACCGCGTGCAGGTCATCGTGACGCTCGCGGCCTGCGTCGAAGGCGGCTGATAACGATGGCACGCGCTATCCTGACCGTGCCGGCCAAAGCGCGCGTGGGTGAGGTGGTGGAAGTGCGCGCGCTGATCCAGCATCCGATGGAGACGGGCTACCGCAGCGACGCCGCCGGCCAGCGCCTGCCGAGCGATCTGGTGCGCCGCGTCGAGTGCCGCTTCGACGGCGAACTGGTGCTGGCCGGTGAACTGCACGCCGCGATCGCCGCCAACCCGTACCTGGCTTTCGCGCTGCGAGTGCCGCACAACGGTACGCTCAGCGTGACCTGGCAGGGCGACCGCGGCTTTACGCACACCGAGTCGGCACGCATCGACGTCACATGAGTGGCTGGTTGGTTCGATGCGGGTTGGTCGGCGGCGCCCTCTGCGCGGCCCTAGCCGCCGCGGCTGAGCCGCGCCAGTCGGGTGTCGAGTTCATGAGCCCGGCCACGCAGGCGCTGCAGCGCGACGATGCAGCGAACCCGGCCTTCCTGTGGGTGAAGGGCGGCGCGCAGCGGTTCGAGGCCGCGTGCGCACGCTGCCACAGCGTGGCCGACATGCGTGGCGTGGCCACGCGCTACCCGGCATGGGATGGTGCGCTGGGCAAGCCGGTGACGCTGTCGGCGCGCATCAACCTGTGTCAGGAGCGCCACGTCGACGCCGCGCCGCTGGCGGCGGAGAGCGAAGCGCTGCTCGAACTCGAGAGCTTTGTTGCCCACCAGTCGCGTGGCCTACCGATCGCCGCACCTTCCGATCCAAAGCTGGCGCGCGCGCTGCAGCTTGGGGCGAAGCTGTACGTGCAGCGCATGGGGCAGCTCGACTTCTCGTGCGCGCAATGCCACGACGCGCACGCCGGGCGGCGCCTGGCCGGCAGCACGATCCCACAGGCCCACCCCACCGGCTATCCGATATACCGCCTGGAGTGGCAGAGTGTGGGTTCGCTGCAGCGGCGGCTTCGCCAGTGCCAAAGCGGCGTGCGCGCCGAGCCATATTCCTACGCCAGCGACGAACTAACCGCACTGGAGCTGTACCTAAACCAGCGCGCCGCGGGCATGATCATCGAGACCCCCGCCGTACGCCCGTGAGCGCTGCCTTTGCGCTCGAACCTGAATGGTGCGTAGCACGAACGTACGGCAGCGAACGCCGTCGGCGAAGTGAGGCGCCGCCTGCCAGGCCGATGTAGCACACCGGCCGATGACGGCGGTAGTGCGCGAGCATCCCTGGAAAGTGCCTGCCCTGACTGGCAACGGCTGGCACTGCCACCAGCAAGTCGCAGGGATTCTGCATCAACTACTCCTGTGTCAGATTCCAGGCGAAGAGGTCGGCGCTCCGACATTCAAGTCGCGACCCAGAACTGCAGGTGAGGCGGTCGAAATGATGGCGGCAAAGCCGACATAGAAGAACTGCCGCGGTGTCCCATTTTTAGGGGGCTGGCGCTGCAGTGCAGCGGGAACTGCTTGGCGCTGCAATCCGAAACAGCGGCGCTGATTGCCTATCGCCGGTCATGCGCGTACCCTGAGCCCTGCCCCAGAATTTGGGAGCGCGGTAGGCTACCTGCCTGTTCAACGCTTCATTCCTTCATTCACAAATCACGCCGGTCTTGACTGGCGCAGGAGTTTTTTATGAGCTTGAGCACGTTACGCACGACCAACGGTCATGGCCGCCTCTACGACAGCGTGGTAGACACGATCGGCAACACGCCGTGCATTCGCATCAACCGCATCGCACCGAAGCACGTCCGCTTGTATGTGAAGGCCGAGTTCTTCAATCCGGCCGGTTCGATCAAGGACCGCCTTGCGATCAGCATCATCGAAGGGGCCGAGCGTCGTGGCGAACTGAAGCCGGGGCAGACGGTGGTCGAGGCGACGAGCGGCAACACCGGCATAGGGCTGGCGATGGTCTGCGCGGCCAAGGGCTACCCGCTGGTCGTCACGATGGCCGACTCCTTCTCCATCGAACGTCGCCGCTTGATGCGCTTCCTGGGGGCCAAGGTGGTCCTGACGCCACGCGCGGCCAAGGGCCTGGGGATGTACCAGAAGGCCAAGGAGCTTGCCGAGGCCAATGGTTGGTTTCTGGCGCGGCAGTTCGAGACCGCCGACAACGCCGAAATTCACGAGAACACGACCGCGCGCGAAATGCTGGCCGACTTCCGCGGCGAGCGCCTTGATTACTGGGTGACCGGCTATGGCACGGGCGGCACGATGACTGGCGTCGCGAGAGCGCTGCGTAGGGAGCGCCCCGACACCAAGATCGTGCTCAGCGAGCCGTCGATCGCCCCGTTGCTCGGCAGCGGCATTGCGCAGGAACGCGGCCCGGATCACTCTCCCGCCGCTAGCCACCCAGCTTTCACCCCACACCCGGTTCAGGGCTGGACGCCCGACTTCATTCCCTACGTGCTGCAGGAGTCGGTCGACAAACATTACTACGACGAACTGATCCCGATCGCCGGCCCCGACGCGATCGCTTGGTCACGCCGGCTTGCCGCCGAAGAGGGCATCTTCACCGGCATCTCCGGTGGAGCCTCGCTGGCGGTGGCTATCCAGGTGGCCGAGCGCGCGCCCGAAGGTTCGGTCATCTGCTGCATGCTGCCCGACACCGGCGAGCGCTACCTGTCGACACCCCTCTTCGAAGGCGTAGCAACCGAGATGACACCGGACGAGGAGGCCCTGTCACGCTCCACGCCCGGCTACCAGATGCCTGCGGCCTGAAGCCGATGCTTGGATCTGTCTCGGGACGGCAACTCAAGCTACGTTCGGCTGCGCTGTCCCGCACTGTCGCGCGAGCTGCTCGGCCCTCCACCCGGCAACGATGGCCGCGACCGAGATTTCAATGTCGCGCGCCGTCGTCGCGCCCAAGGCGATTGACAAGCGCATCACCCAGTCTTCACGCCATTGCGCGCCAGCTGCGAAGCAGACGCCGTCATTCTGGATGCGTGCGATCACGGCCTCGGTGGCCGCGCGGCGGGCTTTGGCATCGCCCTCGCCGAAGTTCACGATCACCTGGTTCAGCGACACGGTGTTCAGCACCAGCACGCCCGGCTCCCTGGCCAGCATCTCGGCAAACTGCCGGGCCAGCGCGCAATGGTGCTCCACCATCTCGGCCACGCCCTGGCGTCCCAGCGTCTTGAGCATCGCGTACACCGGCATGCCGCGGGCCCGGCGCGAGAGTTCGGGCAGGAAGGCCGAAGGCACGCGGTCGCCCTCGCCGAGGGTCGGCAGGTAACTCGACCATTGGGTTGTTGCGCGTTGGTGGATCGTGCGATTCTTGACGATGGCGAAGCCGCAGTCGTAGGGTACTTGCAGCCATTTGTGCCCATCGGTCACCCAGAGGAGTCCGCACCTTCGATGCCCGCGGTCACCTGACGCAGACCCGGCACGGCCCGGGCCCTCAGTCCAAAGGCGCCGTCCACGTGCACCCAGGCTCCCGCGGCCTTGGTGAGTGGGAGCGCAAGGCTGGCGAATCGTGGCTTTCCGCGGGCAAGACGAGGTAGAGTTTGCTCCGCGCGCAAGCGCAATCAAATTGATGAATTGCTTGGCGGCTCAGCGAGCCACTCGGCCGGGAGTGCTCCATGTTGCATTACGCTGTCGTCTTTCTGGTCATTGCGTTGATTGCTGCCGTGCTGGGCTTCAGCGGAATTGCAGCCAGCGCCGCGGGCATTGCGAAGATCCTCTTCATCGTCTTCCTCATCCTCGCTGTCGCCAGCTTCTTCTTTGGTCGCGGCCGACGATGACAGCGTTCCTGGCGGGCCCATGGATCTGCCCGAATCTGCCCGTGCGGCGAAGCGATCAGCAGTGCTGCGGGCACTTCCGTAGCCGCTTCGGGCTGGCCGCCGCGCTTGGCGCTTCGATGTCATCAGTCTCGCCGTGCGCTTCATGAATTCCTGCGGCCCGAATGTGCTCAACTCAGTTGCCGGGAAGCTGCCCCTGGCGATAGGCAGTTGCTGGCCGGGACGATGTAGACGCTGAGGGCGGCCCTATGGAAGGCCAGCTTGACCGGCAGGTCTACGACAGTGAAATCAAACTGTCGAAGAGCCGCCCGCGACCAATTCTGTTGAAAAACTGGTTGCGAGCGCTCAGGAGCAGTTTCTAGGGGGTGCTTCGACGCTTGCTGAGGTCGTGATCGTCGCTCCTGGAGCGATCTGAGAGGTCGACTCTTGCGACCTCTGACGCAAAGGCTCGCAACCTGAGTTCTTCAACAGCATGGACCCAAACCGGCCGGTGGTCTGAGCGAATTCACTGCCGGTAACCGGTCATTCGGTAGCAGATTGGCCTGCCTCCTGTGCCATAGCCGCCGCGGTGGGGTCCCGTGCGAAATCATTGCACCAACTCCGTACACGGTAGCTTGGCGGCGCTGGCGCCAAAGGTCAGGAAGCGGTCGCGGCCGAGGTGCGTTGCGCGCGCCACGAGCAAGCAATCCGCGAAGTCGGCCCATGGGCACTGCTCAAAGAGGTCCAGGGCCTCTTCGACCGTCGGCGCGTGTTCGAACTCAATGCCTGGTGTCTCGAGCATCGCAATGACGGCTGCCCGCCGCGACCACGCCGACGCGGCGCAGACCGCCACTCGTAGCTTGCGCCCACGAAGACGAGACGCTTGCCACCGTGCCTGCACCAATCGCAGAGCGCGCCGTCGTTTCATTGAATAACCTCGTCGGCGCGCAGCAGCAGCGCTTGTGGCACCGCCAGGCCCATCGCCCTGGCAGTCTTCAGGTTGATGACCAAGTTGAACTTCGTCGGCTGCTCCACGGCCAGATCGTCAGGCTTGGCACCCTTCAGGATCTTGTCGACAAAATGCGCCGCGCGCCGCCAGATCAGGTTCAGGTCCGCGCCATAGTGGATCAGACCGGCATGACCCGCCTGCCCTTGATTCGCGGCAAATGCGGGAAGCCCACTCGCCGAAGTCAACTCGGCAATATGCCGTGCATGGCGGTACACCAGCCCTCCGGCCGGCAGCAAGGACCCGGCGTGCGCAGCCGTGGCGGCCTTGATGGCTGCGTCTATACCAGCGACATCGCGTACCTCGAAGGCAAGCAGCTTCCAGCCACGCTGGCGGGCCGCGGCTTGCACCGCCTGCCAAGTCAGCCGCGAGCCCGGGTCCCAGAGCACGGCCACCGGCGACGGCCCGGGGACCAGTTCCTTGAGCAGCTCGAGCTTCTTCACGGAGGCCTCGACCGACTGGTTGCTCAAACCAGTGAAGTTGGTGCCCGGATGGGCCAGGGTCTTCACGACACCCAGCCCAACCGGGTCCTCGGCACCCGCCATCACGATCGGCAGGGTCAAGGTGGCCTGCTTCAGCGCGGCCAAGGCGGGCCCGGCGGCAACGATCACGTCCACCCGCAGCTCGATCAGTTCGGCCACGAGGCCCGCAAAGCGGTCGACCTGGCCCGCTGGACTGCGTGTCTCGGTGACGAAGTCTTCGCCATAGACATGGCCGAGATCGCCCAGACCGTCCAACAACGCAGCCATAGGCGGCACCTTGGGCTGTGGCCCGGCCATTTCCTCGCTCGTTGAGCCGACGCCGAGCGCGCCGATCCGGTGCATGCTTCGCGTCGGCTGGGCCACGACTGACAGCGGCGCGAGCCACAACCCACCACATGCAATCAGGCCGTGTCGACGGATCATTGAATCACCTCATCAGCGCGCAGCAGCAGCGACTGGGGCAATGTCAGGCCAATTGCCCCCCGGCGGGATTCAAATCAATGGTCGAGTCGATCCTAGTCGGCTCGACCACAGACTTGCGATGCGGTTGCGTGTGTGCGCTGAAGCCTCACCGAGGTTGCTGCTACACCTAACCGAAATTCAGGATCCACTCGACGCCCTGAGCGTAAGCACCATCAATTGCTGTGCCTTCGGTCAGGTAGTCGCCACGCTCGACGGCAATGACCCTTGGCCGCGTCGGCCAGACCTGCTTGCAGACGACTAGCTTTGGCACGAACTTCCCACCATCTCCGGCACTCGCGCTGCAATGCAACTCATAGTTTTCGTGCCGATATATTCTGGATGCACCCATCGCTGCCGTCGGGATTAAAAGGGTCCTTATACGCTCTTGACGGCACGGGCAGTTCAGACGATCGGCCGAGAAGCGGTTTCCGCGGCCCTGAGCGGCATTGACGAACGGCTGCCACGAGCGCTCCAAGACACGGCAGAAGCGGTCTCACAGACACCTGGCCGATGGTCGCGAAGGGTCTTCAATGAATGGCCGAACGACACCATGCCGCCCGGGAGGGCGCGCTTCCAAGCCGCTAGTGTAGTGTTGCGTTCTGTTTGGAACTTAAGCGCGCATTGGCTCGAATGACCTTTTGCAGGATGTCTGCGGCGCTCTTGGCCCAGATGAACGGCTTGGGTTTGGTGTTGTGAAGCGCGACGTATTTGTCGATAGCGGCGACCAACTCGGGCACGCTGGTGAATACGCCGCGGCGCAGCCGATTGACGGTGATGTCGCGGAAGAATCGCTCCACCATTTTCAGCCACGACGCTGAAGTCGGCGTGAAGTGCATGTTGAAGCGCAGGTGCTTGGCCAGCCATTGCTGCACCTTCGGATGCTTGTGGGTGGCGTAGTTGTCGGCGATCAAGTGCAGCGTCTTGTCCTTGGGCGTTTCGCGGTCGATCTTGCGCAGGAATTTCAGCCACTGTGCGTGAGTGTGGCGCTGCTGGCACTGGCCGATGACTTGCCCGTCCAGCGCATTGAGCGCGGCGACCAGCGTGGTCGTGCCATTGCGCTTGTAGTCGTGCGTCATCGTCTGTGCACGCCCCTTCTTCATTGGCAGACCCGGTTGCGTGCGGTCCAACGCCTGCACCTGGCTCGTCTCGTCGCAGCACAGCACCAGAGCATGCTCAGGCGGGGACATGTACAGACCCACGATGTCTTCTAACTTCTCGACGAACTTCGGGTCGCGCGATACCTTGAAGCCGCGCACCAGATGCGGCTTCAGACCGTTGGCCTGCCAGTGGCGCATCACGGTGCTGGGGCTGACCTGCAGCACCGCAGCCATATTGCGCGTGCTCCAGTGCGTGGCCGCCTCGGGCGTACTCTGCGTGGTCAACTCCACCAACTTCGCAACGTCCATCTTCACTGGCGGTGCTCCGCGTGGCAGGTCCCGCTCGATGCCTTGAAGTCCGGCCTCCAGGTAACGCTCGCGCCAACGCGCCACCTGCACGCGCCCGACACCCAATTGCTCGGCAATGTCCTTGTTCTGAAGACCCTGTGCGGCCAGCAGCACGATCTGCGCGCGCTGCGCCAATCTGACGCTGGTGCGCTTCGAGCGCGCCAGTCTGGCCAGCTCGCCTTCCTGCTCATCCGTCAACTCAATCGCCGGGGCAACTCGCAATTGCTCGCTCCAATGCAAACCGAAGTAGAGCATTGGTGACCGATAATGCATTTAAGTTCACTCAAGAATCAAACACTACACTAGGAGTTCATCGATCAATCGTCGTCTTGCAATCACCGCTGCAGTGCTCTTCCTGTCGGCATCATCCCTCTGGGCACAGGACGATGCCGCCATCCTCCAGGGCCGGGCTAGAGATCCGTGAAGCTGCGCAGGATGCGCTGTCCACGCTGTACGAGATCCAACCGGCAGCACGCCATGCGATCGAGCACGCGGCCGGATATGCGGTGTTCAGCACCTTCGGCATCAAGCTGCTCTTCGCCGGCGGTCAGCAGGGCAAGGGGGTGGTCGTCAACAACCGCACCCACCGCCAGACATTTATGAAGATGGTCGGCCTGCAGGCCGGGCTGGGCTTTGGCGTCGCAAAGACGCGGGTGATCTTCGTCTTCGAGACCGTGAACTCGCTGCAAAGCTTCATCAACCAGGGCTGGGAGTTCGGCGCGTCGGGTTCACTGTCGGCTGCCGCCGACAGCCAGGGCGGCATGTTCACAGGGTCGTTTTCGGTCTCGCCCGGCGTTTTCGTCTACCAGATCACCGACACCGGGCTGGCAGCGCAGGCCACCGCCAGCGGCACCAAGTTCTTCAATGACGATGCGCTGAATTGAGCCGTCACCACGATCAAGCAAGGACAAGCCGATGAACCGCGCCCGAACTTGTTGAGTTGAGTGCCGCCGTCGCCATTCGCCGTGAAGCATCGCTGCAAACACACAGTTCGGTGACCATGTACGACGGCAAGACGCAGCTGCTGATCGACAACCCGATCGGCCGCTACCTGATCAATTCGCCGATGCTGCCGAAGATGAAGAAGAACGCGGATGGGTCGCTGACGCTGTACATCCAGAAGGATTCGCCCGGCAAGGCCAAGGAGGCAAACTGGCTGCCTGCGCCGGACGGCTCGATCTACATGGTGATGCGCCTGTACTGGCCGAAAGACACGCCGCCGTCTATCCTGCCGCCCGGCGACGGCACCTGGAAGCCGCCGCAGATCGTTGCCGCACCTTGAACTGGGGATGCCCCTGCCGCACCACGACCCGCGCATGAAATGAGCGCGCAGAAGCGGCGCCGGCGCGGGCTCAACGGATCGTCCTGGCCCGCGCCCTGGCCACCGTGGCCAAGGAGGTCATGAGGGAGGCGGCAATTCTCGATGGCGACCAGGCATGACGGCGGCCAACGACGGAATGTCGCTTCGCCATGCAGCCGTCAGCTTGTTACCGATGCGAGTCGTCCACATTCACGCGACCCGAAGCTCCCCCTACAGCGACTTCACGCCGTTCCAGGCGAGCTGCTCGGTGATGCTGAGCGCCAGAAGGGCAGACAGGAGCAGCTACTCGGGTCTTGGGTGTGCAGATGTTCGAAGCCGGGCGCGTGCAGTGCGATTGTCGAGGGCTTCGCGACCGAACTCCCGTGAGCATCATGGCGCCGAAAGCCGCAAATCCGGTGCGGCGCACTCGCGACGCCACCGCTGCTGCACTCGATCCCGTGAGCGTCAGCGCTCATGTCTGCGTCTGCGGAACAAAGGCTGCCATATCGCCGGTTGTTGCGGCCGCAACCCAGTGCCTTGAAGTCCCTCGGCTTAGGCCCTCAAGTCCCGAGCAGGTCGTTCTGCTCCTCTGCGACCAGGCGCTCGAGGATGCGCCGCGCCTCGAACCCGCCCATGTCGATGTTGAGTCGCATCAGATGGCGGGCGGGCTGCTCGGTGAGATTGCGCTGCTGGGCCTCTAGGATTCCGACATCCTCTTGGAAGATCGCCGCCTGGCCGTCCCGGATGTTCGCCGTGAGGGTCGTGTCCTCAATGTTGAAGTTTCGCGCCATGCCCCAGAAGTACCAGATCGAGGTCTCGGTCTCTGGAGTGATGAAGTCGACGACGATGCTCGAGACCTTCTTGGCGGCCGGGGCTTTGTGGCCACCGTGCCCGGCGTGAGCGACGCCGACCTCGATCATCACGTGACTGGGTGGGGTGAAGCGGCAGATCTGCCAGCGGTCGACAGGCACGTCATCGGCGAGGTGATTGCCACGCAGTGCGGCACGCCAGAACGGCGGCGCTGAGATGTTCGACATGAAGCGGCTCGTGATCGCCGAGTTGCCTTCGATACGGGTCGCCGGTGCCGACTCCTCGATCTCGGGTTGGCCGATGCTGGTGGCGTGTACGTAAGTCTCGTGTGTCAGGTCCATGAGGTTGTCGATCATCAGCCGGTAGTCGCAGGCGACGTGGTACAGGCCGCCCGCGTACGTCCAATCCGGGCTCTCGGCCCAGGGCAGGTGATGCAGCTGCGCCGGATCGGCCAGGCTCTTGTCGCCCGGCCAGACCCAGACGAATCCGTAGCGCTCGATGGCCGGATAGGCGCGGATCGTCGGCCGCACGCGCTGGCCCGGCATGCCGACGCACCGACCGTCACCACCCATGATCAAGCCGTGGTAGCCACAGACGATCGCGCCATCGTCGCGAATGCGGCCGAGCGACAGCGGCGCGCCGCGATGCGGACAGAAGTCCTCGAGCACCGATACAACGCCACCGGCACCGCGGAAGACGACCATGCGCTGGCCGCAGATGGTGCGGCCGAGGGGTGCAGCAACGATCTCATCGGAGGCTGCGGCGACATACCAAGCGTTGCGAACGTACACAGGAACCTCCAGCGTGCCATGAACGAATCAATTCCTTTATACATCCGGCAGCGCCAATGCCACCTCGGTTTGAACGTTGGATGTGCACAGGAGAAGATGTTTGCATTGCCGACGAAGGGTGCGCGCGCCTATGGCGCCGCGTTCGCTTGGCGGTCATGCCTGAGTCAAGCATGAAGGCATGGCTTTCTGATCGATAGCTTCCACTGAACATCAGAACTTGTTCAGTCATTGGTTTACTGTCATTGTGGGAGCTGCCACGTCGAACCAGTCTGGAAGGAAGATCAGTGCAATTCGGGCAAAGTTTGCTCAGACCCAAACCGCGTTCGGATCCAGGTTCACAAATCGTCCCCGACGCGTACTGGAGTCTGCCGGCAGAAGAGCTCCTGGCGAGATTGGGCTCCGACGAAGGCGGCCTTTCCAGTCGCAAAGCAAGCGCTCGGCTGAAGCTCCACGGGCCCAACGCACTCGACGCGACCAAGAGGGCAACGGCACCGGGCCTGTTCGCCAACCAGTTCAAGAGTCCGCTGGTGCTGATCCTGATGGTCGCCTCGATCATCTCGATGTTCGTTGGGGAGTGGGTTGATGCGGGCGTGGTCCTGGCCATCGTCCTGGGCAGCACCATTCTCGGCTTCGCGCAGGAATACGTCGCCGGCAACGCCATCGAAAAGCTGCGCTCCAAGGTCACCATCCATTCGAACATCCTGCGCGATGGTCAGCCGAAGAGCCTGCCATCGAGCCGGGTGGTCCAAGGCGATCTGGTGCTGCTGTCCGCTGGCAGCCTGATACCCGCCGACGGCGTCGTGCTGGAAGCGAAGGACCTCTTCGTCAACCAAGCGGTACTCACGGGCGAAACCTTCCCGGTCGAAAAGAAGCCCGGCGTCGCCACCGCCAAAGCCGGTCTGGCCGAGCGCAGCAACTGCGTGTACATGGGCACCAGCGTGAGTAGCGGCACTGCGCGCGTCCTGATCGCGCAGACCGGCAAGGCCACCGTCTTTGGGCAGATTGCGGGCAAGCTTGCCTTGCGCCCCGCCATGACCGAGTTCGAGCGCGGCATCCAGCGCTTTGGCTACCTGCTCACTCGCATCATGCTGGTGATGGTGGTCGGGGTGCTCGCCATCAACGTCTTCATGGCCAAGCCGCCGATTGACTCGCTGCTGTTCGCGCTGGCCTTGGCGGTTGGCCTGACGCCGGAGCTGCTGCCGGCCATCGTCAGCATCACGCTGTCGCATGGGGCCAAGCGCATGGCCAAGCTGGGCGTGATCGTGCGCCGGCTGAACTCGATCGAGAACCTCGGCAGCATGGATGTGCTGTGCACTGACAAGACTGGCACGCTGACGGCAGGCGTGGTGGCGCTCGACGGCGCGGTCGATATCGCCGGACAACCCAGCGTGGAGGTCTTGCGGCTGGCCAGCATCAATGCACGGTTCCAGTCCGGCCTTGCCAATCCGCTCGACGAGGCTGTGATCGCCGCGTCGAAGAGGGCCGACCTGGACCTTCGCGCAGTGCAGAAGGTCGACGAGATTCCCTATGACTTCGTGCGCAAGTGCTTGTCCGTCGTGGCTGCCGATACCGCCGGTGCGCGCACGCTTATCACCAAGGGCGCGCTCGACAAGGTACTGGCGCTGTGCGCCAGTGCGGGGGAAGACCAAGCCCCGCTCGATACCTTCCGGCGCGAGTGCATCGAAGCCCGCTTTGAGCAATGGAGCGGCCAGGGCTACCGCGTTATCGGTGTGGCCTCGCGCCCGGTGGAAATTCGCATCGGGTCCTATACGCGCAAGGACGAGCAGGGGTTGAACTTTGTCGGCTTCCTCCTGTTCATGGACCCGCCCAAGTCGGACGCGGGCCAGACGCTTATGGCTCTGGCGCAGCGCGGCGTGCAGCTCAAGATCATCACGGGCGACAACCACAAGGTGGCGCGCCATGTTGCCGAAGCAGTGGGAATTCCCGTCACGAAAGGCATCACCGGCCGGGAACTCAATGACATGGGCGACGAGGCCCTCATGCATGCGGTAGTGCGAACCACCGTCTTCGCGGAGGTGGACCCGAACCAGAAGGAGCGAATAATCCTCGCGCTGCAGAAAACCGGCCATGTGGTCGGCTACATGGGTGACGGCATCAACGACGCGCTGGCCCTGCATGCTGCCGATGTGGGCATCTCGGTGGATACCGCGGTGGACGTGGCCAAGGACGCAGCGGACTTCGTGCTCTTGCGAAAGGACCTGGGCATCGTGCGGCAAGGCATCGATGAAGGCCGGATGACCTTCGCAAACACCCTCAAGTACATCCTCACCACCGTCAGTGCCAACTTCGGCAACATGTTCAGCATGGCCGTGGCTTCCGTCTTTCTGCCCTTCTTGCCACTGCTGGCCTCGCAGATCCTGCTCAACAACTTCCTGTCCGATATCCCGGCCACTGCCATCGCCGGCGACCGGGTGGATGAGGAGATGGTGGCTCGGCCGCGCCGCTGGGATACGGCATTCATCCGCGACTACATGGTGCTGTTCGGGTTGCTCAGTTCCGTTTTCGACTTGCTGACCTTCAGCGCGCTGTTGTGGGTGTTCCAAGCCGCGCCGGAAGAGTTCCGGACCGGCTGGTTCATCGAATCGCTGCTGACAGAACTGGTGATCGCACTGGTGGTTCGTACCCGGCGCCGCTTCTATCGCAGCCGGCCAGGAAATTGGCTTCTCATCACTACTGTGGCGGTGATGGCAATTGCATTGGTACTGCCGTACCTGCCATTCAGTTCGATCTTCGGCTTCGTCCCGTTGCCTGCGCCGCTGATGCTCGGCATGATCGCTTTGACTCTGGCTTATGTGTTCGCCGTTGAGATGGCGAAGAAGTCCTTCTACGCGCGCGCGGGCAACGAGACCAAGTAGAGGAGTGGCGCTCAGCATCGTCGGGCTGAACAGGAAGCCAGCCCTCCTTCGTGCACAACACCGAGACGCCTTCTTGGTCCTTGCGGACCTGCATCGTGCCCGGCGTGGGGCTCACCCGCCCGACGAGCACACCCTTGCGCCTGAACTGGCAGTCGGCGCCCTCCGGATCGGTGTTCACGCCACTGGTCTGGGTGGTGCCACTGACCACCGTGGCGCAACCCGCGAGCATCGCGCCTACGAGCATCCACAGCAGCCCCACCAAGACGCGCAGCAAGATCGACTCCGCTTTCCTGCGATCGTCACGCTGGCGCTACGGCATTCCACAGCAGGGCGCTGCACGTTGCGCCCCGTCAACAGGCGCCAACAATCCTGCGCGACATGCGACAGGCCCGCCAGTTCGGCGCCAAGTGCGCCTGGAAGGCCGCAGCCAGTGCCACGTCTGGCAGCGCCCATTGCGCGCGGTAGCGTGCGGCAGATGCGTCAGGCAGAACACCTCACGGAACGCAGTAGCATCTCGAATGTGGGGATGGCTGCCCTAGCGGGCTCGCTCTTGCAGAACGAGATCGGTCCGTCGTGGGACCGAACTTGACTGCTGAAAGCGTCGAAAGGCCAGCTAAGGTCAGACGGAATTGACAGCGGCTGTCGCACGCGCACACCAGATCGTCGGACGTCGCCAAAGGACAATGGGTGATGCCTTCCCCGATCCCGCCCCCGCCGCCTGCCGCACCCGCACCGGCGCCAGTTCCCGTCTTGGCCATCGCGGCCTTGTCGCTCGCGGCCTTGGCCAGTGGAGTGTCGCTGCGGCTCACGGACGCGTTGCTGCCGCGCCTGGCTCAGGAGTTCTCGGTGTCGCTCGGGCAGGCTTCTCAGGTGATCACCGCGTTCGCGGTTGCCTATGGCCTGGCACAGATCCTGTTCGGCCCGCTAGGTGACCGCTTCGGCAAATACCGGGTCGTGGCCTGGGCCTGTATGGCCTCAGCGCTTACGGCCTTACTGTGCGCCTGGGCGCCGGGGTATTCGACCCTGCTGATCGGCCGCTTGCTGGCCGGCGCGGCCGCCGCCGCCGTGATTCCCTTGTCCATGGCCTGGATCGGTGATGCCGTGCCCTATGAGCGGCGCCAGCCCGTGCTGGCGCGCTTCCTGATCGGTCAGATCAGTGGCCTGGCGCTAGGGGTCTGGGCCGGCGGCTACACGGCGGAACACCTGCCCTGGCGGACACCGTTCTACGGCGTCGCCGGGCTCTTTTTCGCGGTCGCCATGGTCTTGCAGTTGGCGCAATGGCGACTGCCAGCGGCCGCCTTGCGGGCGGCGTCGAACGTGCGCACTCCGCGGCCGACCATGGTGGGTGAATTCCGTGCCGTTCTGTCCAGGCCCTGGGCGCGCACGGTGCTGCTCACGGTCTTTCTGGAAGGGGCCAGTCTGTATGGGGCGTTCCCCTTCATCGCAGCGCATCTGCATCAGCGCTTCGCGCTCCCGCTCTCGGTGGCCGGTGGCATGGTGATGCTGTTTGCGGTGGGTGGCGTGGCATTTGCCTTGGCTGCGCAGGCGCTGGTGTTGCGGCTCGGGGAAGTGGTCCTGGTGCGGGCGGGCTCCATCGTGATGGCGATCTCGTTGCTGCTGGTCGCGGTGTCGCCGATCTGGTGGTGGGCAATCCCGGCCTGTGGCGCCATGGGGCTGGGCTTCTACATGATGCACAACACGCTGCAAACCCATGCCACGCAGATGGCGCCGGAGCGTCGGGGTGCCGCGGTGGCCGCCTTCGCCGGCTGCTTCTTCTTCGGTCAATCCGTCGGGGTCGCGATCGCGGGGCTGCTGGTCGGCGGCGTGGGTACTGGGTGGGTGTTGGCCATCGGCGCCGGCGGCGTGCTCTGGGTGGCCTGGAACTTCAATTGCCAGCGGCGCACGCAGTACAAGACTGCGGGCGGCATGCCTGCCTGAGGCGCTGTCCCTATTGATCCGGCAACATGAGGTCTTCACTCCGCGTACTTGACGATCGGGTCTTGGAAGTAGGCCCGAACGCGGTCACGATTGGCGGCGATGAACTGCATATGCTCATCGGCGGCGGCGCGCAGTTTGGCTTTGGTACGCACCAGCACCTTCGACCCTATGGCCTGCTTGAGATCGGAGTTCAGCCGTTCGTCGGCATTGAGCTCGGGGTTGTAGCTGGGTAAGTAGAAGACCTCGATGTCCTTCTTGTGCTCGGCCAGCCAGGCCTGGGCGTGCATCACTGCAAGCCCAGGTCGTCCAGGATCAGGAAGACTTTCTTGCCACGGCGCCTGCCATCACGGCGCAACGCGTCCAGGAACTCGATGAGCCGTTCGTGGTTGAAGGCGCCGTCGATGATCAGCCAGTTGGCTCGGTCCTGGTTGGTCACGGTGGAGATCATCGACAGCTTCTCGCGCGTGCCGCCCATAGCCATGGTCACCGGCGGGTTGCCGCGCGGTGCATAGCTGCGCCGACGCACATCGGTGTTGACCAGCGCCGTCTTGTCGCCCCAGTGGATCTCGCCGCGCCCGGTCTTGGCACGATGCTCGATAGCCAGGTACTGGTGATCGAGCCACTGCCGCACCGCCTCGGGGCGCTGCTCGTAGGCGCGCTTGATCGGCTTCTGGGGCCTGAAGCCCCAGCGCCGCCGCTACTCGCCAGTGGCACGGATGGACACTCGGATGACGAACTCGCGCTCGATGAACTGCATGACCGCGTTACGCGTCCACAGCGCGAACTCCATCTTCAGTTGCTCGGGCCGCTTGTCGCAGATGGTGCGTCGAACAATGGCCTCTTGCTCGGCGCTGAGCAGTCGCCCGTCCCCGGCGTTGCGACCGCGCGCGGCAGGCTTGATCGCCGGCCAGCCGCCCGCCGCAAACAGGTCAATGGCCTTCGCACCGTCGGGTAGCTCAGCCCCGTCAACGTCACGATCTCCATCACCCCGCTGCCCCGACGATGCAGCCGCACGACTTGATTGCGCCTCTTGTGCAACTGCTCCAGCTTCTGATATCAAGCGTCTTCTTTATCCATGACGCTCTAACTCTACCGGCCGCAAGACGGTCAGACTTCATGCGGCCGGCTCAACAGGTGGGTCAGGATCGTCTCGACCACCGGCCACCAGATGGCGCGTGCACACACGGTGATGCATGCGCCGCCACACGACGGCGCCATTGAGGCGGCGCGCGCGTGAGCGTTCGGCGCAGCGATTCGCGCCGCGGTCCTGAAGCGCGCCTTCAGCCGCCGTAGGCGTAGGGCCCGCCTCGCTCCAGCGCCTTGCGGTACGCCGGCCGCAGCTGGAAACGCTTGACCCAGGCATCGAGTGCCGGGAAACGGTCGCGCCCGCCGCGCGCGCCGGCGACTTCGCCGACGAAGCTCATCTGGATGTCGGCGCCGCTGAAGGCGCCACCGACCAGCCAGTCGAGGCCTTGCAGCGAGTGGTCGACAAAGCCGAGGTGGTTGGCGATCTCGCTTTCGATGCGCGGCGACAGCGGCGCGCCGGCATCGCCCAGGCGCGAAACGTACAGCTTCAGCAGCATCGGCAGCATGGCCGAGCCTTCGGCGTAATGCATCCACTGCTGGTAGGCGTCGTAGTCGGCCGACTGCGGCGCCGGCTGCAGTCGGCCGCCGCCGTGGCGGCGGATGACGTAGTCGATGATGGCGCCGGACTCGATGATCACTCGCTCGCCGTCGACGAGTACGGGCGACTTGCCCAGCGGGTGCACCGCCTTCAACTCCGGCGGCGCGAGCCGCGTCGTCGCATCACGCTGGTAGTGCCTGATCTGGTAATCCAGGCCGAGTTCTTCG
>Ga0316188_10000105_pt1 | contig 27204 bp, 28 predicted proteins | sample Phiworburrow1_MG_FD_204933 | JGI IMG/M metagenome (GOLD analysis project Ga0316188, IMG submission 204933) | Coastal sediment microbial communities from Maine, United States - Phippsburg worm burrow 1 | ecosystem: Environmental > Aquatic > Marine > Coastal > Sediment | place: USA: Maine... | reverse complement strand
GATTTGCCAGCAGATAGTGACAGGACGCGCTTTATCGCAGATAAGTGGCAGATATTCGCCCAAAAAACGCTTATTCTTCTTTATCGAAAACAACATTTTATGCCGAGATTTTGTTATTTTTATCAATTATCGATATAAGCATAGTCCAAAAATAGTTTTTTTATGCAGTACAATGACGACAGAATAATATAAAATTTCTATTAGATATAATTTGTGAAGATAACCTTATGAATTTAGATAGAGTCAGTTCAGGTAAAAATATACCTGATGAAATTAATGTCATCATTGAAATCCCTGCTCACAGCGACCCGGTCAAATACGAGGTTGATAAAGAAACAGGTGCTATGTTCGTTGATCGCTTCATGAGTTCAGCTATGTTTTACCCCTGTAATTATGGCTATGTGCCTCACACCCTGTCAAAAGATGGCGATCCGGTTGATGTCCTGGTAACAACGCCGGTACCCTTAATTGCCGGTTCAGTGATCCAGTGTCGCCCGGTTGGCGTCTTGAAAATGACCGATGAGTCCGGTGATGATGCCAAGATTCTCGCCGTGCCCATCGATAAACTGTGCAAGTCTTATCGTAAAGCGATGACTATCGATGACATGCCGCCCACGTTACTCGACCAAATCGCACATTTCTTCGAGCATTACAAAGACCTGGACGAAGGTAAATGGGTTCGTGTAGAAGGCTGGGGCAACATTGAAGATGCCAAAGAAGAGATAATGTCCAGCGTCAGAATGTATAAAGATGCACCGGTAAAACCGAACTTCTAATATTGCTGGAGGCATCTACCTTTCCAGTTTAGCGTAGCGGAAAAATTAATTGGTGCCGGAAAGAGGAATCGAACCTCCGACCTTCTCATTACGAATGAGCTGCTCTACCAACTGAGCTATTCCGGCAAATACATGTTGCACAGATATAGATATTAATGTTGTGTCTCCATCCTGTAAGGGCGCACATCACACCATGGCTCTCGGTCCAGCACAATATCGGCCATTAATTCTGCCGAAGCCACACCCAGCACAATGCCATTCCTGAAGTGACCGGCATGAACATATAGACCCTCGACCTCATCATGCTGACAGATGTAGGGAATGCCTTTATCAGTACCGGGCCTTAAACCAGCCCATTGTCGTTCAACAGTTAAGCCCGCTAATAGAGGAACCAGCTCCACTGCTGCCTGATGTAACTCCTCAAATGCCGATGATGAGATCGTTTTATCAAAGCCAATTTTTTCCAGGGTACTACCTGCCAGAATACGCCCATCCTTCCGCGGGATAATATAGTGTCCTTCTGACAGGACGATACGTTTTACCAGATCTGGCTCTCCCTTATACATGATCATCTGGCCTTTAACAGGAAGCACACTGACTGACGCTTCTGTCGCTTTAAATTGTGCGCTCCAGGCACCGCTAGCGATAATGATTTTATCAGCTAAAATTGTTTTTTGTTTTGTTCGTACTCCACAAACTTTATTATTTTTTATTACAATTTCGTCAACTTCTGTCTGTTCATGATACGGAATAGCCAAAAGATCAAATGAAGCCTTCAATGCTTTGACAAATTTAGGATTCCTGATTTGCAGAATATCGGGCATCCATATTCCCTGCTGCACTGCATCACTAACTGTTTCTTCAATGGCATGTACTGCTGCTGCATCATTTATATAACTCGCATTTACTGACCATGTTTTAGCCCAGTCTAGAATCTCACCATAAGTATTGACCTGTAGATTATCGATAACAGTAAACAAACCGCTATTGATAAGCTCACAATCCTGCGCTGTATCATGAAACAGCTTTTTTGCTAATCCAGGATAGATTTTCTTACTGCGCTCAGCCAGCACATTGACCGCGTCATCATAACGCCAGGGATATAGCGGCGAAATAATGCCACCACCTGCCCATGAGGATTCGCCACCTAGAGGTCCTTTTTCCAGGAGGAGGACATCTGCACCAGCTAAAAATAACTGGCGCGCAGTTAGCAGGCCAATAACGCCTCCTCCTACAACGATACAATCTGGCATCGGATTTTTCATATTATTAATTATGAATATCTCTGGGTTGCCGATTACGAAGAAACCTCACCGTGTCGGAGATTCTTCATGGCATAAAAAAAGCAACGTTGAAACGTTGCTTTATATTATAGAATAATGCTTTCAGGTTAAACAGAAATAAGATTAATCACAGGTCGAACTTGCTTTGATACTGGCAGGTGCGTACTCAATATATTTTTGACAATAACAACGATGCTCACCTTTACTCCAGAACTTGTCGCACATACTGATCATTTTTTGCGTAATTTCACCCCCTAACGCTGCCTGCTTTGCCTCGCTTGCAGCAATAGCTTCTGCTTCTGCCCTTTTTTGCTCTTCCAGTTTTAGTTTCTCAGCCAGTTCTTTTTGTTTTTTCTCTTCGGCTAGCTTGAGCTGCTTATCTTTCTCTGCAGCCAACTTCTGCTCTTTGACTTTTTCCTGATTAACCAGTTTTGCTACCGAAGTTTCTGCATCAAGCTTCTCGGATGCGTCATTACAGTCATATTCAACAGATTTAATATTTTTATATTGTGCAGGCGGTCCAGCCCAGCACTTTTTATTCGGTTTAGCAGCAGCGGCTGTTGCAGCCACGGGTTTTATAGCAGGAGATTCAGGTCTGGCATTTAATGCCAGATACATATCCTTAAAATCACTGATATCGTAATTCAATTCAAGTGGCGTCCTGAATGGTTTCAGCAGTATTAGCAGGCGAGAGCCATTCTGCAGGGAGAGCAGCGTATCTTTATTCAAGTTGATAATAAAAGTACCAGCATTGCCATCGATTACACAGATGTTTTTCTTAACGCTCAATCCCTGCTGTAAAAACCGATTATGTCGCTCCTGATTAGTCAAACACCACTTGAATAAAGGGCTTTGGACACCATCAATCACTACATCTTTAACTTCCAGCTGATTAAACTGTTTCGAATCATTTCCTTTTGCATCATTACTAATGGATAACTTAAGCTGTTTATTATCATACTGTAGATGGTAATAAGTACCCTTATTGTCACTGACAGTCTTTGCTGCAAAAACCTGTTGTTTATCAATATCCCAAGCAACATCTTTTCCGATATTTATAGTTTCATTCTTAGCAAATGGATTATCACCAGGTATTCCAGAAGCATTAAAACTAAAAAAACACAGGATTAACAAAGATACAAAAAACCGATTAACCATAAAATATTTCCAAATTATTTATATACGCTTGTAATAGAATAGATCGCGATGTTTTTAAACTTATTTGGGTAAATCTATAGCACAATATTCTGTTTTGTATGCTGATAAGGCATAAAAGACAGCTAAAGTATGGAAAAATACAAATGATTACCATTGTTTTAAACGGGGAGAAACAGCAGGTAAAAAATAACACTAGCGTTAGCCAGTTACTGCGAAGTCTCAACCTGGAAAATAAGCGCCTTGCGGTGGAAATCAATCAGCAGATCATCACTCGCAGCAACTTTGAGGACCACATCCTGAACGAACTGGATAAAGTCGAAATTGTTCAGGCTATCGGTGGCGGTAGTAATAACTGAAATTTTCATCAGTAATACGGCCTCATCTTTACATTTACAGTGAAAAAATCTAGTAAAATAAGCATTTTTACTAACCGAATTATCATGCCTGACTCAAACATTAATCAGCCACTAATCATTGCTGGCAACTCTTATTCCTCTCGATTGCTCGTTGGAACGGGTAAATATAAAGATAATGAAGAAACCCGGCTTGCACTTGATGCGAGCGGCGCTGAGATTATCACCATCGCCATTCGGCGCACGAATATAGGACAAAATCCTGGCGAACCTAATCTGCTGGACATATTACCCCCGGAGAAATACACCCTGTTACCCAACACCGCTGGTTGTTACACGGTTGATGATGCGGTTAGAACCTGCAGACTGGCACGTGAGCTATTAGGTGGCCATAAGCTGGTAAAACTGGAAGTTCTCGGTGACCAGAAAACACTTTTCCCTGATGCTATTCAGACGCTCAAGGCGTCACAGATCCTGGTCGATGATGGTTTTGATGTCATGGTTTATACCAACGATGATCCGCTGATCGCCAAAGAACTGGAGAATATCGGCTGTGTTGCGGTTATGCCGCTCGCTGCCCCGATCGGTTCAGGACTCGGTATCCGCAATCCATACAATATCCTCACCATCATTGAGAATGCGAACGTTCCTATCCTGGTTGACGCGGGTGTCGGCACTGCTTCTGATGCAGCCATCGCCATGGAGCTGGGCTGTGATGGCATATTGATGAATACAGCCATCGCAGCAGCTAAAAATCCGGTGCTCATGGCTTCAGCAATGAAAAAAGCCGTAGAAGCTGGCCGCGAAGCCTTTCTTGCCGGTCGCATGCCGAAAAAACGTTTTGCCTCAGCCTCCTCCCCTATTGAAGGTACTTTTTTCTAAACCTCATAATCAACATGCCAGTAATGACGTTGCGTCCGTGAAAAACGATCAGATTAAACATCGTGAAATAAGAAGTTTTGTCCTGCGCCAGGGACGACTGACAACGGCACAGCAAGATGCACTGCAAAATCACTGGCTTGAATATGGCATCGACTATTCTGATCAGCTATTGTCATTCAGCGAACTGTTTGGGAACAGTAATGATGTTATCCTTGAAATAGGTTTTGGTAATGGCGAATCATTGCTGCAACAGTCAATTAACCAGCATGAATGTAATTTCATTGGCATAGAAGTTCACGGTCCAGGTGTCGGTCATTTGATACACCATGCGCATAATGAAGGCCTGCAGAATTTAAAAGTAATCCGTCATGATGCTGTCGAAGTACTAAAACAGCAGATTGCTGACAACTCCATAAAACAGCTGCAGCTGTTTTTCCCTGATCCATGGCATAAAAAACGTCACCATAAACGCCGCATCATCAATCCTGACTTTATCTCGCTAGTGCATAAAAAGTTAAAACCTGGCGGTTTATTCCATATGGCAACCGACTGGCAGCACTATGCTGAACAGATGCTGGAGCAAATGGATAATACCGAAGGGTTTCAAAACATATCAGGGACCGGTCATTTTTCGCCTGGCAAAGGTGGGCGCCTTGAAACTAAGTTTGAACGCCGAGGAATCAAGCTGGGCCACGGTGTCTGGGACTTACTCTATAAAAAGTTATAACAGTCATCACCATCAATCAAACAAGCCATTGATTATTAATACAATAACCACTTTAGCAGCTTTTTGAATTTGGAGAACCCGCCCCCGATTGAGACAAAAAATTAACGAATACCTCAACTTAAGCAAATCATAACAACTACTCATTTTAATAATTGATAGAAAAAGGATACAATAGCGTCCTTTTCAGCGCAGCACCTGCCTGTCTACACAGAATTTTTGTAATTAGGAGAATTAAAAATGTCTCAGAAACACCCCGTTGTTGTGGTCACTGGTTCCTCTGGTGCAGGTACATCAACTGTAAAACATGCGTTTGAGCAGATCTTTACCCGTGAAAAAATCAACCCTGTCATCATCGAAGGCGACAGTTTTCATCGCTATGACCGTGCCGCGATGAAGCAGGCTATGGTGAAAGCCGAAGCTGATGGAAATAAACACTTCAGTCACTTCGGCGAGGAAGCCAATCTTTTCGATAAGCTGGAAGAACTTTTCAAAACTTACGGCGCAACCGGTGGCGGTCAAAAACGTTTGTATCTGCACAGTGATGAAGAAGCAGCTGCATATGAAGGATTAACTCCAGGACAATTTACTCCCTGGGAAGACATACCCGCTGGTACAGACATCATGTTCTATGAAGGTCTACACGGTGGTGTAGTTACTGATAGTGTTGATATCGCCAAATATGTCGACCTGTTAGTCGGCGTGGTGCCCAGTGTTAACCTAGAGTGGATTCAGAAAATTCATCGGGATAACGCTGAACGCGGTTACTCAGAAGAAGTCATTGTTGAAACCATTATGCGTCGTATGCACGATTATGTGAAATACATTACGCCACAGTTCTCACGCACAGACATCAACTTCCAGCGCATCGCCACCGTTGATACCTCTAACCCCTTCATCGCTCGTGACATCCCAACACCCGATGAAAGTTTTATTGTTATCCGCTTTAAAGACCCGGTGAAATTCAACACGAATTTCCCTTACCTGCTAGACATGATTCCACATTCTTTCATGTCTCGCCGTAACACCATAGTCGTGCCCGGCAGCAAGATGGGTTTTGCAATGGAGTTGATCCTGACGCCTATCATCCATAAGATGATTACCGACGCAAATTAATCTACTCGTTGCTCTGTAAAAAAGGCCGGTTATTACCGGCCTTTTTTATCTGTGAAATCTCATTAACATGTAGACTGAATAACTACGATATATTTTTTGCCTGATACTTTCTTTATGCCAACAAATAATCTGATCGATTCGCACTGCCACCTTGATTTTGAAGCATTCGATAGTGATCGCACACAAGTATTACAGCGCGCGGCAGATAACAACATCAGTGACATCGTCATCCCTGGCACACAGATAACATACTGGGAAAAAATAAAGGAACTCTGCTCTAAACACAAACAGCTTCATGCCTGCTATGGACTTCACCCTTACTGGGCAAACACACATAAAAAACAGGACTTGCAGCAACTGAACACCTATATTGAGCGACACAGCCCTGTTGCAGTCGGCGAATGCGGCCTCGACTTCCGCCCTCAGCAGGCAGATAGAAAAATGCAGCTCGAGTTTTTCAAATGCCAGCTAGATATCGCAGAAAATCATCAACTGCCAGTCGTTATACATTCTGTCAAAGCCACAGAAACAATTATAGAAACCATTAAAAAATTTAAAAATTTGACCGGTATGATACACAGTTATTCTGGAAGCGTAGAGCAGGCAAGACAACTCATTGATTTAAATTTTTTTATCAGCGCGGGTGGCAGCGTAACCTATGACAGTGCAAAAAAAATAAGAAAGGTCATTAAAGAGATACCTATAACTTCATTATTGATTGAGACCGATGCTCCCGATCAGGCCGATCATATAAATTATAATAAAAGAAATGAACCTGCTTACTTAGTTAACACTGCGCAGATCATCGCGGAATTACGAGGAGACTCGTTTGATAACATTGCCAGACAGACAACAATAAACGCCAAATATTTATTTAATATTTAAGGCAAATCCGATTAAACGTTATTTACGGTTCCAGCGAGTTTCGTCGCTGATGTCTTTCATGGTGTTTTCAATCCAGTCAAAAACGTCTTTATTGATTTCATCAGCTGTACGGCCTTTTGACTCGATCGCAGGTCCGATAACAACTTTAATAGTGCCAGGCCATTTTATAAAACTATGCCTAGGCCAGAACTCCCCCGCATTATGAGCTATCGGTATTACCGGGTAACCACTCTTCTCTGCCAGCAAGGCACCACCAATTTTATACTTATGGGTTTTACCCGGCGAGGTTCGCGTGCCTTCAGGGAACAAAATTATCCATTTTCCATCATTAAGTTTTTCTGTACCTTTCTTGACCAGCTGGTTAATGGCTGCTTTCCCAGCTCCACGGTTGAGTGCAATGGGATCAGTCAGCGCTAGTGCCCAGCCAAAAATTGGGATGTACATAAGCTCACGTTTAAACACCCAGCGCACTAGTGGGGTAAAGGAATGTAGCGATATGGTCTCCCATGTAGATTGATGCTTGCTTAATATTATGGCGTTTTTTCTGTTTAGATTTTCCTGCCCTTCGACGACAAAGTCGATTCCACAAATTATTTTTAATAAATAATTATTTGATAATGACCATAAGCGGGCAATCTGTAAGCGGAAAGACGATGGCGTAAAAAAGAGAATTAAAATCAATAATCCAAATATGACTGTAGTGATAATAAAGCCGGCCCAAAACAAAGATGAACGTATATATAATATGAGCTTCGATTCCATAGCTGACATTATTTTAGTATCGCAGTAACCGCGGCAGCAAGGTCATCAAATACCGGGATTGCAGCTTTAAATTCAGCCCGTAATATCTTTTCTGCCTTTACGCCTTTGCCGGTTCGCACCAGCATTGTTTTAGCGCTCGCACTGGTTGCGGCTTTTACGTCAGCGACACTGTCACCGATAAAGATCACATTACTCAACGGCACATTGAATCGCTGGCCGATTTCTAAAAGCATACCAGGCTTTGGTTTTCTACAATTGCAACCATCATCAGGACCGTGTGGACAATAGAAAACAGCATCGACACGACCACCAATCTTTTCCAGCATACTATCCATTTTTCTATGCATTGCCGACAATGTTTCGATATCAAAATATCCTCGAGCAATACCAGACTGATTGCTTGCAACCACGACCGTATAACCACCGTGGTTCAATCGCGCGATTGCCTCAAGGCTACCTTCTATCGGAATCCATTCATCGACGCTTTTGATATAAGCGTCTGAATCACGGTTTATGACGCCGTCTCGATCAAGAACGATAAGTTTCATATATAAAGATTACACCTGATGTAAGCGCGACAGATCAGCAGCTCGCATGAAGAGTTGATTCATGGTATTCAATAACGCAATACGGTTGTTTTTTATCGCTTCATCATCTGCCATCACCATCACCGAATCAAAAAACGCATCCACCGGATCACGCAATGAAGATAGCTGGCTTAAAGCTGATTCGTAATCACCCGAATCAAACAGCGGCTCAACCGTTTTACTCAGAGCATTTAAAAGCCGGTAAAGATTTTTCTCCGCGTCTTCAAAAAGCAACTCCTCATCGACTGCCAGAATATTTTCTGTTGCAGATTTTTTAAGGATATTCCCGACACGTTTGTTCGCTGCTGCCAGACTTTCTGCTTCAGCAAGCTCTCGGAATGTGGTCACTGCCTTGATACGCTTATCGAAATCGAGTGGACGCGAAGGCAACAAAGCCGAGACAGAATCGAACACGTCAGCCAAAATACCGCGATCAAGATAATACGCACGCAGCCTTTCCAGGATATACTCAAACACCTCCTGCTCCACCTTGCTGGCATCAACCTTATCAACAAGCAATCTCACCGAGGTATGGATGAGCTGCTTAAGATCAAGATCAAGTCGACGTTCAATAATGGTCCGTAATACACCCAAAGCTGCTCGACGTAAAGCATACGGATCTTTTTCACCAGTGGGTTTTTCTCCGATCGCAAAAATACCGACCAGGGTATCCACTTTGTCACTGATAGAAAGTATTTGTCCGATACTACTGCTCGCGGTATCGTCACTGGCCCCACGCGGCATATATTGTTCATCCAGCGCCCGCGCAACATCTTCAGCTTCACCTGCCACCTGAGCATACCGCTTACCCATGACACCTTGCAAGGAAGCAAACTCATTCACCATATTCGTCATTAGGTCGGACTTGCTCAATAGCGCAGCACGTTTCACATGATCGGTATTTGCACCCAGCTGTACAGCAATCTCTTCGGCAAGTTTTGCAACGCGCCTGGTTTTATCGGCAATGGTACCGAGCTTTTCCTGAAACACGACTTTTTCCAATGCCGCATTGAAAGATTCTAGCGATTGTTTCTGATCCTGCTCCCAGAAAAATTTTGCATCCGATAAGCGCGGACGCACCACACGCTCATTTCCCGCTTTTACTTTTTCCGGTGACTTACTATCAATGTTACTGATAGTGATAAAATAATTTTTCAATTTGCCTGACGCTTCTCTTACCGGAAAATATTTCTGGTTATCCTGCATGGTTTTGATCAACGCTTCTGAAGGTACCTGAAGAAACACTTCATCAAACTCTCCGGCAACTGCGACAGGCCATTCATTCAGCGCCGTTACTTCGTCCAGTAAATCGTCATCAATCACTGCTTCGCCGTTCAACTGTTTTACCGTAGCGATGACCTGCTGCTTTATATTCTGCCTCCTCTCTTCAAAGTCGGCGATGACAAAACCTTGTGTGCGAAGCATTTCTTTATAGTCACTGGCAATTTGCAGCGTGATTTCACCTGTTGAATGAAAACGATGGCCAAATGTTTTAGCTGAGGTAATTAACCCGAGAATGTTTGCATCGATAACTTTATTGCCATACAACAGAACGACCCAGTGTACAGGGCGCACGAACTCGGCCTCATTACTGCCCCAGCGCATACGCTTTGGAATCGGCAACCTGGCTAAAGACTGATTGATGATGTCTTCGATTATTTCAGATAAAGCCTGCCCTTTTTCGCTTGCCTTGAAGACCAGCCAGGTACCTTTATCAGTCTCTAGTTGCTGCAGCTCCGCCACTTCAACACCACAGGACCTGGCAAACCCTATTACGGCATTTGTTGGATTGCCCTCAGCGTCATAAGCGGCTTTCAGACTCGGTCCTTTGCGTTCCACTTCTCTATCGGGCTGCTGTGCAGCAAGAGATTTAATCAATACTGCCAGTCTTCTGGGAGTGGCGAATGACTCAACCTCGTTGATCTTAAAACCCGCTTTTTGCAGGCCCTCAATAACTCCCTGGGTAAAGGCCGTAGAAAGTTTTTTTAATGCTTTTGGCGGCAGCTCTTCCGTACCCAGCTCGATCAGCAAATCATCGCTTGTCATGTTTTTGGTAGCAACCGCACTCATGCTGCTTCCCCTTTTTTAGCCTGATCATTGCCAATCGGGAAACCTAATACTTCACGTGAATCGTAGTATGCCTGTGCCACGGCCCTGGAAAGTGTGCGCACCCGTAAGATAAAACGCTGTCGCTCGGTCACTGAAATAGCGTGACGGGCATCGAGCAGGTTAAACATATGCGAAGCTTTCAATACCAGTTCATAGGCGGGCAAGGGCAGGCCGAGATCAATCAGTCGCTGACTTTCAGCTTCACAGTGATCAAACTGCCCGAACAGTGCCTGGGTATCGGCCTGTTCGAAATTATACGTCGACATCTCTACTTCGTTTTGATGGAACACATCACCATAGGTAACGTCACCCTGTGGGCCACGTGTCCAGATCAGATCAAAAACACTTTCTTTTTCCTGCAGGTACATCGCCAGGCGCTCCAGACCGTAGGTGATCTCACCGGTGACCGGACGACATTCCAGCCCACCCACTTGCTGGAAGTAAGTAAACTGCGTCACTTCCATACCGTTTAACCAGACCTCCCAACCCAGCCCCCAGGCACCAAGCGTCGGCGATTCCCAGTTATCTTCGACAAAACGCACATCATGTTCCAGCAGATCAAACCCCAGCGCTTCCAGCGACCCAAGATATAGATCCTGTATATCATCTGGCGAAGGTTTTAACACTACCTGAAACTGGTAATAGTGCTGCAGGCGATTTGGATTCTCACCATAACGCCCATCGGTTGGACGACGGCATGGTTGCACATAAGCTGCACGCCAAGGTTCCGGGCCGATCGCACGTAGAAAAGTCGCCGGGTGGAAAGTGCCCGCGCCGACTTCCATATCGAGAGGCTGAAGTATAGCGCAGCCCTGTTTTTGCCAGTAATCCTGTACCGCGAAAATGAGTCCCTGAAATGTTGAAACGTCGTAAGCCATGTAACAGTCAAGCCTGATTCATCGTTAAAATTGAAGTGCGAAGTATAACCCAAGGAGCCTTCAAATGACTCATTCGAACTATTTTCCTTGGCGTTTGCAACAAAAAAGACTATAAATTAGTAAATGCTCAAAAATTTCATCTAAATGCCCTTTAGAGGATGCGTACATGAGTAAAAAACTCATTTTAGAATCATCTGAACTATCGCAATGGCACACTCTGGTGCACGAAGCTGAGCAAGATTATGGTTGCCACCTCGATGAAGCCATGGAAAGCTACCTGGTTTTCACCTTGATGCGGTTTGCGAAAAATCAGCAACTCAATGTACAGGCTCTGGCTATCGATTACTTAAACTCTCATCACCTGCCAAATTCTTTACGCAGTGAACATCTGCGCAATATCGGCGACCAATGTTTGCTGGTAACTGGACTATATCCTCAATCAGCGGAAAAAAGACAGGTCGGTGTCAGTTATTATATCGATCTCGGGCGTTCGGCCTACCACCATATCAGCACAGTGACACAGCTGGGCATTGCTGAACTCTACCAGCAGCTGGCAGAGAGTTTTATCCTACTGATGGATCTGTTACAGACGATCCGGCAGTATACGGCCCCTGCACTGCAACCCATAGCCGCGCTCGAATTATGGAATCAGACGGGCAGTCGCGCCGCATTCAGGCAGATATCAGATAGCGGCACGCCACTGCATGGAAGCCTGCTTAATCACACCCTCAATCACTAGAGCACGGCCCTAATAATTTCAGGCACATATTAGCAGAGGGAGCGGGTTTCATAAGGCGGCAGTTTAAATCCGCTCCAGCTCGACCAGGTCATGTTTAATATCCAGCTGAGACAGCACGTTATACAGCGCTGCCTGCAACGCTTCTTCGATAACAGGATGATAAAATGGCATTTTCAGCATATCAAATACGGTCATGCCATTTTGAATCGACCAGGCGATAAGATGTGCCAGGTTCTCTGCTTTTACACAGCACATGGATGCGCCCAGCAATAAACCATCCGATTTTTGCACATACAATCTGAGTAACCCACGATTCTTACCCATGATAAGCGCCCGTCCAACTGGTGCGAACGGCATATCACCTATCGCAACCTCATCCAGATTTAGCTCGGATAACTGCGCACCTGCGGTAGCAATATTCGGATCGCAGAACGTAATAGCTAAAGCTACCTTACGTTTGAATTTTTCAACCGGGTGATGAACAGCGTTATACCCGGCAACTCGTCCCTCATGGCCCGCCTCGTGCAAAATAGGGCGGTCTGCATTCACATCACCCGCGATGTAAATTGGCAGGTCACCAATTTGCATCGTGAGCGGGTCAAATATCGGGATACCGTTACCATCGAGTTTAATGTCGGTGGCTATAAGATTTAAATTATCAAGATTCGGTTTTCGACCCATACTGGCCAAAACTTTATCGACTATCACCCGGTTCTCGCCGGCAGTGACCTGAATGCCGGAGGCAACTTTTTCCAGGCTTGCAGGCTGACCTAACCAGAGCGGAAACTCTTTACCGATCACCGCTATTGCGGTGTCATTGACTACATGATCTTCCAGCTTGGCAATATTAGTCAGCTGATCGACACCTATGACCTTTACTCCCAGACGATGCATGGCCTGACCGAGCTCCAGCCCGATAGAGCCCAGCCCGATGACGGCCATCGATGCTGGCAGATCTTCCAACTCAAAAAACTCGTCGGTAGTCACCACATCGTCGGCAAATTCCTGCCATGCCGCAGGCATGATCGGTGTAGACCCCGTTGCGATGATAATACTTTTTGCTTTTATTCGTTCACCATTGACCTCGATAGTGTCATTCGCAACAAATTTTGCATAACCATCGATCAGATGTGTCTCATCCAGGCCATCGGTCACACCCAGCGTTTTATCAACAAAAACATCGCGCAAGTCCTGTATATGTTCCATGCTGACAGGAATATCGACGGATAACTCGTCCGCGCCAGCAATACCTTCGCGTTCGAAAAGACTTTTACGATGAAAATCATCAGCAATCTGAATCAACACTTTAGAGGGCATACAGCCAACACGCGCACAGGTGGTGCCTAATTCGCCACCATTGATCAATACATAATTGTCAGTGCCACGTCTCACCTGTGATAAAGCAAACAAACCAGCACTTCCGGCACCCAGGATAGCGACTTCTACTTCACGTGTCATTTGGCAACCTCAATAATTGATAATTTATATTAAAAAAATGTCGGAGATAAATGTTAAAGTATTATCTTCAACAAAACACCATACTAAATAACCAGTATTGGCATCAGGCTGAAATCGAGGGCACAAGAGAATATTTTTAAGCACTCTAATTAATTAAACCGCTGAAGGAAGAGAGGATAAAAAACTTTCTCTCGGCCACACTCTAAGCATGCTCACGTTTACAATGATGTAAAAAAACAAAGCACTGATATAATAAATTCAACATTTATCTTGACATGACAATTTTGTCAATTTAGACTCAATCCAGCTAAAAACTGGTGTAGACTCACCCAACATTTTTTAGACTAACCCTAATCGGAGACATTAAGATGGGCTTAAAAGACAGCAAAACTGAACAAAACCTGAAAGATGCTTTTGCCGGCGAATCTCAGGCAAACCGTCGCTACCTTTACTTCGCAGCTAAAGCTGACGTGGAAGGTTATAACGATATTTCTGCCGTATTCCGCTCAACTGCTGAAGGCGAAACCGGTCATGCACACGGCCACCTGGAATACCTTGAAGAGACAGGCGATCCAGCAACCGGTTTACCTATTGGCAACACATCTGACAACCTGAAAGCATCTATCGCAGGTGAGACTCACGAGTACACTGATATGTACCCGGGCATGGCAAAAACCGCTCGCGACGAAGGTTTTGACGAAATCGCAGACTGGTTCGAAACCTTAGCCAAAGCGGAACGTTCACACGCCAACCGTTTCCAAAAAGCTCTGGACAATATGGATTAAGCGGTTTCCGCCTTTCCCATTAAAAAAGGCCGGGTCTAGTCCTTATCTAGACCGGGCCTTTTTTGTTTAATCATTAATGATGAATCGAGAAAAAGCATGGCTGGCAGTAGAGAAGGTAGTTTAGAAGCACCAACGCGGCACCCGTTGGGTCAAGATACCGCTGAATTCTGGAGTGAAGACAATCTATATACTGAACTCGAAAGAGTTTTTGATATCTGCCATGGTTGCCGACGCTGCGTGAGCCTGTGCGGCTCTTTCCCGACACTATTTGACCTGGTTGATGACTCATCCACCATGGAAGTTGATGGTGTCGACAAGAAAGATTACTGGAAAATAGTCGACGACTGTTTCCTCTGTGACCTGTGTTATCTCACCAAATGTCCCTATGTTCCACCCCATGAATGGAATGTAGACTTCCCTCACCTGATGTTACGTGCCAAAGCCATAAAATTTAAAAATGGTGAAACGAAAAAACGCGACAGGATGCTCACCTCTACTGATGCCTTAGGTAAGTTTGCCACTATCCCGGTCATCACACAGACGGTGAACGCAGTGAACAGCATTGGAATAACACGTCGCCTGCTTGATAAAACTCTGGGCATACATCCGGACGCATTATTGCCTAAATATGACTCCAATACACTGGTAAAGCGCGACAAAAAACGCAGCAAACCACAGATCAAGGCAGAAGCGACCGAAACCACCACCGGAAAAGTTGCTCTCTTCTCCACCTGTTACGGTAACTATAATGAACCGCAAATAGGTGAAGATATGATCAAGGTGTTCGAGCACAATAACCTGCAGGTACAACTGGTGCATAATACCCAGTGCTGCGGCATGCCGAAACTCGAGCTGGGCGACCTTGATGCCGTCACCCGTGCAAAAGACACTAACATCAGGATACTCGCACAACTTGTTGATGAAGGCTGGGATATCGTCACCCCGATTCCTTCGTGTACCCTGATGTTCAAACAGGAATTGCCACTGATGTTTCCCGAAGAAGCCGATGTCATCAAAGTACAGCAGGCGATGTTTGATCCGTTTGAGTACCTCATGCTGCGCAGTAAAGCAGGGAAACTGAATACCGATTTTAAAAAGCCACTGGGCAAGATCTCCTATCATGTCGCCTGCCATCAGCGGGTACAGCGCATCGGTATGAAAACTCGTGAAGTACTGGAACTGATACCTGACACCGAAGTGCTGCCGATCGAACGCTGCTCGGGTCATGATGGTACGTATACATTCAAAAGCGAATGCCATGACACTGCGATAAAAATCTGTAGACCTGTAGTCAACAAGGTAAAACAGAACGGTGCGGACTTCTATACCAGTGACTGCGCGATGGCCGGTCATCACATCGAAGCAGGATTAGACGATGGTAGCAAACCATTACACCCGATTTCACTGATACGTAAAGCCTACAACATCTAAGCAAAGGAGATATTTATGTCTAACGAAGGTTACCACGAACCTATCGATGAACTGAGTGATGAGACACGCGACATGCACCGAGCGATCACCTCATTGATGGAAGAACTTGAAGCCGTTGACTGGTATCAGCAACGCGTTGACGCGACTAAAGATCCTGAGCTGAAAAAAATCCTGGCTCATAATCGTGACGAAGAAAAAGAACATGCCGCCATGGTTCTGGAATGGATCCGTCGCAAAGACTCAGGTTTTGACAAGGAGTTACGTGATTACCTATTTACCGACAAACCCATTGTCAATTTAGAAAGCCATAAACACGATTAATTTATTTTTTAAATTTAGCTGCTATGTCAAAACTTACCCGTAAAGACCTGTATGGCCTGGAACAATACTCCGAAATGCGCGATGAATATCGTAAAAAGATTATGGCGCATAAAGAAATTCGTCGGCTGGAACTGGGCGAGCACATCCTGCTATCGTTTGAAGACAAACTTATCATGCAGTACCAGGTTCAGGAGATGTTAAAAGCGGAAAAAATCTTTGATTCTGCCGGCATCGAAGATGAGCTTGACGCATATAACCCGTTGATCCCCGATGGCAGTAACTGGAAAGCGACTATGCTGATCCAGTATCCCGATGTTGCACAGCGCCAGAAAGAACTGGCGCGTTTGATCGGCATCGAGGACCTGATCTGGGTACAGGTCGAAGGTTTCGACAAAGTTTATGCAATCGCTGATGAAGATATGGAACGGGACAATGCCGAAAAAACTTCAGCAGTCCACTTCCTGCGCTTCGAACTCGATAGCGATATGGTTACTGCTGTAAAGGCTGGGGCGGACATTAGTGCCGGAGTTGAGCATGAAAACTATCAGGCGATCGTCAGCCCTGTTGCCAGTAGTCTCCGCGATTCACTGGCTACCGATCTGGTGTAAAGTAATCTTATTGTATTTAAAAAATAAAAAGCCCGCTCATAATAACAGTATGCGCGGGCTTTTTCTTCAATCACTATAATCTTATTTTTTCGGTTTCTGCTCTCAGATATCTGCATCTAGATTTATTTTGAGGTTACTTTGAAAACAACATCGGTATCGACGATTTTCAAACCTTCTGCAAGCACTGGTTCAGACACCATTTTAAATTGAGCATCATAAACATCGGTCAATTCACCGGTATCAACATTGTATATATGCTGATGCACCTGTGTATTGGAGTCATAGAAAACGCGTTCTCTATCAATCAACACTTCTCGCACGACACCCTTGCTAGCAAATAACCCCATCGTGTTATAGACCGTAGCACGGGAAACTCGACTACCCGTGCTGGTGACGCCATCAAGTATTTTTTCTGCTGACAGATGCTGAGGTCGCTGAAATAAAAATTCTGCGATCTCTACTCGTTGACGTGTAGGTGAAATTTTAAAGTGCTGCAGCATAGAAACTACTCTGCTGCGTTCAAGAGGGAATGATATATTTAGATTATTCATGCTCGTATTATAACCAAGTTATTTTAAATTGGAACAGAATACCTGTAATTTTGTCATGTCATATTATCTGGCCAGTTGTCATCTACCAGAAACACCCTATCCCAGCTGTGGTGAGGCTTATAAAGCTGAACCTGTAATGGCAAACGCATTTTATTATTACAAATCGTCTCAAAAATTGACACTTTTGAATAGACTTCGACTTCAGACAATGTCGATATCTTTTCCAGCCAGCCCTTGTTTATCAAAGGTACAAAACCCTGATTACTGTCAAATTCATCATCAAACTGAGATAACTTCAGCCAATAGCTATTGAGATGATCAGGCGCACACTGTGGTGGTGACATTACACTCGATAATGACCCGCTCGAGGGTCTGGACGATGAACCAACCCAGGGATAATATAGCCGACCTTTTAAAATAACAGCACATCCATCAATACCTATACCTTGTTGCTGCAGCCAACGAGCCACTCGCCTGTCCTCAATAATCAGGCTCTGATGATATATTAAATGTTGCACCTTAATATCCAGCCGGTCGTGTAAATTCGGCCCATACCAGCTACTCATCTCACAGGTATCGCCGACACCAAGGTAGAACTTAACTGCCAGCTCCCAGTGAATCGTCTGTTTAGTGACCCTGTCGAAAACGATAAAGTCAATTTCACCCAGGGTTTCACCATCGATGATAATCTGTAAATTTTTTTCAACGACTCGATAGCGCTTATGGTGACTGAGCCAGTAAAACCATAACATTTCAAAATACTTGCCCAAGCGTCGATCTTTTTGCCGGGCAAGTAGTTCATCTAGCTCTGCCGGATCTGAGTCGAGAGAAATTAACCATGGTAGCGTTTCTTCAGCTAAGGACCGATACCAACGGCTCTCTGGCCAGATACAACCATGTGCCAGTTGCGAAATTAGTGGTGGACTCGACACCGCCCAAGCAAGGTCACGAACTGACTGGTGCTTAAATTGTGATGAATCAGTAACCATACCCTTATGCTTATTTATGCTGATTATTTAAGGCATAATATAAACATGAAATTAGCTTTATTTCCTTTAAATACCGTGTTATTTCCTGGTAGCATCCTGCCCCTGCAGATATTTGAGCAACGTTATTTAAATCTGATCAAAGAGTGCATGAAACAACAAACAGGATTTGTCACTGTGTTAATTAGTGAGGGTAAAGAAGTCGGCGCAGCACCACAGATTTATCGTGTGGGCTGTTATGTCGACATAATTGACTGGCAATCATTACCCAATGGCTTACTTGGAATCATCGTTCAGGCAAAATATCGCGTAAAGTTATCAGATAGCTCAGTCAGAGATGATGGTTTATTATTTGCTGAAACAACAACGCTGGAATCATCGTTCGATATTACCCTGCAACTGCCAAAAGCCTACGAACCACTTTCTGCCACCTTGCAACAATTGTTAAAGCATCCGTATGCGCAACATTATCAAGAATCAACAACATTTAACGATGCGGCAGATATCTGCTTTCGCCTGAGCGAATTATTACCAATCACTAACAAACAGAAACAGCTATTACTGGAATCAGACAGCATACAGCAAATGCTGGACCAGCTTACTCTCCACATAAATGCATTTCAGAGATAAGCTCCGTAACAAAGCATCACAATGTTCTTCGCTTAAAATGATAGAATTCTCTTTTTTACATCAGCACATGATTAATAATATTAATATTTTGAGGAAATAAGCGATGGCCTGGTGGGGGACATTCATTGGCGGTACCTTAGGTTATGTTTTTGGCGGCCCTTTGGGCGCGATTATTGGCGCCGCACTCGGCGGTAATTTTGATCGTGGCATAAAGATGGGCGATCGCCTGGATAATTATGCTGATATGGGTAATCAGGAGCGTGTACAGGCGGCCTTCTTCACCACCACCTTTTCTGTCATGGGACACATTGCCAAGGCTGACGGACATGTCAGTCAGCAGGAGATTTCTGCCGCCAGAAACATCATGGCGCAAATGCAACTATCTGTCGAGCAACGCAAAGCGGCCATCCAGTTTTTTGACCAGGGCAAAACAGCCAACTTCCCACTGGAAGAAGTATTGCACCAGTTTAAAAGAGAATGCCACGGTCGCCGAAACCTGATTCAGATGTTCGTTGAAATCCAGATTGCTACTGCACTCTCGGATGGCAAAGTCGACCTCAATGAAAAACGGATCCTTTATACGATCGGCGAGATCCTAGGGTTCTCACGACAGGAGATTGAACATTTATTCAATCTTGCCAGCGGTGCAGAAGCCAGCGCCAGTGATACACTGACACTCGATCAGGCTTACAAAATTCTGGGTGTCAGCAAAAGCAGTAACGAGGCTGAAATCAAAAAAGCCTACCGCCGTTTAATGAGTCAACACCACCCTGATAAACTGGTTTCAAAAGGCCTGCCCGATGAAATGATCGCGCTGGCAACTGAAAAAACCCAGGAAATCAGAAAAGCATACGAACTAATCAAAAAACATTTATAGGTTAACCATGGAAATTACAGGACCACTTACGATCGGCGTTATCGATAATGATACCGGCAGTCGTGAATTACATCTGAGCTTTAAACCCGAATTCAGAATTTTGCATCTACCACAGCAGAAAGAAAAATTTCAGGAGTTCATCAGGACCATGATCAATGAGATCCACAAACTTGATGAATCTGACCCTAATCGCCAGGGCATGACCACCATATTGCAGATCTGTGAACAGCTGCAGCCACATATTGATGCCAATGAACTGCCGCTGGAAGAAACGATCGTGGTGAACATTCAGACCCGCAATCCTTTTGGCAATATCAAGATTAGCGGCTAGTCCGGCATTCCCGGATTATGACCTCTGTCGAACGTTCTCAAGATTTGTGCTAATAAACAGGATTAAAAAAACTGCTTTCTACTGCTGGTCTATTTAATATGTGAGCCGCTAAGTTCCCAGGCATAAGCACAGTCCAGTTCTGACAATACAGCGACCACACCTGACTCACCGTCCTCCAGCATCGCCTGTAAAGGGCATCTGTTCTTTAGACGTACATGTGGTTCAGCCATCCAGCGTGCCCCCATCTGCAGGTTTCGTGGATAGGTCGTACGCAATGCATCGATGATGCCCAGCAGAAACTTCACCCGAGTCGCCACCTTTTCATCGTCGGGAAACGGAGTGTCTTTACGGTATTTCGCCAGATGGCGGCTGCGCTCATTTTCCGGGAAGTCTAAAACTGCGAGCATTTGTTCACCACTCAAGCCCCAGTCATCCAGTGCATCCATCACTTTTTTGGTGCGTAATAACTGTTGTTCAATAGATACTGTTGTCATGATTATTCAGGCGAATGAAGGTTTAATTTCACTTAAATGGTTATAATGTACGATAATTTTAACATATTAACTATTTGTAAATAACCACAACATCAACCATGGCTATTCGACCTGTTTTACGACTAGGAGATCCTCGTTTACTAGGTGTTGCGAGCGAAGTTCGCGAGTTTAATACCCCAGAGCTCGATGCTTTAATTGCAGACATGTTCGATACCATGGATGCCGAAAATGGCGCCGGCCTGGCAGCACCTCAGATTGGCGTGGGATTACGTATCGCGATATTTGGTTTTGATAGCAATCCCCGTTATCCTGATAGTGCCGCAGTGCCTAAAACTATCCTGATCAATCCAGCCATCACAAAATTGAGTGATAAAAAAGAAGAGGGCTGGGAAGGCTGCCTCAGTGTACCGGGAATGCGCGGCGTGGTTTCACGCTATACTCAGATCCGTTATACAGGTTTTGATGCTACGGGCACAGCCATTGACGTCCATGCAGAAGGCTTTCATGCCAGGGTAGTGCAACACGAATGCGACCACCTCGACGGCATCATTTATACACATCGCCTGAGCGATCCTCTGAAATTTGGCTATACTGAAGAACTGTTAAATTCCGGCCAGCTAAATGTAGATCAATGCGCTGATGAATGACCGGATCTGAAATCCGGGAACATAAACACCTGAAATCAGTCACAATCTTTTACTGAATCAAACTGTTCGATGAAAATGGAAGTCTTTATGAAACCTTATCCTATTATCTTCAGCCTGGCGCTCAGTCTTTTATGTCTGCCTGCATCATGGGCGACCAGCATGTTACCCATCAGTCTGGAGCAGCTCTCGACCCGTGCGTCATTAATTTTTTTCGGCAAAGTCATCAATAATGAAGTAAGAAAAGATGAACAGAGCGGTCGCATTGCTACCTTTACTGAATTTGAAGTCATCGATTTAATAAAAGGCAAAACCGGTACGAGGCACACCATAAAACAGATCGGCGGCCATCTGAAGGAAACCGGTACTATCGTCCGTATTCAAGGCGTACCCGAATATGTAGTCGGGAACAGTTATGTCGTGTTTTTACCTGAAAAATCGAAGTCTGGTTTTAGCAGCCCCCTGGGATTACATCAGGGCAGCTTTGATGTTGCTACTGTCAACGGAGAACAGATTGTCAGTAATGGTCGAGGGCTTGCGGCACAACCAGAGCGGACTAGAACAAGCGTTGCGATACCCTTAGCGGTGAGTGCCAGCAACCCCTCACAATCCCTACTTAGTGATTTTATCAATTCAGTACGTGCTTATAACACACCGTAAATGCATATCTTCAAGCCGCTCAAATACAGCCTTTTTGTTTTAGCTCTAGCATACGACTGTCAGTCGTTCGCAGGCGGACCACTCGTTCTTGAAGGGCCAACCGGCAATACCCCGGTAACTTATCAAAATCCGAATATCACGGTAAATGTTGAAAACGGTGCTTTAGGCCTGTTCTCTAATGAAGCGGCAGATGTTTTAGTACGGCAAGCACTCGAATTATGGAACACGGTAAACACATCTACCGTAAACCTGATACTTGATCAAACTCAACTGGCAATTGATATCAATATCAGCAACTATGATACTTACCTGCCAAGTGTTGATGATTCTGTATTCAATGCTGATGATAATTTAAATCCCATTGTTTATGATAGCAATGGTGAGATTATTGATGAATTTTTTGGTCCCGGCCAAAGTGACTATACCATCGGTTTTGCCGCCTCTATCCTCACACTTCGATCCAGTTATTTTGAGGAGGGTTATGCTGTCATCAACGGCAAGGACCTGGGACTTACTGAGACGACTTTTAAATTATTAATCGCTCATGAAATCGCACATTTTTTTGGCTTAGACCACACTCAGGTCAATATAAGCAACCAGGAAACCGATTTTGGCTCACCTGCCTTCTGCTCAACTGACAGCCGGGACAATTATCCTGTGATGTACCCGTTCATCTGTCGAAATCTCCTAAGCCTGCACTCAGATGACGTCAGTGCGATTTCTGCACTTTATCCGGCAGCAGATATCAATGATAAATTTGGTATTCTGCTGGGGCATTTCGTCGATGAATCGGGCGTACCCATCTTGGGTGCTAACATCTGGGCGGAAAACACCTCAACCGGCGAAACGTACAGCATCGTTTCAGACTATCTGAAACAGGGTACGGGATATTATAAGCTGTATTTGCCTGCCGGGACTTATACCTTACATGCTAACTCGATCAACCCGGAGTTTAACGGCGGCTCAGGTATCGGCCCCTACGCTTCAACCATCCTTGATATATCATTTATTGATCCTCACCCCATTTCACCCGTCACCTATCAGGGCGACATTGATGGCAGCGATGAAATCATCACGATTCCGCTAAATCAAACGATTACCATTGATTTTTCCAGCAGCGGAGGGATTGCCAGTGTACCTGCAAGCAGCTCCGGGGATGACAGCGTTAATGACTTATTCGGCGCAATATCCCATGCCACGCTGTTGCTCTTACTCACTGTTATCTACGCGATGCGCCGACCGCGACTACCAGTATTGCGTTTTAAAGATAACAGCTAAGCGGTGGTTTCCAGCCATTCCGAAATGGCGATAAATTTCATGAACTCCTCATGTATCATGGGCTTACTCACATAATATCCCTGAACTATTTCAACACCACGTTGATTCAGGAAGTCAAACTGCACTTTATTTTCTACGCCTTCGCCTATGATGCTCAGCCCCAGGCTGTGTGCCATGGCGATTATCGCATCACATAATGCGGTGTCGTCAGGATCCTCGCCAATATCTGAAATGAAGGTTTTATCAATTTTTAAAACGTCAAATGGGAACCGTTTCAAATAGCTCAGCGAAGAGTAGCCGGTACCAAAATCGTCGATCGACAGCCGAATATCCATCTCCTTAAACTGGCTTAATATGTTGACCACATGCGGCACATCTTTCATCAACAGACGTTCAGTTATTTCAAGTTCGAGGCATGGACCGGGTAAATCATGTTTTACGAGAAAATCAGATATGTTTTTTACCATATCTTTACCTCTAAACTGACGACTGGATAAATTTATAGCCACGTAAAAATCCTTAAAATCTGATCTTTCACGCCACCTTTTAACATCCGCTAGCGCAGTGTCCAGAACCCAGTTGCCTATTTCAACGATCAGTCCGCTTTCTTCAGCCAGTGGCACAAACTCTTCCGGCGAAACTTCACCTAATTCTTCATCTTCCCAGCGGATCAAGGCTTCAGCACCAACAATAGTCTGGGTCCGGGTATCCATCAGGGCCTGGTACTTAAGATAGAAATCGCCGTTCTCCAGTGCGCGTCTCAATTTACTGTCGATCTCGACACGCTTCATAATCACGTCACTCATCTCAGGCGTAAATACTTCGTAAGTGTTTCGACCTTTTCGTTTACTGCGATACATGGCGGTATCGGCATTTCTCAGTAATGCATGCGGGTCATCACCGCTCTGAGGAAATATCGCGATGCCAACACTAGCCGTCACTGAAAACTCCATCTCATGAATTACACATGGCTTCGCAACCCGAACTAATATTTCTTCGGTTTTACGCTTGACTACTTCTTCGAAAGTTAGCTGATGACCATTCTCGCCTTCATTGATCTCCACCAGCATGATCAGGAACTCATCACCGCCCAGACGGGCCACCGTATCAAAATCGCGGACACAGCCTTTCAACCTGCCAGCCATGTATCGCAGGAACTCATCGCCGGCACCATGACCCAGGGTGTCATTAATGTTTTTGAAATGATCGAAATCCATATACAACAGTGCGATGTGCTTCTGTTCTCGGACGGCAATAGCAATCGCCTGGGAAATACGGTCGTAAGCCAGAGTACGATTGGGCAGGTCGGTTAATTTATCGTAACTGGCCTGATACAACAGGCGTTCTTCATAATCTTTACGCAAGGAAATATCTTCTTTGATCGCGAGATAATGCGTGCTTTCATTCTCTTTATTTTTTATCGGTGCAACCGTGACATTTTCCCAGAACAGCTCACCATTTTTCTTTTTATTATAGAGCTCGCCACTCCATGAATGACCCGAAGTGATAGCGTTCCACATATTTTTGAACTGTATTTCCGGGGTATGACCCGATTTCAGTATGCGAGGGTTTTTACCTATTAATTCCGCCTCGACATAACCGGTAATCTTACATAGCTGGGGGTTAACATATTCGATGTTGCCGTCCAGATCAGTAATCATTACTGATACAGGACTTTGCTCGATCGCCTGAGATAATTTATTTAGATTTTCTGCTGTCAGCTTGTGACTGCCCACCTCTTCTTCCAGGTCAACAATCAGGTTACTAATACTTGAGGTCATCTCATTGAATGCGTTTGCCAGACTCCCGATTTCATCATTAGCCTCGACATTGGCCTTGGCATCTAAATGGCCTTCCGCAATAGAATGAACCACCGCAGTCAATCGTTTTACCGGCCCGAGCAACAATTGTGTTGCCGCCATGACAATCAACACAACGACTAATACGATGATACCAACAAGTAATAACGCACTCTGTGTTTGTGCCATCACTGGCTCTAAAAACACATCCTGAGGCAGTGACACGATAATCGTCCATGGCGCCGTTTCCAGTTTAATGACCGCAGAAGAAAATATTGCAGTACCTATACCATAAAACTTTGTCTCTATAATTGGATCTCTCGCACCGACCGCCTGTACTTTACTATTCCATTCTGCATCTTCTGCGAATGCACCAGTAACTCCTTGTGGCACGCGGTTTTTTTGTTTTAATTGCTGTAAACTGTGTTCATCCAGAGCGCTTGCTAACGTAAACTCCAGATCAGCTCTGCGACCATGAACCAGGCGAAGATTGTTTTCGTCAAGCAGCACGGCAAATGATCCTCGGCCAACCATACCTTTGGTGCGATCAAATAATTGGGGCAGGATCGATGCATCATACTTGGCTCGTAACACACCGATAAATTTTCCAGATAGATCATTAATCGAACTACTAAAAACGATTACAGGCTTTTTCTTAGTGAAAATTATCGGTGAGCGATAATTTTTTATCTGGTCATCATCGGACAGTACATTAAAATACTCTTGCTGGCTTTCATCTATACCAATATTAGCTGCGTTGGTATCGAGTATATTAATACCATCGGCATTCAATATTGCATAAGAGTAAATACTGTCATTTTCCCGAGATTTTAGCGCGAGTAATATCTCAAGTAACGCCTGTCGATTATATGGCGGTTCGGCGTTTCTCGTAATGAAACTGTTGATTGCGGGCAGATTAGCTTCGGTGTTTAAGATTTCAGAACTCTGCCGATTAAACTGATCAATGCGATCAGCGTAATATCTCGCCGATGAACTAAGAGATTTATTTGCGCCCGCAGTCAGGTTCTCTTTCATAATATAACCATCAAGCAGTGCTAAAACGGTCAATGAGGTGAGTACGATAATCAGGAAGGCGGTAACAAGCTTGGCACGGAGGGTGTATTGGCGAGCTATGAAAATACCAATGACTAATAGAAGTATGCCGCTAGCTACCAGCAACCCTGCAATTTCGAATAACAATTCCTTACACCCTGCTCTTAATCATAAGTTGCACATACTTCGAGGTATTCTGGCCGATTTCATATAATGCAAAAAACATCCTGATTTTTTGCTTAAACATCCACTCAACCGGAGAATTAGATATACATTAGAATAGCGTTTCCAGCGGTTAATTTCTATCATTATTAACTTTAGCGATTTTTTTGATATCTTCATGACAGACAAACTCACCACTACGCAGAAAAAAACAGCCGTTTCTTACGGTGGCTGGCCGTCACTTATTTCTTCTCAGCTTATCTTAAGTGACAGCATATCTATTGATGAACCAAAGCAACATGAAAAATCAATATTATATATCGAACGCAGACCTCGGGAAGGCGGTCGTTGCGTCATAGTAAAGGTAATAGACGATGTAGCACATGATATTTTACCTGCTCCTTTTAGCGCAAGATCACGCGTTCACGAATACGGTGGTGGCAGCTACTGTGTGGCTGAAGATCTGATTTATTTTGTTAACGACAGCGACCAGGAAATCTATTGTATAAACAACGGACAAGTCAAACGCCTTACCACGACTGAAAACAAACGCTTTGCTGATATAAGCTATGACCGAAAACATCTTCGTCTTATCGCTATCTGTGAAACACATAGTCAATCATATAATAACAATGTGGTGACAAATACGATCGTCAGCATCGATGTGAGCACTGGTAGTATTTCGGCTCTGCAGCATGGTGCTGATTTTTATGCCAGTCCCAGACTGAATTCAACTGCAACACAGTTATGCTGGCAATCATGGAATCATCCCAATATGCCGTGGGATGGCAACCACCTCTGGCTGGGCGATATTAACAAAGCTGGCGAGCTTGAAAATATTAAGCACATCGCAGGTGAAGACGATGTTTCGGTGTTTCAACCAC
>Ga0316188_10000104_pt1 | contig 27256 bp, 35 predicted proteins | sample Phiworburrow1_MG_FD_204933 | JGI IMG/M metagenome (GOLD analysis project Ga0316188, IMG submission 204933) | Coastal sediment microbial communities from Maine, United States - Phippsburg worm burrow 1 | ecosystem: Environmental > Aquatic > Marine > Coastal > Sediment | place: USA: Maine... | reverse complement strand
GGAGATCGGACCTCGGCCCTACAATGGGCCAATGACCCGCAAGGCGATCGCGCCGGAATGGCAGCGGGCCTTATGTGACCCTTGGAAATAATACGGAGGAAGATATGGACAAGAAAGAGCGGCGTGACATTATTCTTTGGGCGGTGCTGCCGCCTCTGGTGCTGATCGGCGGATACATGCTTGGGGCCTATGGAACCCTGAGCCCGTGTGCGGCGGTAGACCAGGCCCTCACCGAGCAAATGCGGGTCGAGCTGGCGACGGAACAGCCGCTGGTGCAGTATGCCGCGCTCGCCGCGGTACCGAGTATCCGGCGCAGTCTGAGCAACAGTCCGGCGCAGTGCCTGATAGCACTGGCCCGGTATGAGCGCATGCGGTTCCAGGTAGCGGTTAGCGGGCATTGACCGGACTTTTCTTGGGCGCAGGGGATTGCAATCATGAATGTTTTTACGAAAACCGCGTTGGTTTTGGCCGTCGCCTTGAGTGCCCTGATGCTTTCCGGGTGCGACTACGTGCCGCGAAACGTTTACGAGATTGAAACAAAAGACGGCAATACCCTGAAGTTGTTGTGCCCGACCGTGGATCGGGACCGCAACAAACTGACGTATACCGTCGAGGGTCAGTGCGTGGCCATAAAATAGCTGCCGATCACCAGCGCCGCGCGACACTACGGCTGAGGATTTATAGAATGCCAGAATGCACAACAGATACAGAACGAAGCGAAGACGCGCAGCTTCGGAGTGGATCGGCCTTATTAGGCATCGACTTGGACGGCAATCCCGATTGGTCGGTTGAACTTGCCACGGATGGAACGATCACTCGATATCAGCAGGTCCGCATCATATCTAGCGCAAGGGCACGCAAACTGCGAAAGCGCGGCGAGCGTGTGTTTTGGTGGCCTCAATACAATGCTTTGTGCTGGCGTATGTGGCGTTATGCCTAACGGCCTTTCTCAGTGGTTGAGAGAGCGCAGCGAACAAAACCAACTGGAGATAATTGGGTTGAGCGCCTAGGTTAAACGATTATGGCCGATGGTAGAAGGAAGGATGTCCGTCGATACGGGACGCCGTATCGAAGCGGGCCTTCTGGGCGGGTTCGATTCCCGCCCGGCCGCCATGTTTTTATCGTCTAACGAACAGGATAATGCGCGCCATGACTGAAATGGATGAAAAAACAGCAAATGAGATGATAGAAAAGATTGGATCCTGGCTTGCAGATGGAGCGCCAGGAGCAACAAAAAAATGCGTTTACGAGACCGTTCCAGCGGATCTCGCGCGAAAATTCGCGAAGCATTTGCTAGAAGACGCAAGAGCGGATGGTCATTGCGGCTGCCCGCTTTGCCAAGGTTGAGCGCCTAACGAACAGGATAATGCGCGCCCATGACTGATACCGAAAAAGACGAGGCGCTTTCAGGCGTCGCCATTGATCCAATGGTTAGGCGCTTCGCTATATTGCGGGATGCCACAGAAAAGGCCATTGCTAACGCGAAGAATATAAAAGAAGATTTTGATGATGCCATAAATTGGGCTGACCTGAGATGCGCCCGAGTGTTCTACTGGGTGGACGATTATGGTGACGGCGGGTTTACAGTCGAAATTGAAGAAGCGTCTCCCGATGCATGGGAGTTACGAAGGTGGATAGAGGAAGCCATCAAGAATGAGACAGAGATGCCCGTTGAGGTAATCACTGAATGGTGACGCCTAACGAACAGGATAATGCGCGCCCATGACTGATACCGAAAAAGACGAGGCGCTTTCAGGCGTCGCGATTGATCCAATGGTTAGCGAGCTGTTGGAAAAATTCTCTCGTAGCCATGCGTATTGTGATAAAAACGAAGGTGACGAATGCAACTGTGGCGCGGACCGATACAATGCGGCTTTGAGAGATTACGCATATAGATTGCAAGCAAGGCTGTCTCGCTAACGGCTACGCTAAGCCGCGCCGATTTTGGCGTCGGCTTGAGCGTATTGTTAGCCACTACTTAGGACTTGATAAATGAAACCTAAAACTATTGACACTGCACCTAAAGATGGGTCAGAGATCTTGATTTGGCTTGGAGCTCCGTGGAGCAAATGGGAAAAAGCGCGATGGTACGAGCCCTGGAGCAACTGGCAAGTTGGGGCTTTACCAGAAGATCCTGCGCGAGAAGAAGTGTACGGCATTGGGTCTGCCTTGCCTACGCACTGGCTAACACTACCAGACGCGCCGCAGGATGGCTAACGTGAAGCCTAAGCCGCCACGCGGAATACACAAATGAGCAACGACAGAACGACAAACCAAGAGGCCGCATTGACCCGCGTGGTCGGCTTGAGGCGCTTGTTAGCTGCCCTATACGTGGAGCCAGACGGCACCTACTGCGGGCTGGAGAATGTTGACCCGTGGGACGAGGCAAGGGACGCCAGGCGGTACGCCGGGCCACACCCGGTAGTGGCTCACCCACCCTGCCAGCGGTGGGGCCGGTTCTGGCACGGCAGCACGCGGAAACCGCACCAGTACCGGCTAGGCGAAGACGGTGGATGTTTTGCCGCAGCACTAACTGCTGTGCGGAACTACGGCGGAGTGCTTGAGCACCCGGCGCACTCGAAAGCCTGGGGCTACTTTGGACTCGCAAAGCCAGCGGCTGGAGAAGGTTGGACGAAAGCCGACGATTTCGGCGGCTGGACCTGCCACGTGGAGCAGGGGCACTACGGGCACATGAGCCGAAAGGCGACGTGGCTTTATGCGGTGGGGACAGCTTTGACGGAGCTTGACTGGAGTAAGGGCGAGCAGCGGTTGCACCCGGTGGCGATGGAGCGCTACGGCTACGAGAAAGCCAGGCGCATAGGGATGATGGCAATGATCGGCGGCAAGGATAAGACGCGGATTCGCAACGCCACACCGCCAGAATTTAGAGATGTGCTGCTCAGGATTGCCGCTACGGCTGGCCAGGGCAGCTAACGCCCATGCTCAGGTGCGCAGTAGGGCGCACCGTGGAGCCGGAATCCACCACCAAACCGCGCCGCCCTACTGCGTCGCCTGGAGCTGATTGTTATGTGGATTATTGTTCTTGGTTTAGTTCTTTTATGTATTGGCGCTGTCGGATTAGTAACGGCTGGCCAATTAGACAAACCGATGAAAGTGGTAGATTACTTTTCTTTTTGTGCACTACTTATTGGGTTATCTATTTTCGCGTGGATAGCTTGTAAATCCACATAACGACCAGGATAATGCGCGCCCATGACTGATACCGAAAAAGACGAGGCGCTTTCAGGCGTCGCGATTGATCCGATGGTTAGCGAGCTGTTGGAAAAATTCTCTCGTAGCCATGCGTATTGTGATGACTGCTTCTACACATGCCCAAAACATCCGGAGGGGTGCTGCAATAAAAACGAAGGTGACGAGTGCAACTGTGGCGCGGACCGATACAATGCGGCTTTGAGAGATTACGCCTATAGATTGCAAGCAAGGCTGTCTCGCTAACGACCAAGCTCAGCCTCGTAGTGGGCGCGGCAATGGGCCAGAATTACACACCAACCGCTGACGCCCACTACGTCGGCTGGAGCGACTTGTTATGCTGATTGATGAGACGAACGATGAACTTGTAGAAAGGATCGAGTCCTTGATCTATCTGCTTGGAGAACGCATGAGCGCTGACGACTTGCGGGATTTGCTCGACGACGTTGTCGATAAGGCAATTTCTGATGTCGAGGTTGAGCGATCTGCATAACGCCTAGTTTCAGCCGCGCGCGCAGTTTGCGCGTCGGCTGGAAACTTTTGTTAGGCGGATACACATTATGATAAAGGACCGGAACATGATTGAAGGCAAGGCCAGATCAGTAGTAAAGAAACAAGGTGCGGACACAAAACCGAGTGCGCCGCCTGCGCCAAGAAAAGAAAAAATGGATGAAAAAACAGCGAGCGAGATGATAGAAAAGATTGGATCCTGGCTTGCAGATGGAGCGCCAGGAGCGACAAAAAAACGTGTTTACGAGACCGTTTCAGCGGATCTCGCGCGAGAATTCGCGAGGCGTTTGCTAGAAGACGCAAGGGCGGATGGCCATGGCGGCTGCGAGCTTTGCCAAGGTTGAGCGCCTAACGCCGCAAATCAGCGGCTTGTCCGCTGAATTTGCATTGTTAGGCTGATAATTTACGAAAGAGGCGCAGACATGAAACTGTATATTGGGTTGAGCATATACAACGGCACTGGATCGGTTGCCACGCTGGAGACGAAGGACGGCGACGAGATCACCATTGCCGGAAGCCGCAACACAGGAAGCAAGAAAGCCTGCCGAGACGCGGCAAAAGCGCTGCGCGAAGCTGCCGCAAGGTTCGAGCTGCTGGCAGAGGAAGATGAACCGCACAAGGCGGTTACTCATGCAAGAGTGAACAAGGCCAAGCTGTATCGGCCTAACGTCACGGGTAAGCCGACACATGCCGCACACCACGAAACCTGAAGCCAACGATAACGCCTGCGCGGCATGTGATCGGCTTGACCCGCTTGTTAGGCGTTTTGGCAACTGCGAGCTATGGCTTGCTGATTGGAGGGATTTGAAGATGTGGCGGCACATAAAGGACGCGACAGCGGTAATAACAGATCCCCCATACGGAATTGCCGATTGCTGGAAGGGTGGATTTTCCGCAAAGCATGGATGGGCAACTGCGGGCGTTGGGAAAGAGAAACGCAACGGATGGGACGACAAGGCGCCAACGAAGGAAGAGCTAGAGACGTTGTTACGAATTGGCGATTCCGCGTGCTTTTGGGGGGGGAACTTCTTTGAGCTTCCAGTTTCACGGGGCTGGCTTGTGTGGTCGAAGCCTGAGCGAGGATTTACGCTTTCCGAAGCTGAGCTTGCATGGACAAGCCGCGATGCGCCAATGCGCGTGTATAACTTCCGCCGTAGCGACCCAGGCCGAAAACACCCGACGCAGAAACCAGTAAACCTAATGGAATGGACCATGCTCACGATGAAGATTGCAGATGATGCAGTTGTCCTTGATCCATACATGGGTAGCGGGACCACGGGCGTAGCATGCGCACGAACTGGCCGCGGGTTTATTGGCGTTGAACGTGATTCGGAGTATTTCGAGATTGCGTGTAACCGAGTAGAGACCGAACTAAGGCAAGGGCGACTATTTTGACGCATAACGATCTATTCAGCAGCGCGCGGCACGCTGTTTGGAAAATCTCCAGCGGTTGCCGCGTCTGCTGGAATTTATTGTTAGGTTGGTGGTTTAGATGTGTGACTGGATAAATGTAAAAGACCAGCTACCAAAAGACCAGGAAAGCGTGATTATTGCTTGCGCAGACGGAGTCAAAGAAGCGGAGTTTTGGGCGAGCAATACGAGAGGCAATAGAGGAAAGTGGTTTTTTGAGCCGCCTTATTACGGGCAAGAGCAGGCACAGCAATTCAAAAAGGTTACGCACTGGATGCATAAACCTTCTATGCCTTGTGCAACCTAACGGCAGGTGTAACCGGCATGAATGAAGAGAGCGAAGCGAACGAAATGAATGTCCGAGTTGACACCATTGTTAGGCCGCGATTGCACCCGATTACCCTGAAAGAGGCGAAGCAATTTGTGGCAGACCACCACAGGCACAACAAGCCGCCAACGGGCTGGAAGTTTGGTATTGGCCTGAAAGTTGGCGATGAACTGATAGGTGTTGTGACAACTGGCCGACCAGTGGCTAGGCACTATGATGATGGGTTGACCTTGGAAGTGAACCGGACATGCACTGACGGCACGCCGAACGCAAATAGCCAGCTTTATGGGGCCGTGTGGCGAGCGGCAAAGGCAATGGGGTATATGCGGTGCATCACTTACACTCAGGCCGATGAGACAGGGACAAGCCTAAGGGCGGCAGGCTGGACAAAAGTGAAAGAGTTGCCGCCGAGAAAATCATGGGCCGAATCGAGCGTAAAACTGCGAGACAAACGCGACCCTGTTGGAAATGGTGGGGTTGCTCGGGTTTTGTGGGAGATATGCCGAGCGGCCTAACAGTGTATTAGACAGAAACTGTAAATAGGGCACTAGGCAGAATCTGCGCGATGGAGATAGGCGCTACTGCGCGAAAACGGCAGGGCTATCGCCCAGCGAACCGCCCAGATTTCGCGCAGGAGCGCGCGGTTTACGGCTTGATGCTGTGGCCGTTGCGCTCAAGCCCTAAGTGATTGAAAAGCATCATTTCGGCGCGGTCTAGGCGCTTTTGGTTTACCTCGATCTGGCGCTGCATGCTGTTGTCGTTGGCCTGCACTTCGGCGCACCTGGCCAGCATCTGGCGCACCGTCTCGCTGAGCCGATCCATCGTCTTATGCTGCGTTTCGAGATGTAAGGCGATTTCGTCCCACCGAGCTTTGTTGAATTCCGTTTTCTGCTGGATCCTCGCCTCGAGGTTTTCGCGCAACGCGCGCGCGTCGGTGCCGGTAAAGGGGTCCGGCCGGGCGCTCGGGTCAGTTGACAGTTGGGTCACCTGATAGCCGCCCAGCGCCGAGGCTACGGCCAACGCCGCGGCGACGGTGGCCTGAATCCAGACTGGCTTGCGGTCGCGCTCCTCCTTGATCTGCTCGACCATTGCTTCGCCTGCCTCGTCAGTCTGCCTGATTTTCATCTATCGCTCGCTCCCGGTAACGCTCACACAACCCACCCCAAAGCGGCCAGCCGAACGTGCGGTTTTCGCAGCCCCAGCGGCCAGTGTACAAGCAGCGCTCGCAGGCTAATTGCTGGCTTGGGTGTTCCACTTCGCCAATCGGCCGATAGAGCACATTGCGGACCAGTGTAAGCGGCACGAAGTTGGCGCACCTGTTGCAGAATGCCACGCTAATCCGTTCCCACCGGTGTTTGCTGGAGCGCGTACTGCTTGCAACGCCGCCCGGCATAGGGCCAATGAATCCGACCGAGGCCGCAGCCGGTCCGGTGGTAATGCTGGCAGCGCTGGCAGGCATCCTCCGGCGCGAACCGAGTGGCTGGCGGCTGTCCGGTCAATCGGTGCATGGGTCTAGGCTGCCGATGCCGCGCTCCTGCCAATTCTCCGGCATCAGTACGTCATGGTCGAATGGCGCCAGATAACCCGGGCACTTCTGCCCCGGTTTGGGACCCCCGTACTGCGTCCAGTCCACCAGTGTCGAGTTGGTCTCCGGTATGGCGCGGTAGCGGTAGCAGCGGTTCCGATCATCGCAAGGCCCGGCCGGTCTGCAAAGCTTGACGGCGCTCATGCAAGGATCTCCGCAGGGCGATCTGAGGTGAGAATACCGGCCGTGACCATCTTTGCGAGCGCAGCGGCGAGCCGAGGATCATCCAGCCAGATATTGCCGCACATCTGGAGCCTTGCAACGAATGCCCGCGCAGCGGTCGCCGTGTGATTGGCCAGCGCCTCGAACTCGTCGTCGGTGAAGCGCTGGGCGAGGGTCAGGCTCGAGATCACCCGCGGCTGAGGTTCCTGCGGAGGTGTACCATACTCAGGCGGACCACCGGGCGGCCAGCTCCATCCGATCGTCGGTCGCGGGTCATACCCGGTGCAGTCCTCGGCGCGATCGGCGCCGATGGCCGCGGCAGATTTAGTCGCGGTTGCCAACGTCGCGGCGATCGAATTGGCAATGACGATATTATCGGCAATCAGCGCAAAGACGGCCATCAGCCGACCTCCACCCAATATCGCATGATTAGGAATCCGTCGCCGCCATCGCCTCCGGCGCCGGATATCACGGGTTGAATGCTGGCGTAGGCGTTGCCGCCGCCGCCGCCGCCACTACCGTTGACGCCATCGCCTCCGGCTGCTGCCGTTGAGGTAGCGCCAGTATTGGCGTCTCCGTCGCCACCGTCGCCACCGTCGCCATACCCGGAAGGCGCTCCGCCATGGCCCCCATAGGCCGTGCCGGTAGCAGTCTCGTCCGCGCCTTCGGCGCCCGGATTATAGGCCGCAGCACCCAAGGCCGCCGCAGCATTGTCGCCTCCATCAACACCGTTGATTACGCTGGCCGCTGGCGCGGCCGTAGCTGCGCCTCCTGCCCCACCACCTGAAGAGGCTCTGGTCGCGCCTTTGCCTCCGTGGGCGGTGAAAATCACGGATCCGCTGCGGCTGATGGTCGTATCGCTGGCATCGGTTCCTACGTTGCCGTCGGTGAGGCCACCAGTAGTTCGTGTGACCGCTGCACCACCGGTCCCCGCGGCGCCAATGACAACAGCCAGCGTTTCCCCTGCCGTTACTGGCAGCGGGTAGTCGCAAAACGCCTGTCCGCTGCCGCCACCGTTCGAATAGTCGGTTGGATTGCTGCTGCTGTAAGAAGACCCGCCGGAACAGCCGCCGCCACCGGCCGCGGCGCCGGATACGTAGACGACGCCGCCGATAAGGTTAGCGGGTACATCGAAGTCGCCGTCCGCGTCAAAGCGCTGATATTCTAATCTTGCGAGCGGCCCTAAGTATCTACCCATCGTTTTATTCCTCCCACCCATGCACGCGCACGCTCGCATCGCCGGTGCTGACATAAACGCAGACCTGCTCGGCCGCCTCGCACACGATGCCGCTGCGCTCGAGCACACCCCCGGGTGAGATGTTGGCCCCGTATTCAATGTAGTCCTCGTTCGCCACCGCTCCCGGAGCCCCGTCGATGACCGCCAGCCGGACGGTAATCGCGGCCGACCCGCGGTTTACGATTGAGACGTTACAGGTTCCGGCCGTGGTGAACGTGTGAACCGAGGTGAGCGTCGTTGCGCTCGGCGCGGATACGGATCTAAATGCAGTCGCCATGTGATCCCCTAATACTGGTAGTGGTAGTAATTCTCGGCGCGCGGCAGGTCTTCGCCAATGATCGCCGTCCCGCCGCTGTTGATCCGCAGGTACTGTCCGGCAGTGGCCGTGCCTATGCCGAGATCGGTGACTGCGATATCGCCGGCCGACCCGCCGCCGCTTACGTAGGCCGCCACCCACGTTTGGGTGGCCACGTCGGCATAGGTCAGCACGCTCGAGGTGTCGCTGGTGTCGATCAGGCTGCCGAGCGCTACGCTGGTATCGGTCTCGACTACGATGGTCCCCAGCGTTAGCCAGGCCGACGCGTCGGCCTCCTGAAGCAAAACGCGATAGGTGCCATTGTTCAGCGTCACCGACAAGGCGCCGCCGGTGGTGGTGGTAGCGCTGATCTCGGAGTAGATCGGTACCGATCCGTCGCCGGAATAATCGTTTGCCGTGGCGACGAATTTTACCGATGCGCCTACGATGCCGGTGCCGTCCGGATACTCGATAGGGCCTGTGATCGTGCGGGGCATTAGCCTAGACTCCGATTGCGCAGGTGCGCTTTGGCTTGCGAGTGGTAATACTGTTGCGCGCGCTCCGGCGACGGGGTGAGGTATTTCCCTTCGCGGTCTACGCGCAAGTAGGATTTAGCAGGAGCGTATCCGGGATCGAAGTCGGTAATATCCAAACTGCTGGCCGTGCCTGGGCTATAGGTGGCCGCTACCCAGGTTCGCGTAGCGACATCCGGGTAAGTGGTCTCTAGCGTCGATCCGGTAAACTCGAGGATTTCGCCAAGCGGTACCGTGCCGCCGGCAGTCACTTTGACCTGGCCGAGGGTCAGCCACGCGGCAGCGCCGAACGGCTGGAGCAGCACGCGGTATTGGCCGAAATTGATGGCCTGTCGAAACTGGCCTTCGTTGTCGCACCTCACATCGTATTGCGTATAGATCGGCGTCGAGCCGTCCGCGCTGTAGCTGTTGCGCGTGCCGACAAAGCGCAGCAGTCCGCGCGGTAGCTGCGTGCCGTCCGGGTACTCCAGCGGCCCTGTGATGACTCTGCTCATGGGGTCGGATATACCGTTGCATCATAGGCCCGCGCGGTGACCTGGTAGTCGCCCAAGCTTGCGGACGAAACGCTCAGAATCCGGATCTTCTCGCCGGCCGGGCCGTTCGGCGCGGTCAGGGTGTAGACTTGGCCTGGACGCACCAGCGCGCCGGCGTCGGCCAGGCGAAAGTCGGCCGTCCACAATTCGCCAAGGGCCATGGCCAGCCGGTAGTCGGCATAACGCTGCGCCATTTCCTCAGAGAAAAGTCCAGGCATGCGCAGCTCCAGCTCGCGCGGCTCTTCGGTCTCGGCGGTGACGGCAGCGGTTTCCGCGGTCACGTAATCAGTGGCCTGGCCGCTGGTGTAGTAGATCCGCACCCGGTTTGGCCTCGCGTCGATGGGCACGCTGGCCAGGGTTGGCAGATCCATCAGCTCGGGACCGGTGCCGCCGGCCTGGTCAAACGCGATCGCGCCATCGGTATCCCGCGGCGCATCCAGGACAAGCGAATACTCGCCCGCTTGATAGTCGAGCCAACAGAGCGCATACCCGCGGAGCACGTCTACCCAGTCCACTGTGCGGTCCGGACGGTCAGGCGCTACGGCGTAACCGATCTGGATCCTGGCGCCGTCGGCAAAAATCTCGTCGCAGTAGTCCGCGGTTGTCGCAACGCTGTCCCAGTCTACGCTCGCCCCCAGCCCATATAGCGGAGATGTGAGAAAATCTGCCAGCGCCAGCGCAGGGTTTGCGCTGTAGGCGGTCGTTGCCGTGCGCGGGTCGTAGAGCTTGGCGCCGTTGATCGAGGCGGTTATCCGCGGGAATCCCCCGGTATAGCTCGCCACCGGCAGGCAGATCACGGCGTAAGCGATACCATAGGATTCGCCAAACCAGCTCCCGGTAAGCGTCTCGGCGTAGCCGGAAAGGTCGCCACCAGCCGCGGCGAGCAGCGGATCCGCGGTTTGCGTGGTGGTGCCGGTGTAGGTGTTTACCTGGGCGTCGGTGATCATCGGCGCGAAATAGCCGGCATAGGTGCCGACCGGCGTGTCTGGCACCGCGTAGGCGGTGATCGAACAGCCCGCGGTACACTCGTAGTAAGTGGTCCCATACAAAAAGATGTCCCCTACGCTGGCGGCGTAGGGCAGGCCGAGGGCGGACCAGGTTGCCGCGAGGGTCCAATCTCCCAGGTAGTCCGGGTCGCTGGTCGGATCGCCAGTGAGGTACGAGGCGCCGTTGATGGTAATACTGCTGATCTGCTCCACCTCGCCTACGCAGAACAGCGCGCGCACGTAGAGATTGGCGCCAACCTGGCGAACGATATCCACCCGGCCGCCCAGCGTATAGGGGCCGTAGACCGGACCGAGCTTGCGGGTGTCGGCCGCGACGGTTACCAGTCCGGCCTCGATCGGCTGTTGCAGGCGATTGGCGGCGGTGCTAGATGGCGTTTTCGAGAGCTTGACCGTCTGCAGCGGCTGATAGTCCGGCCATCGCAGCGGGTTGCGCGGTGGCTTGGGCTTGTCCAGCCTATAGGCGTTTTTCATTACTGATCCAGCCTGCGCAGCAGCAGTCTCACGGTCACCGACCAGATCCGAATGAATCGGTGCTGCTCAATGGGCTTACTCGCATATTCTGCCAGCCAATCTCGGCCAGCCGCATCTGTAAACAGGAAGGCTGCATCCTTGGTATTGTCCCAATGGGCGCGCAGTTCGGCGAGTTGGGCCTCGGTAACCACGGGATGGACCAGGTCAATTACCGAGTCGTCGTACTCGCCGAGGTGCTGAACATGCGCTCGCCCGTTTGCAGCCAACCGGACCCGGGCGGCCGCCGATTGCGGCGCGATGGTGAATCCTTGCTCATAATCCACCGACGGATAGCCTGGTGTGCTCATTCGAGGATGTAGGTCTCCGAGCCAATCTTGACCTGCGCCCCACGGCGCACGGCATAGGGCGAGCGCCAGCTAATGCGCGGGGTCCAGCCCACGTCTGGCGCGGCGCTGGTGGCCTCGATCTGTACCTGCTGGGCCTCGCCCGCGGTGACGCTGACCTGGCGTACTACGCCGCTGAATTCGTGCTGGGCCTCGATGGCGCCGGACGCATTGAGATAGATGAGCCAAAGGTCACAGCTCAGATCGACCGCCACTCCCGCGAGGATCCGCGCTGGCCAGGTGTTGGTGGTGTCGTCGATGCTGAGCTGTATCGTATTGGCGCCGGTGCCGTCGGCCGCGGTGCCGCGTAGGGCGATTCCGGAGCCGCTCCACGTCTGTCCCGCATAGTTGAGCGTGCCGCGACTGCTCAAGTGCGTGTCGCCCAGCTTGACTAGGATGCCCGGGCGAGTGGAGCGGGCGCCTACGGTGGCGGCGGTAAGCGTCATCAGATCGGCCTTAACGCCCCGGAATCCGAGTCGAGATTGACCTGCACCACGATCGGGTTACTGCCGAGATTCGCCGCGGCGCCGGCTATGGCATCGGCGGCAGCGCTGAGGCGCTCGGCGGCCTCGAGCTGGGCGATAGCCACGTCGGCTTGCTGGGCGATCAGATCGCCCTGGGCCAGCGTGGCCGCGCGGGTGGCCTCGAGCTGGGCGTTGGCATTGGTCTGCACGCCGGTCAAGAATTCGATGAATTCGGCGCCCATGCCGCCTTGGATCTGCTCCGGGGTGAGCAGGCCCAGCCCTTGCTCGGTGAGCGCCTTGATCTCGCGCACGGCCGCCTCGATGGCCGCGGGGTCGCTCAGGCCGCCCAGCCCGGCCGCCAGGTCTTCGGCCTGGGTGCGCAGATATTCGTAGCGCTCGGCATCTGAGCCCATCAGATCGAGCGTCAGCCGTTCGATGGTGCCGCCGAGTACGTCGTCCACGCTGACCATGGCCGCGTCGATCTGAGCCAGCAGTTGCAATTGCAGGTTGGCCTGCTCGCCGAGCGCCGCGGTGAGATCCTGGGTCGCCTCGAGCCCGCCGCGATAGCCGTCGATGAGGTCGCTCAGTCCGCGGGCGTGCAGTCGCTGCACTTCGTAGAGGCTACGGCCCTGCTGCTCCACGAGATCGTTGTACGTCTGTTGTACGGAGGCGAGGCTGTCCAGCGCGTTGAACAGGTAGAGGGTCGCCTCGGCGGCCACGGCAGCGCCGTCGCCAATGGAACGATAGACGCGCTCCATTTGGCCGCCGATGATGGCGAATGCGGTATCAAAGCGCTCGGTAAACAGCGCCTCGAGCCCGGATTCCCACTCGTCCGGGTTTTCGGCCAGCTTGCGCATGGAGTCGCCCATCAGCTCGCCCAGCGCTGCGGCAATCTCGTCCGTTTTCTCGGTGCCGACCAGATCGGAGAGCGCCGTCTCGATCATTCCAACTGCGCTTAGCGCCGATGCGAACGCTTGCGCATCCTCCATCGAGCCGAAGGCATCGTGTTTGGTGGTGTAGCTCAGCCCGCCGAAGGGCGACGGCACAAACAGCGATTGAATGTTGGTTCCGCCGGACTGGGTAGTGCGAATCTCGTCCGGGCGCAGGGCGTTAGCGGCGGCTGTGACTTGCAGATCGGGAGACTTGTCGCCCTTACTGCCACCTAATAGGCTACCTATAAGCGTACCTAGCAACGCACCTACCAATGTACCTACAACCGGAAAAATTGTTGTCCCTAGAGTGGCACCTAATGCGGTTCCGGATAATGCTCCTCCCGCTGCCGTCAGGCCGAACCCAGCCATACCTCCAAGGCTGCCACCGAGTTGCGATGCAGTGCTTCCATTTCCGACAAAACGGCCAATCAATCCGCCGGCAAGCCCCGATAAACCGTAGCCGAAATTCGCGCCGCCAAAAAGTTGCGCGGCATCTAGTCCAGTACTGGCCGATGGGATCCCGGTCGGGCCAAGACCAAAAAACGAAGCTCCTGCGTTCAGACCCCCGGCGATGCTGCTTCCGGTCAAATAACTGCTTAGATTGGACAGGCTACTAAAACCCCCCATTCCACCAGCGCCAGCCGTGCCGGGCGTGCCCATGCCAAAGCCGCCGACGATACCGGCCGCAATCGGCTGGATGATCGGGCGCAGAATGAGCGTGCTGAACCAGTTTTTCAGCGTGGCGATGAAATTCTCGACGAACCCGGCACCGCCCTCGAATCCGCGCATGATGGCATCCGTGAGCGACTGCGCCATCCAGTCCGAGGTGCGGTCGATCTCTTTTTTTATCTCCTCGCCACCTTCCTTTGCTGTTGCCTTCCATGCTGCCGGGATCTCATCAGAAGCATTCGCCCATGCGGCGAGAATATTGTCCATTTGCAGCGGTGCTGCGACGGACAGTAAATCACGCTCCATAGTTTTTCCGAGACTTGTTATTTGCTTTTCTAGCTCACTCATGTCCTTTTTGAGCGCTTGAGAAGATTTCCCTAACTTCCCAGTAGCACCGGCGGCGCTGTTGGTTGTTCCTTCGTAGTCTGCCAGCTTTAGCGTGGTCTTCTCGGTACCGGTTACCAGTTCGCTCTGGCGCTCGAACAGCTTGCGATATTCCTTGGCCTGCTCGTCCAGCTTCTTATTCAGCGCCTCGACTTCGGCCCGCGCTTTTGCGCGCGCAGTCGCCATGCGCGTACTCGCGCGGCGGTCTTCGCTGGAGTAGAGCGCCACAGCATCGCGGGCCTCGTCGATTGCAAGGCGCGTTTCTTGCATATCGGTAGCAAGTGCGGTCATCGCATCCTGCAAGCGCGCCACGCTCAGCTTTTCGATCTCGGTCCTTACGCCGGTCAGCGACTCCCACCATCGCATGATTGCCGGGATTGTTTTGGTGTTTAGCGCATTCGCCCACTCCGCCAGCCACGGGATCACGGCTGAGGCCATCTGGTTGCCAACGCCTTCGAGGCTCCCGCCCAGGTTTCGCATCTGATCGTTGAGCTTTGCGGCGGCGGCGGCAGTCTCGGCGCTCAGCGTCCTGCCAAGCGCATCGGATTGATCCCGGAGCGCTCGCACGGCATCGGCGCCGCCCTCGGCGACCTGCAGCAGCTTGACGCCTTCAGAGTCCCAGAATTTCATCGCCAAGCGCACGCGATCGCCAGAATCAGCGACCCCGGATAACGCCTCGGCCAGCACCTCGAACTGCTGGTCCGGCGCAAGGCTTTTGATCTTTTCTGCGGACAAGCCCAGTTCTTGGAAGGCCTTGACGGCTTCGCCGGTTCCCTTGGCGGCCTCGGCGACGCGGCGGGTCTGGCGCTGAAGCGCCGTTGTCATCGCATCGAAGCTGACGCCGCTGCGGTCCGCCGCGAACTGCAGTTGCGACAAGCTCTCCACCGAGATGCCGAGCCGGGTGCTGAGCTTGCTCAGCTCATCGGCGGCGTTGACGGTGGAACGGACCAGCGCGCCCAGCCCGCCGACCGCCAGGCCGGTGAGGATGGTGCGCATCTGCATCAGCGTAGCGCTGGCGCGATCGACAGTGCCGGACAACGATAAGACGCCGCCCTGCACCTGCTTGGTCGCGAGGGTCGCCTGGGCGGCCCCGTCAACCTTTAGTTCGATTCTGAGCGTCTCTTTTGCCACGGTCCGCTAATGCCTTGATGTACTCGCGCTCGAGGTGCTGTAGGAGTCCAAACGCCGATTTGTCGAGGGTGACGCCATAAATCTGCGCGACTTGCGCGACGCCGCCATAGTCGAGGCCGATACGCGCGCCGTCCGGGGCGATGCGCCATTGCGTGGAGCAGGCCGCCAGCAGCGCCGCCGGCTCGGCGTTGCTGGCCCAGAGGCGCGGCTCGGGACATTGCTCGCACGGCTCATCACTGTCACGTCGGCCCTTGCAGGCCTTGCAATAGTCCGGGCCGATGCCGTCCGCGCTGGTCTGCCACCTGATCCACTCGGTTAGTTTTTTGCCCGCCCTCCGCCGCTGCTGGCCTCGCGCAGGGCGATGGTAACCGGCTCGGAGATGTAGGGCTTGTCCAGCGCCAGGCGGACATTATCGGGCGTGCACTCCAGGTCGATGCCGTCCCAGTCGAGCACCCGCTCGGCTACTCGGTCGATAATCATGGAGATTCGCTCCACATCGCTTAGGCCTTCTTCCTCCGGAATCAGGGCCTGCGCGTCGGAGCGGTTCAGCAAGCGAAACTTCCACTTCGTTTCAAAGCGATCTTGCTTGCCCGTGCCGTCCGGGCGCGGTTTGCGGATGGTGACCGGCCACCAGATTTCCTCATGCTCTTCGATTTTCAGCATGGCATCAGGCCGTCGCCACCGCGTTCTTGACGATCAGCTCGAGGCCGTAGTCGGTCCCGGAGGCGTAAGCCTTGAATGGCAGCGTGAGGAGGATCCCGTTGGGGCCTTCGATGCCCGGAGACGTGCGCTCGAACAGCAATTGCTGAACCTCGAAGGACATGAATTCATTGCCGGCCGCGCCGGTGCCGGTGCCGCGGGTCAGCTCGATGAGTAGGCTCGACTCGGTGCCGGCGATGGCCTTGGTGAGCAGGGCAGCGGATTCGAACAGCGCGGTGATGCTGCCGGAGATCGTGGCAAAGCCCTCGGGCAGGGCGCGGCGCACCCCGGCGCCGCCGATGACGTAGCTCGAGCCGTCCAGCCCGTTGTCAATGCGGATCTCGGCGCTTTGCACGTAGGCGATCGAGACGCCGCCCTCCGTGATGGCGCCGAGGAACGAGCTGAAAGGCGTGCAGCCGTTGTCTACCAGCGTGGCGTCGTCGTCGATGGTAGCCGAGTCGAGCGTGCTGGTGGCGCCCATTACGTCAAGGCTCGCAGTGCAGTACCCCTCGGCCGGGAAGCTGAAGGTGGCGCCGCCGATCCGGCAGCCGGTAAACAGCTCGAACCGCCCGCTGCCGCTGATGGCGGATCCATGATCCTTTTCCAGCTGGAGTCCAACCGGTAGATCCCCAATGGTCATGGTGTGTACGTAGGGGTCGGCGCCGGTGTCGGCGTTGGTGCCCATCAAGTGCTTGAGGATGGTGCCCATGGATTCGGCGTGAAGCTCAAAGCCGACTGAGCCGCTGACGTTGATGTTTCCCTGGACCGGCTGCGTGCGGGAGCGGTCGGCGCGCAGGGTGTTGGAGTCGATGAGATTCTGCGCGCTCGACAAGCCAAAGCTGGTGACATAGAGCTTTTGACCGTCGGGCGTGCCCGGCGTCGTGTTGTAGGTCGCCTCCTCGTAGAGGGCGATGGTCGTCTGTGTGCCGCGGGCTTGGGGCATGGTGGTATCCTCAGATCAGGGTATAGGGGTCGCCGTAGTTTTCGTCGTACTCGGCCCAGAGCTGGACCTCGGCCCGGGCGAAGCGGGTGCCGTCTTCCGGGCGCTCGATGGAGTAGCCGGCATAACCCAGGTGATGCGCCAGTCCGCCCAGGGTACTGGCCGAGGCGAGCAGGCAGGCTTTTTTGATGTCGCCGATCAGCGGGCGGACGTCGGCGTCCTTCGCGAAAGCGGCAATTTGGATTGCCATGCGGTTGCGCTGGCGCCCGCTGGTGATCTGCTCGGTGTCTTCTTCTAGGTCATAGACCAGGATGGCGGGGTAGTCGATGCTCTCGGAGTCGAGGCTGGCGCGGTCCGTAAAGACGCTGTAGCCGGCGTCGGTGTTGTAGCCGTCTGCGATCTTGATCGCCTGCAAGCGGGCGACGATCACGGCGACGATGCGATCGGCGATAGTATCAGCCACGGGCTAGCAGTCCTCTAATCTTGCGCAGGTACTCCATTTCCATTCTGCGAGTTACAAATGCCATGATCATGCCGGTTGCCGGGCGCATGATGTCCGCCATGCTCGGGCCTCGGACCCCTTCATAGGGAATCCGCTCTTTCCCTATCCGCTGGAACCATTTTCCAGGATCAAACTTTTTCTGCCAGGCCGATGGATAGGTTTGTCTGCCTAGTCCTTTCCAGATCATCACGATGCCGCCTTTCTGCGCAGGTTTCGCGCCATAGTCTGCAATGTTCAATTCTTGGTTCGTAAAGTACAAAGAACCGTGTAAGTCTAGTTTTCCTATGGAATCGCTGTCAGACGAACGAAAGTTAACGCCCTCAATGCCTGGCAGTCTGGCTTTGTACAGATGAATAAGATCGCCGCGCGTGTTCGCGTTAACATTCTCATAAATCCTTTTTGGTTTTAGGTTGGCCACCGATCTCGCTAAGCGGCTCGAATAGGCACGCCCACTTTTCAAGCTCGCATTCATGGTGGAGGCTACCTGATTCCTGCTGAGTCCTTGTTGTAGCTTCGCCAGTTTCGCGTTGACCTTGCGCGGATCTATGCTGACGCTAATCATTGCCGCTTCAACTCGAGCGTAATCACTAGATTGTCTTCGTCGCGCGCCAGCACCCGCTCGACGGTCCACGTGCGGGTGCCGTCGCCGATGGTGTCGCCGCGGGTCGGGTCGTAGGGTAGATCGCTAGCGATTAGGTGCGCCACACATACCCGCTCGCTCACGCTGCCGGCGCCGGCTTCTACCAGGTCCTGGCCGTCGTCGAACACGACGCTGAGCGAAACGCCCGCCATGCCGGCGCGGGTATAGGTGCAGGTGACCGACGCAAAGGTTGCCCAAATCACGCGGTCTGCCAGCGCCATGGCCTCAGAAAAAGTACTCATCAGTCCGCCACGTACAACATAGTGTCCACCTCGAGCACGTCGCCGTCGTTGGTGACAACGATAGTCTCCAGCTTGTAGTGCTCGCCGTCGGTGCCGACACTGAGGGTGACCTGCACCGTGTCGTTGGTCGCGTTGGTGGTCGGGGTGCCGACGGTGAGCGCTGAAACTTCAGTGACCAGCCCCATCTTGGTCGCGGTAACGCTGGTGATGCTCGCAATGGTGTCGCCGCTGCGCAGTTCCTGCGTAAAGGGGATATCGTACTGGCGCGCCTCGTTGGGTTGCTTGATCAGCACGTTGAGCCCGGTGCTCGGGTCGTTCATCCTTCCGGTCTCCAGATATGGCCACGGGCCATAGGATGCCATTCATTGCCACGGGCTGCAGGATCCCATTCATTGCCTCTCGCTGCTGGCCGCCAGGTCTCGGCCCCGGTCCGATAGGCGGTCGCGCCGTTGCCCCATACCTGGGCGGATTTCGCGGCGAGGATATAGGATCCCGCGGCGGCGTTGATTGCGTGATCGGCCGTGATGCTGGCGGACTGCGCCGCCAAGCTGAACGCTGCAGCGCCTGCATCCACCCGGGCGCCGGCGTCGATGGTCGCCGATTCCGCGGTCAGGGTGTACCCGGCATAGTCGGCGGCAACGATCCGGTTCCAACTCACGGCGGCCGATTGCGGCGCGAGGGTAAACGCAGCAGCAGCCGCCTCGACCGCGACAACCGGCACCGTGGCCACCGTAGCCGGATAAGCGGTGATCGTGTAGGACCCGGACGAGACGGCTACCGTATGGTCGGCGGTGACGGTGGCGGCTTGCGCGGCCAGGGTGTAACCGCCGGCCGTGGCGTCCACGATAACCGCGCCCGATGTCTGGATGGTCGCACCGTAGCCGGTCAGGGTGTAGGCCGCGGCGGCGGCGGCAACGGCATGGTCAGCCGTGACGGTGACGGCTTGCGCCGCGAGGCTATAGGACCCGGCGTCAGCGGCTACGGTATGGTCAGCGGTCACGGTGGCGGCTTGCGCGGCCAGGGTATAGGCGCCGGCCGTGGCGTCCACGGTAACCGCGCCCGATGTCTGGATGGTGGCACCGTAGCCGGTCAGGGTGTAGGCCGCGGCGGCGGCGGCAACGGTATGGTCAGCCGTGACGGTGGCGGCTTGCGCCGCGAGGCTATAGGACCCGGCGCCAGCGGCTACCGTGTGGTCGGCGGTGACGGTGGCGGCTTGCGCGGCCAGGGTATAGGCGGCGGCCGTAGCGTCTACCGTTACCGAGGTAGTGGTCTGGATGGTCGCACCGTAGCCGGTCAGGGTGTAGGCCGCGGCGGCTGCGGAAACGGTATGGTCAGCCGTGACGGTGGCTGACTGTGCGCCTAACGTATAAGCACCCGCTGATCCATCGACAACGGTCCCGCTCGAGACATATTCAAAGGGGCCAATGTCATAGGCCATTAGCTACGCGCCTCCAGCGCAATATCCACGGCGGTTCCGTTGGCGGATCCGGCGTTCGTGAGCTTCCCGCCGCTCGTCGGTCGCCAGTCTTTGGTGCTAGGCGCAACGAAATCCACGCCGTCACTTGTGCTGACGCTCGTCACAGTAACCCAACTTTCCGAGGCGCTGGCGTCTGATGTCGCACAATTTGTGCTGTTGGTGGTGTCCCATCCGCCCCCGCCATCGGTATAGTCTGCGGTACAATTTACTGCCACGCAGTTGATGCAGATGGGGTCGATGCCGCCAGTAACTTGCGAAATGAAGCCCGTATAACAATTCGCGGCCAGGCAATTGGTAAATTCTGGCTTTCCGTAGTTCACACCATAAAAACCGCTCGTCGAAGACGATCCGCCGCTGTAATGATCGGCTATGCAGTTTTCCAGGATTCCACTGTTTACGCGGAATGCCTGGTTCGCGGTGTATGTGCCTCCGGTGCTCCGGCTAATGATATCGCGATGCGTTTGTTGAGTTGTCGCATCGGTTTGAAACCCCGTTCCGCCATTGACGCTAGGCGGATCGTTGCGGATCTCAATCCCGCGAACGATGACTTTATTCGATATCTTCAATGTCGCGGTGAAATTGGCCGAGGTGTATAGGACATATCCCGCGTCATAGACTCCATAATGATAGCTACTCGCGTCGGCACCCGTGTAGGGGTCATAGGCAGTATCGTTCGGCAGGATATAGACAAGCGAATTATTGCCGATGGAAACAGCGGACAAATCCACGGCCGTTGTATCGCGCGGCGTTGTCGTTCCGCGGTTGCAATATACGTAATGGCTGATGTTGTTGCCGATCGGGAACTCGCCTGCCGCCCAATTCGCGAGCGTGTCGTAGGCGTGGCTACCGTCACCGGACGACGTTGCGGAAGTAGTTCCGTCGCCTCCCGAATCTGCGTCTGTGTCTACGTATCGGACCGTGGTAGGCACGTCACGCCTCGTAAACTGCCTTTAGCAAGTCAGCGTCGGTGATATGCACGTCTAGAAGATCGTGGCATATCTCCTTGAACCGATCCCAGGTCAATGTGATGTAACGGAAATCCAGCACCTGGCGGCGCTCGTCGGTCGTGACCAGCGTTTCATCCACCAGCCACTTCCGCTGTACATCGCCGATCGGGTTTTCTTCGAGGCAGTATTGCAGGCTTCTTTCGTCGGTGATCGGCACGCCAGTCACGTAGACCATAATCGCGCTCGGGTTGCCGATCGGCGAGTTAGGGACATACTGCGATCCGTCCCAGGTCGCGTTTAGGATCTCACGAGACGTAACGATCATCCCGGAATATAGTCCGCCGGTCTCCTTGTCCCAGATCAGCGTGAGCGCACAGTCCATGCTATCAGGTAATCTGGAAAATGCCGTTGGCGTTGAAGTTGATATCCAAAGTACCAGACACCAGACTGATCGGCCCGCCTAGATCAATGGCGCAAAGACACCGCTTGTTCGCGTCGGTGTTGTTGTAAAGGATCGCCCAATAGCCATCGGTGAATCCGCCCGCATCCTGCGCAATCGTCGATGGGTCGGTGAAATCCAAGCGGAACGTATTAGCCGCAGCCTCCGAGAAGCTGAGGCCAGACAAGGCCACCGGACCGGTCCAGGCGGTGGCCGTGGCTACCGCGTTGGTCGCAAAGTTGGTGGTGCCGGTGCCGCCATAGTGGGGTGCGGCGGTATCGCGCGTTGGGACCGTGGCGTTGGTCACGATCCCCATGTTAAACGTGTCGCTGTTCATATCCCAGTCATTGCCAATATTGACGATGGCGGAATCGAACACGATCATGTCGCCCTGTGCCATATTCGTTACCTCTAAGGGCCTGAGCTATCTTGTGGCCTTTGTCTATGGAACCATGGACACCGCGGAACGGGAAACGGAGAAAACCGAACCGCGGGCCATGGGGGGGTTACCGTTAGGTGATCGTGCCGGGTCCGACGTTGAGCTTGACCTTGACGGTGGTCGTGGTCGCTGCCTTGGTCTCTACCGCCACGCAGCACCCGGAAACGTCTCCAGTCGCCGGTGTTGCCTGGTTATCGTCGAACGCTGAGGCGGATGCGTCCCAGATGACCGACTCTCCGGCGTCGATCGCGGCCGCGCTGACCTTGGCGACGGTATAAACGCCGTCAATAGCCACGGCGCCGGTCCCGGTGCTGGCGATGTCCTCGAGCGCAATGCCCATAATGGTAGTGGAGTTGGTGCCGAGCACCAGCACGTCGCCCGCGCTGACCGCGGATCCGCTGTCGTTGTACCAGTCCAGCGTTTCGCCAGGACCGACATAATTGGTTGCCATAATCTTTTCCTCGCTGTCGTTGTGGGGCGACGATTCGCCCCATTGTCCTGTTACGCGCCGTAGTTGTAGTACAGCCCGCGGAAGTCGAGCGGTGCAGCACCGGCGTCGATGCGGACCTTGTAGCTGACGCCGTCCTTATTCCAGGGGTCCATCTGCTCCATGTACGGCTCGGACGCGCCATTGAGGAATGCCACCTCAACCGTATCAGTGAGTTGCGGGTCACAGGCCATATACCAGCCAGTGGCCAGGAAGGCATCGAGGCGCGCGTCGGCTACCACGTCGAAAGTGCCCGCAACGATGTTTGGCGTGAGCGTCCCTGCGGTGCCGGCAGGGTCGTACTCGGCCCGCGATAGGACAAGACCGGTGCCCTCTAGGGCCTTCGGGACGATCAAGAACCGCGGGCTATAGTTCAGCGTCGCGTTGCCGCTCGGGTCGGTCTGCGTGGCAATCGCGGTGCGCGCGGCGTTGATGGTGGCCACGGAAGGCGCGGCGCCGGAGCCGGACGCTACATAGTTGGCATGACCAGAGACGAAAAGGGCAGCGGAGTCCTGGTTCAGGGTCGGGTTGCTGGTCAGCACGGCGTAGGCCAGATCGCCCACTTTGCGGTTGGCGGCCCGCCCCATTTTCATTGGGATCCGGGTAAGCTGGTCCAAATCGTCATTGATAATTGCCTGGCGCGAGATGTGGAACATCTTGCCATAGGTAACCAGGGTGATCGGCTCCTTGAGATCGTTAACGGTGCCCTGCTTGTACTCGCCGTTCTCGTAGACGATTTCCAGATCGCTGAACTCGGAGATGCCGGTACGGGAAGCGGTTTTGAAATCAGGCAGCGAACCCTGGCGGCACCAGGCCTGCCAAGTTTCCGGAGCGGTGCCCCAGCCAGCCAGCACGCTCTTGGTGCTGATAGACTCCAGCAAATTCGCGAAGTCGGAGCTACCGTGCAAGCCGGCGCGGGTGAGCGCCATACCGACCAGCTCGCGCTCGTCGTGCGGGATGCGGGTCACGCCGCATCTGGCGAGATAGACCTCGGCCAGCCGGCTTAGGCGAACGCCGTGGAACTCACTGGCCCGCGCCTTGCGCACCAATTCCGGGTCGCGCTCTACCTGGGCGCGGACCAGCGTTGCCAGGCTTGCGCCCTCCACGAACTTCTCAAGATCGGTGGTCCCCGCTTCGACACGGCGAGCCATGGTCGGGCGCGGGGATGCGAAGGCGCTGCCTTCGGTCTGGCGATCGGACTGGGGGGAAACTACCGGCTCAATGCCGCTACCTACCATCTCCAGCAGCATGCGCTGGCTGTTGTTGACCGTCAGCCCGTTGTCGATGCACGCGCGCATTAGGTCCTGATATTCCGGGGCCTGGAAGTGCGGGAAGTCGAACAGCTGACGAATTGCGGTTTGGCGCTCGCGCTCGATGCGCTGGCCTTCGGCGCGGCCCTCGGCCAAGTTGCGGTTACGGTCGGCGGTAAACTGCGTGATGTTCGGGTTTTCCTGCCGCTGTTCCGTCGGGGTGACGGTCGCGGCATCGGTGTTTTCGGCCATGGTTGTCTCCTGGCGTTGTCGATTGATGCCCACACGGTGATCAGCCGGAACAGCGACCACACTTGCCTCTAGCGGGGTCCAGCGGGTTACGCGGACCACGTCGGAGTTATTCTCTTCTTCCCACTTGTCGATGCGATAGCCAACGCTGATGTCCGTCAGCATGCCGTCGCGCACGTCCTGCCAAACCTCCTCCGCCTTCGCGTTGCGCGAAAACCGCAGGATACCGCGCAGGGCCTTGCCGGCCGGAGTCGTTGGGTCGAGCCGCACATCTGTTACGCGCCCGATCGGGGTATGGTGATCATGCCCAAACAGCATCGGCAAGCCGTTGCCGGCACGCTCTAAATTGATCGCGTCGATGTCGTGGACCAGGATCTCGGTGCCGAAAAAGCGTTCCACCGGCGTCTCAGACGACAGCGATGCCGGTACGGTGCGCGCGTCTTCGTCGGCGCCGGAGCGCTCGAGTCGAAAGGTGCGCGTCTGGTCCTGCTGAATCTGCTTGCTCATGCGGCCGCCTCTGCTGGTTCGTCGGTGTCGTCGGGGCTGTCTTCTTCGCCCATGCCCTGGCCGTCGGTGGCCTGCGCGGGCTTGGCGGGCCGCTCGAAGGTGTCCGCCTCACGCTCCGCGTCTACCTGGGCCGGATTTCCTCCGCGCTCGCGGATCACCTGCTGCCGCGATTTGAGCCCGTATTCGATAGCCAGTCCATCGGCTTCGATCTCCTTTTTGGGGTCGATCCACGGGAGCCCGGGGCCGCGAATGTCCACGTCTGCCAGGGTGTTACGGTCGATGCCACGCTTGATTGGCACCAAACCTGCGGCAATCGCCATGGCGAGAAACCGCTCGTAGGTTGGGCGCTTGGCGGCCTCGATGAAATAGGTACGCAGCCGCCCATAGGCGGGGCTTGCCTCGACCATCTCCTGCCGCTGTGCGCTATAGGTGCCATTGTAGTCGCGGCTGATGCTGGAGTAGCTCGTTCCGGTGCCGCACGCCGCGGCTCGCAACTGGCTGTTGCGGAACTGCTGCAGATTGGTATTCGGGCGCTCGGTGCCGAGCGTGCCGATCTCCTCGCCAGGCAGCAGATCATCAATGATCATGCCGGGATTCATCTCTAGCGTGCGGTCGGTACTGGCGGCGCTCTCGCCAATCATGTCGGGGTTGCGCTTGACGTAGGCGGTAAAAGCGGCGGCCACGCGGGCGGCGATGCGCTCGCTTTCTTCGTAATCCTTGATGTCGTCCAGCCGGTTGACGATGCCGTGGAGCACGCTCACGCCGCGAGTCTGGCGCAAGCGGCGGGTGAACTTCAGATGCACGATGCGCTCGCGCGGAACCCGCACCGTCTCCATGTTCAAGCCAATGGCGGCGAACAGCAAATTTCCCGGGTGCTCTTTGTAGAGGTGATAGGCTACCGGTCTCCCCCAGCCGTCTTTTTCGACGCCATGAACGATGCGCGGGTTGTCGCCGAACAAGTCAAACGGCAAATAATCCGGCTCGATGAGCTCTATGCTGTAGGGCACCGGAGAAAGGTGCTGGATGCGCCCAGCCTCGACGTGCTGCTGCAATACCTCGCCGTCTCGCAGCCAGGTGCGGCAGAGAAGGCGGTCTACCTCGGCGCCCGGGATCTCTCCGGTCGTCTCGGGGCGGCGGTTCCACTGGTCCCACAGACGGCGAATCTGGGCGTTTACGTCCTCGGCCAGCTGGCCGTTGGTGCGCCTTACCATCGGCTCGACCACCAGCCCCGTGCCGATCACTTTATTGACCAGCTCGTCTAGGATGCCGATGGCTAGATCGTGATTTTCGTCTAAGTAGCGCGCCCAATCGCGGATCTTGCCGCGGGCCTGGTCCATTACGCCGTCCGGCGAGCGGCTGGAGCTGACGATGCGGTGATACTGGCTGGACTTGGCCGCCTCATAGAGGCGCTTGGCCTCGGCCAGCTCGCGTTGCAGGGCCTTCAGCTTTTTGGACGGCTTAGCCATCGGCATCGGTGCGGACGGTCTGGCGCGGGACTTTACGCTGGCTGTTCTGGTCGAGCGCCCGCAATATCAGCCGATACTCATCCTCGAGCAACACGACGTAGCGGCTAGAGTACGGCGTATTGGCGCCGAGCAACGCCTTGGCCTTGAGGATGCCGAGCGCCGTTAGTGATTCCATTTCGCGGTCTTGATGCCGGGGTTAGTCTGTCCAGCAGCGTCGCGCTCGTAGCGGTTGATGTCGCGGATCACCCTATTGAGCGTGGCGCGCAACTCTTCGGCGGTGCGATAGGTGATGGAGCGGCCGTTGAGGGTGAGGCTTAGGGTCCCCCCGGCGATGGCGGTTTCGAGGCTCGTTCTGAGGGTCAGCGCTTCGGCGTAGGTCATGGCGGAACCCTAGCAGGTCCCGCTGTGCAGTTTTAGGGGAAAAACTGCACTATTTTTTGGCTATCGTATGGTGCGACGCGATGACACGGCATAGAGTGTACGACGCGAGATACCATAGCGCTCGCAAATTTCGCTGGTATTTCGGCCATTCCACTCGCGCAACAGGGCAGAATCGCGATCTGTGCGGCTGATGAACCCGTCGCGCTTCGGCATATACATCTCTCTACCGCCGAACCTGGCCCGCAGCACCTCGACGCTGGCTATCGACAACTCCAGCGCCTCCGATTTATTGCCGACTAGGCCGCATTCCATCAGGCGGCGCGCGAATGCCTCAGCCACCGCGCGATAGTCGAAACTTTCACTCATAGCGCTTACTCCTAATGAATCCGCCGGGTTTCTTTGGCGCGTTGATAAACGGCTTATTTTCATTTTGTAGGGTAGGTGGCTTATTGGCTATAGGTGCTGCAACCTCGACCTCTCCGTCGTCTCTTGTCTCCAGCACCAGCGCGCGCCGCCGCCACCAGGCCGGATCCGGGATAACCATGATCTGGCTGCCGCCGCCCTCGCGGTAGATCCGCGCGCGGCGGGACCCGATCAATACTTCGCGATGGTGGCCAATGGCAATGGCGTAGACGAGGCCGTCGAGGGGTTCGTTGCGCTGATAGTCGGCGCCGCGGCGCTGCTCATAGCGGCGCGTTTCGGGGTTGTACACCTCGGAGAGCAAGCCGTACCAGTATTCGTCGGGCATCGTGGCGGCAAAGCGGATGCGCCGCTGCTCAGGCTCCTGCTCTTCGTCGGACGATAGCGATTCGTAAATCAGGTCTTTGGCGGTCTCAGTGCCGACGTTCCAGATGCCGTAGACCCCGCGGCGAGTGCGCCCGAGGCGATCGCGCTCCGGCTGGCGCACGCTGCTTGCGATCAGCTCGGCCTGGCGGCTGTTGGAGCCCTGCACCCGGTAAACCGGGATCTTGAGCGTGGTGCGCTTGCAAAAGGCTTTGACCTGCTCGCCGCGGTGGCCGCGGTTGTCGATGCCGGCGGCGGCGACGCGCATCGCCTGGCCATAGGCGTTGCCGCGCTCGGTGTTGAGGTAGCGCTCCAGCTCGTCCCATACCTCGGGTCGGGTGGTGTCGCCGTGGATTTGATGCCAGTCGATTACCCGCCAGCCGGCGGCGCCGTTGTCCTGCCATTGGCGCCAGCCGAGCAGGGTGACGTCGAGCCACGTGTCTTGGGTGTCGATGCCCGCGGTGAGTGCCAGCACGCCGGGCGGTATGGCGCCAATCGCAACCTCTTCCGCCCGTTGGGCCAGGTGGTGCGGCTTGACCGAGGCGGTACGATCCTCCCAGCATA
>Ga0316188_10000103_pt1 | contig 27422 bp, 23 predicted proteins | sample Phiworburrow1_MG_FD_204933 | JGI IMG/M metagenome (GOLD analysis project Ga0316188, IMG submission 204933) | Coastal sediment microbial communities from Maine, United States - Phippsburg worm burrow 1 | ecosystem: Environmental > Aquatic > Marine > Coastal > Sediment | place: USA: Maine... | reverse complement strand
AGCGCGACCAGGTGGCGCGCGGGGTGATCGGTGCATCCTGAGATGAGCCGACTCATTCTTGCCGTGTTGCCCGGTTAATGAATGCAACCGCTGAGTCGCTGGCACGTAAATATCGCAGCGGCGAGTTGTCGACGTTGGCGGTTGTTAATGACTGCCTCCAGCGCATTGACCGGGCGAACCCGCAGCTTCACGCTTTTATCTGCGTGTTTCACGAATCCGCCCGATCTGCGGCAGCTCAGGCCGCAACAGATTTTGCCAGTGGCAGGGACCGCGGTCCCTTGCAGGGCATTCCGATAGCAATCAAGGATCTCGCAACCACCATAGAGGGGCCCTCCGGGGCAGGCACGATTTTCCTGCAGGATTACCTGGGTAGCCGCGATGCGGAGCTTGTTGCCCGCCTCCGAGCCCAGGGCGCTGTAATCATTGGCAAAACCACCATGACCGAGGGCGCCTTCAGCGTGCATCACCCGCAGATTGCCGCGCCCGTGAACCCATGGAAGCCAGGTTTCTGGACTGGTGTGTCTTCAAGTGGCTCAGCGGTCGCGGTGTCGGCCGGGCTGGTGCCGCTGGCGCTGGGCAGCGATACCGGTGGATCGATACGCTTCCCCTGCGCCTGCAACCACCTGGTGGGACTTATGCCCACGTTCGGGACAGTGAGTGTTGCAGGCTGCTTTCCGCTGGCTCCGTCCCTGGATCACATGGGCCCGATGGCACGCTGTGTCAACGATTGTGAGCAGATGTACCGGGTAATGGCGGGCTTGCCTTCGGCAATGGTGCAGTTGCCCCTGCAGCGCCGACTGGGCGTCGACCGTGGTCAAATCGAGCGCGTCTGCACGCCCCGGGTGAATGAGCTGATGGCAGAGGTGATGGCAGACTATCGCAGCCTGGGTTTCGAGCTTGTCGATATCAGCCTGCCAGCGGAGCAGTCCGAACTGGCCGCTGGCTGGATCCAGACTGTCGCCTCCGAAACAGCCCGGGTTCATGCGCCGTACCAGGCAGCCCACGCAGCGGACTATGGGCCGGTATTCTCCTTTCTTTTGAGTCTCGGCAGCCAGGTGCCGCCGGTGATACTTGCGTCCCTGGATAGCGCCAGTGACCGTTTTGCGAGGGTAGTGGACAGCGCACTGGAGGGTCTGGATGCGCTGTTGTGCCCTGTCATGCCGGCTCCTGCGCTGAGTATGGCCGATATGGCAGCCCGCTCACCGAGTCCCGACGAAATCGCCCGCAGCCTTGAATACACCGCACCGTTTGACTATTCCGGTCATCCGGCACTGACCCTGCCAGCCGGTTTTATCGACGGTGTACCCAGTGGCTACCAGTTGGTGGGAAAAAAGGGCGCTGACCTGATTCTGTTCGAGGTGGCGCGGCAGCATGAGGGTTACAGGCGGTGGACTGATGTTAATCCCTGTGTCACAGCCATTTCCCGAAAATCCGCACCACCAGGGGCAGTGATACATAGCTCATTGCGATGGTAACCATGGCGATGGCCGTAACCGAACCGAGCAGTGGCTGGTCGATAAACAGCGGCTTGATCAGGGGTGGAATGAACAGAGACAGCGGTAAGATCGCGAGGAACGCTGCGACGGTCATCCTCCAGCTCGGCGGCCAGGAGCGACTTGATTTCTGTTCCGGTTGCATCCAGTAGTCCAGGCCGCTGATCCGCTCTCTGGCGACTTCGCCCTCCACCAACTCCTGCAACGTTAGCAGGCAGGCCGATCTTTCCGGAGATTTTTCCCAGAGACAATAGTTTTCGTAGCTGTCGAAGCTGAAGATGATGACACATTCGGCAGTGGGGTCCGCAGGCTCGATTATGCGGGTGCCCTCATAGCCGGGAAAAGTGGCACATACTGCGGATATCCGCTGGTTTAACTCACGCAGCTCGTTGGTACGCCCCGGCCGGGCCCGGCTGCGAACAATGGATGTAATCCGCTCAGTGCTCACTGCCCGCTGGACTGCTTGTACTGCGGCAGGAGATTCCGGTGTTGCAGCAGCGCCACGAAATCCAGCATGCGCTGCCTGCGATAGGCATCGATGTCGATGCCGCTGTAGTCGAAAAATCCCCGGCCGTCGCGCAGGCCGTTCTTGCCAGTGCGCATATTCTCGCCAATGATTTCCGGTGCGATATAGCGATCGCCGATGGTCCGGGAAAGGTAGGCAGAGGCGTAATGCAGGATATCGCCGCCTCCCCAATCGATGAACTCGAGTAAGCCCAGTACGGCAAAACGCAGTCCGAACCCGACGTTTATGGCTTTATCCACATCCTCCGCCGATGCAACGCCTTCTTCCACCAGTCGCGCCGCCTCGTTCATGGCCAGCGCCTGGATTCTGGGTACGATATAGCCAGGAGAGGCGGAACAGACCACGGGCACCTTGCCTATCGATTCAAGGGAGGCAATCAGGCGTTTGATCGCCAACTGGCTGGTCTGCGCACTCCTGCTGAGCTCTACCAGTGGCATGAGATGGGCCGGGTTAAGCCAGTGGGCGTTGATAAATCGCACGGGATTCGTCACCAGTTCAGCCAGTTCGGTCACCAGGAAAGTCGAGGTGGTAGAGGCAATGATTGCCTCATGGGATACCTGACTGCTGATAAACCGGAAAGCCTCCCGCTTTGCTGCCATCACCTCGGGTACACCCTCGTAGACGATTGCGCAGCCGGCCAGTGGGCAGCCCACGTCCTGCGAATGGCTGAAGCTGGCCAGGGCGAGGATAGAGGCTATGGCATCGGCTTGTACCAGGCCAACGCTGGCCAGGAAATCGAGATCCTTGCGCAGCTCCTCGCGCGCCGAGTTGATTAGCTGTTCGCGCTGCTGGGCGCTGCGCTCCTTGAGATCCACCAGCAGAACCGGAACGCCTGCAAAAATATAGCTCAGTGCGATCCCGCGGCCCATACGCCCCGCGCCGACAATACCGATGGTGTCAGACATCACTTGATGCTCCTTTACCGGGGTCCGTTTTCAAGCAAAGCCTGCATCTCCTCCCGGCTGAGGTCAGCCAGGCCCAGGTTCTCCAGAGTGCGTCCCTCCCGGTAAAGGTCGCGTTCGGCCACGGCAGCCGCGATATTCAGCAGACCCTCGGCCACGGGGGTAGGTACACCGGCCCAGCGCCCCACCGATACGATCAGCGATAGTCCCAGGCGCGTATCCTCGAGCATATAGCGATGGCTCTTGAGATCGATATCCTCGCGCCAGTCACCACTGTCGGTCAGTTTTTCGTGCGCCGCGCGGCCATACATCCATTCATCACCCTCTCCCGCCTTGTTATAGTGATCTCTCAGGGGAAAGTGCGGTGCGCCGTAGCCGAGGGCCTCGCGCAGGGCGATCCGCTCGGCATCTAGCTTGTCGGTAACCCTGCGGATTGCGGGCTGTGTCCCTTCGTTGTGGATATCCCAGGCCTCGAAATGCTCCAGCGGTCCGGCATTCATGAGGATCAAGGGTGGGTGAATGATCGGACCTGCATTCATGAGCGCTCCGCTGAGGGCATCCTCGCACCGCTCCACGGGATAGATCTCACTCAGCACGTCGAATGCGCGATCGGTGTTTTTTGCCGGCAGTACTCCGGTGGGAAGGCGGGTAGCGTAACCACTGATCACCACCCGACGGGAGCCATGCTTGCGGGCCAGATAGGGCAGGGTGCCGGTTTCAGCGAAGCTGACGTCCGCACTGTTACCGGCGTCGCGCAGCGCCCGGGCAAAAATGTAGCTGCCAAATGTTCCCGGGGGCAGGTACACAACCTGACCGTCGCGCAGCAGGGGTGCGAGCTCTCGAGAAAGAGACTCGTGCGACAGCGCGGGCAGGGGAATCACGATCAAGCTTGCGCCTGCCACGGCCTCAGCCAGTGTTGCTGTAGCGAGGGAAACGGGTATGTCCCGTTCACCCTTGTGGTCCAGTACGGTAATTGAACCGGCATCGATCACGGGTTGCAATCCTGATCCGTCACGCCGCCAGAAGCGCACACGGTGTCCTTTCTCGGACAATTCTGCGGCGGCGGCGTAGCAGCCGTGGCCGCCTCCCAGTACAGCTATTTCCATAATCTGTGCCTCATTGAATCCTGTCCTGTGTGCGCTAGCCGGTAAGTGGCATACCTCACGCGCTATTGCGGGTGATAGGCGACTGCCTCAATTTCAATCAGGGCGCCTGGAACCATCAACGCAGATCCCACGGTTGCTCGAGCCGGAGGCGTCTGCTTAAAGAACTTGGCATAGGTGGTATTGAATAGCGGGAAGTCCTGCGGGTCGGTCAGCCAAACCATGGTCTTGACCACATGGGCGAGATCTGAACCCACAGCCGCGAGCGCTTCCTCGATATTGCGGATAACCACCCGGGTCTGTACCTCGATTCCGCCCCCGATGACTTTCTTTTGCTCGTCGAAAGGCAGCTGGCCCGAGACGAAGATAAAGTCGCCGGCGCGGACTGCCGGTGTGAAGTGGGGCTTGATGGTGCTCATGGTCAATACTTCCCTGGCGGATAAAATCGGCTACAACGGCTGCTGGTGTTTACATGCCGGCGATATAGCGAGCAAGTTTCTCGATACCGGTATCGTCCAGCGATGCTGGCAGCGCTGCACGCATGGTTTGTCCTGGCGAGTCAGATGGGCTTGTACCACGAACACCGTCGCGAAAATGCCGTAGCTGGGTCGCAATGTAGCGCGCGTCCATGCCGCCGATCCGAGGTGATAGCAGTGCCGCGTTGCCTTCGCCCTTGGTGCCATGGCAGGCTGCGCAGGGTTGGTAGAGCGCGCTGTCGGCGGATTTTACAGGTTCGCCTTTACTTTCCCAGGACGACAGGACGCTGATATAACTGGCAAGTTCCGTGATCTTCTCGCTGTCCAGACCGTTTGCCATCAGGGCCATCTGCCGGCCATAGGTGTCGCCCGCATGTGCGCCTCGCACGCCATCGCGGTAATTGGCCAGTTGGCGGGCGATATAGCCCTCCAACTGACCCGCTATCCGGGGTGCGTTGATCGCTGGACTGCCGAGGCCGTCATCACCGTGACAGGAACGGCAGGAGTAGTAGCTTTCAATCTGGGTGGGGCCGGCGTAAGCAGACGCTGTAACCAGTATCAGCCATGGCAGGTGACGCCAGAATCTAGTCACCTGTTACGATCTCCACCGCACGCTTTGGCCGCTTATTCCAGTGCAGTTGGAAGACATCCGGGCGTGAGTAATGCCCTGTGCCGTCGAAAAACCATTTGTGCACGGCGATATTGGCCAGGTCTATCTCGGCGACCACGATGGTCTCCAGGTCGAACACCGGCGCCACCAGGTACTGGCCACCCGGCGCGATAATGGCGCTGCCGCCATGGCCATGCCAGTGGTCGGCTGCGGCAGTGCTGAGCGGCATGCCGGCAGGAACCCGCTCGGGAGACATGACTTCACGGGCAACCACCACGAAGCAGGCATTTTCATGTGCGAGGTGACGGGTGGAGGCATCGATGATGCCGTCGAGGAAGGCGTGTCCCGGCCAGGCGGCGGCATGGACCTGGATATTCATGCTGCTCAGTGCGATCCGTGCCGGCGCCATCTGGTGCTCGAAGCAATTGAGACCGCCCAGGCGTCCCACCGGGGTGTCGTACACGTTGATGTCGGAGCCGTCGCCCCGGCCCCAGACCAGGCGTTCCGCCTGGGTGGGTATCAACTTCCGTTGCCGGCCCAGCATCCTGCCATCGGGGCCGATATACAGCAGGGTGCAATAAAGAGTTCCGCCTTCCTTCTCGTGCAGGCCCAGTACCACCGTGCACTGGTGGGTCGCCGCTGCCTGGAAAACAGGTTCCAGGGCAGGATCATCGATCGCAATGGCGGTCTGGAAACTGAGCTGGCGAAAGGCCTGGTATTCCGGATTGGTAGGGGCCAGGCCGGACCAGTAGGGATAGCCCTGCAGCCAGCACTCGGGAAAGACCACCAATTGCGCACCTTTCGCTGCAGCTTCAGCGATGGCCGAGGCGGCTTTTTCCGCACCCGCAACCGGATTCAGTACCTCGGGCGACCACTGCACAGCGGCGACAACCGATTTGGACATAATGCGCTCCCATCTGCTCCAACTGGAACAGCGACCTGTAAGGGCATGATAGTACAGGTGGGCGAGGTAATTTTATTCGGTTTTGAGTATCTCTTATTCGAACTGGGCGCAACCTACCAGCTGGCAAAAATCGGCTGTGTCGATATTTGTCCCGCAGGCGATAACACCTACCCTCAGGCCGGTCAGTCGATCCCTCAGGGGGCCGCAGAGCGCCGCAGTGGTGGCCGCCGCTGCCGGCTCCACCGCGAGCTTGAGATCATGGAATATGGTTCTCATTGCGGCTCGTAGCTGCTGGTCGCTCACCAGCACAATCTCATCAACCACCTCGCGGCACACTGAGTAGGTATAGGGTTCGGTCCTAGGCGGCGCCAGGCTGTCGGCGATGGTTTTCACTGACTCCTTCGCCACGGTGTGCCCCGCCGCAAAGCTGAGCGCCATGGTGTTGGCGCCCTCCGGCTCGACACCGTACACCGCTATACCCGGCCACACGTGTTTTAGAGCTGAGGCAAACCCTGCGCACAAGCCACCGCCCCCAATAGGCAGGATCATTGCATCCAGTGGAGGCACCTGCTGGCTGAATTCCAGGCCGGTGGTGGCAGTACCCTGCACCGTCAGTGGACCCTCGAAGGGATGAACGAAGGTACGGCCTTCCTCACGCTGTGCCAGTTCGGCCCTTTCGAACATTTCCGTCTGTGTGTCACAGAAAACAATTTCCGGGCCGTACGCCTTGGCTCGCGCAACGCGCAGCGGTTTGGCAGTTTTGGGCATGAATATCTTCGCGCTCGTACCGACCTGGTGCGCGCAATAGGCGGCGGCGATTGCATGGTTGCCTGCACTGACGGCAGTGATCCCCCTGGCCAGCTGTTCTGCGCTCAGGTGCATCATCACGTTCATCGCACCCCGGGCCTTGAAGGTCCCGGTACGCTGGAACAGTTCCAGCTTCACGAATACTTCGGTAGTTGCGCCGATCATCGCGGTCAGCTCCGGGCCCTGCCACTTGACCGATGGCGTGGTGACGATGCGGTCCCCAAGGCGTTCCCGCGTCGCCGTGATGGCAGCCAGTGTCAGTTCGCTATTCATGTTTGATTGTCCGCGCGTCCCAGACCCGTGAAAGCCTGGCGTATAACCTGCAGGGATCGGGACCAGAAGGCGCAGCGCCACTCCCAATCAGCCGGATGATGGAATTCCAGCAGCTTCCCTTTGATATTCTCTATGTCGGCAGCATTTGCGGTACCCGGATGTTGTACCAGGAGATGCTCCTGGATCAGTAAGGCGAGTGTCTCACTGGACGGGTAGGTGCCAAACTCCAGGGTGACGGCTGTGACCTCGGCATTGGCAAAGCTGCCCTTGTACGCATTTATCGTGTGCCCCGGTACGACGCGATAACCCTCTTCGCCGGGCTGCCTGTCGGCAGACGGATTGAATACCCAGCGACCGAACCATTCCCGTACCCTCTCGAGTTCCTTATCCATGTGCAGGGTGATGAGCTCGCCGTAGGCCCATGGGCCGAGACCCGTGTGAAACTCGATCACGCAAACCTGTCTCGCATATTGTTTATGGGAGACAAGGATATCCCTGAGAGTCGTGTTGGACCACTCGGGACGCTGGCCGCCGAATGCAAAGCCGTCCGGGTAGGTATACTGCCCTGCCATGAAAAGATCGATAACGTATTCAAGTCCATGCTGTTGCAGCAACTTTCCCAGGTATCTCCCGGCAAACTGGCCATGATCGCCGAGCAGCTCACCCAGGCTCAACTGATCGTGGACAGCGCCATAGGCTTGATTGCTCGGCAGTGGCTGGGAAAAATCGAGGAAGTTGCGGCATAAATCCACGTTGCCCTCTGTATAGCGCCGCAGGTGCGCCACTCCCCAGGGATTGATCAGGTGAACCATCAACACTGCAGTATCGGCAGGAAGGGAATCGTAGCCGCGCCCTGCGATCCAGCCGACCTGGGTGGCCGAACCTGAAAATCCTTCCACGCCGTGAACCCCGGAAACCATCACCAGCAATTTGCCGGCTTCCCGCGGGCCGAACCAGGCGATGTCCGTGGCGAGTGCTTCGCCACCCGGTCCCCGGAGGGGATGAGGATAGCTGACTACCTCGCAGCGGGCATCCTCGCAGGCATTCAGGAAGTTGCGCCTGGCCTGGCCGTAACTGTCGGATTGCCAGGCCCGCCTGGGTTCTTCACTGTACATGGTTTGCGCCTTCACATTGGCCGGATTCAGGTCAGGGCAGTGTAGAATGTCCGGATCGTGTTGTTCAATTGTCTTCAGGCACGTAATTAGCATTGCAGTAGAGTTTCAGGCTTCCCCATAACTCGCTTGCGGCCTATGCTCCGACACTTGTCGCGGCTACACCGCTGCTCTGTTTTATCGGTCTGTCGGGCTTGTACTGATTTGTTGCATCAGCCCGTAAAGGTCGTAGTTTGCCCAGGTTTCCCGGAGTCGGCCGCCCTCCAGCCGGTCGAAGAAGATACCCGATATCTCTACCCTGTTACCGCTTGGTGGGATTCCCATGAAGGGACCCAGGTGAGTACCGATCATGTGCCAGCGCGTTGCCACCAGATCGCCCTCAGCGATTTGCGCATCAATCGCTGTTTTCTGGTCTGGAAAGGCGTTCCTGAAAAGTGTTACCGCTTCTTTAAATGACTGGAGAGGTGAGTCGTGGGCGGACTGGTGTGGGTCATGTTCCACTAGCGCATCACTGAAAAGGGCGTCCAGGCAGCGGAAGTCGCCACCGTTAATTGCTTCCTCAATGATGCGTGAAACCACCTGCTTGTTACGTGACTGTGGCGTGCTCATACAATGACCGCAGGTCCCCATAGGAAGATTGGGTAACTGCCGAAAAATTGGGCCGACATGGCTTAGGTCTCGATGCCGCGCTCCTGCAACTCCCGACGGATTTCGGCATGGCGTTTCTCATCGATGGGATAGTTGAACAACAGGAAGACCGCAGGTAGCGCGATAATCGAGGGCAGCACCACTGCGACGAACTTGATACCGCCAAAAGTCGTATCAGGGCCGATTTCCTGTGGGTTAAAGCCCAGCATGGCGGCAATCGGCAGGGCCGCTCCGACACCGATGGCAGCGGCGAGTTTCTGGATGAAAAAGTACAGTGACATGTATAGGGCGGTATCGTCACCGGCGCCTTCGAGCATGCCGTGCTCGATGGAATCAGCCACCAGTGCCGGCGGCATTATCCAGATAGCGGCTGTCACCGCGCCTTTAAGGGAATAAATGACCAGTACCTGGACCAGGTTCTGCGGCTCAACCAGCAGGAACAGCCAGAGGATGGGAAAGAACGCCATGCCCACAAACAGCAGCGTCCGGTGTTTACCCAGCCGGGCGCCTATTTTCATTACCAGTGGCATCATAACCAGGGCCACAACAAACTGGACCACCATGAACCACAGGAACAGAGTGGGAGAAAATCCCAGGGCATCCTTGATCATGAACAGTGAAGATGAGTTGTAGATATGCCCGCCCGTCCAGATGAAGAGGCTGGCCAGCATCAGTCGCAGGAAAGGTTTGTTCACCCGCAGGGCGTATAGCGCTTTCAGCAGGGTCAGTCGCTGGCTTGGCAACGAAGTCCCCTGGGGTGCGATAAGCAGCGCGGGAATTACGCACAGGGGCAGCAGTGCCAGTACCACCCAGGTGAATACCCTCACGATATCACTGACTGTGGGGTCTGTGCCGCGCAGGAAAAACAGGGGTATGGAAGCCAGCAGCAGGATGCCGATCATGGTACCGGTCTCGCGGTAGCCGTTGATGCGGATACGCTCGATATAATCCCGGGACAGCTCCGCCCCCCAGGATAGGTAGGGAATCTGCACCACGGTGATGGCTATATAGAACAGCACTGCGCTCACCGCCAGATAGGTTACGGTCACCCCCTCAGGAGGTTGCAGAAAAAAGTACAGGGTGACCATCAACAGGGGAGTGCCCACGGCGATCCAGGGTTTGCGACGACCGAAGCGCGAACGGGTGAGGTCTGACAGGTTTCCTACCACAGGATCGATAATGGCGTCCCACAATCTGGCGAAAAAGAAGATCACGCCTACAGCCGCCAGCTCCATTCCCATCTCCGATGCGTAGAAGGGTGCCAGGTAGACCACCAGCATCATCATCAGCATGGAGGTTGGGGCTGATGGTAGCGAATAAGCTATCAGCGAAATTTTTCCCATGCTGCTATCGTGCATTGTTTATACCGGGTTGCGGGACAAAAAAACGGCCAGAACTAGCTGGCCGACACAAAGGGACTGGACTGGATGGTAGATCCCACTATCAGAAGTTGTATTTGACTGCGACGCCGTACTCCATCGGGCGGTTGATGTATGCGAGTGCGCCCGTCAATGGCAGAGGATTATTGAACTGCACCTCCTTTACGATTTTGTCGGAACAGTTCCGGCACCAGATCATTCCGCTCCATGTTTCGTTGCGGATACCTAGCTGCGTGTTATACATCTGCGAACTGCCCTGCTCGGTTGTTGGGTCGGAGGAGGAGTTTGCCAGGTAACTGCTGCGGAAAAGTGCGCTTCCCGTCCAGAATAACTCCAGTCCGCTGCCACTGATGGGGCGAGCGTAGTCCCAGCCCAGAGAGGCTGAACTTTCGGGAGCCCAGGGCAGATCGCGGCCACCGATATCACCTCCGCCTAGGTCCGTGCCATCGTCAAAAGAAGTATCCAGCAAGGTCATACCGAAGTTGAACGAAAGGTTTTCGGTGGCAGCCAGGGCGCCTTCGATCTCGAGGCCATTGATCTCCGCGCCTTCCCCATTGCGCACGATAAACAGCGGTGGCAGGAATATCTGGTTCTGCAGGTCACTGAATTCCGTGTGGAAAAGCGCAACGTTCAGGCGGAGCTGATCATCCCACATTTCAGTTTTGGCGCCGAGTTCATAGTTGTCTACGCCCTCACTGTCAAAGGTTGCCTCGTTGGGCTGGCCCAGTACTCCTGAAGCCTCTCTCGCCAGGTTGATACCGCCGGCTTTGTAGCCGCGCTGGTAGGTGGCATAGGTCATTATCGAATCGGTCCAGTTGTACTGCAGGCTGAACATGCCGGTCGGCTTGCTTTCATCAATCGAGGCCTCAAAGGATGGATTAACCTGTCCCAGCGGCCCGGGCTGGGGTTGAATGAATTCACCGCTGCCGTCCTTGTTTTCCTCGTTATAACGCATGCCTGCTGTTACCAGAAATTTCTCAGTAATCGAATAAGTACCCTGTGCGAATGCTGCCCAACTGTCCCCATTCTGCTCCAGCTGGTCATAGACACCAAGACCGGGGGATAGCGGGAAGGGTGTAAACACGATGTCCTGGCCCCAGTAGAAATAGCGGTCGCGCTCAATATCATCGTCAGAGTAAAAAGCACCTACGGTCCAGTTCAGTGAATCAACCTCTCCGGAGAGGCGTAACTCCTGGGTGAAACCGGTGATTTTCACGTCTTCGGAAATGTTCAGGAGAGCCGGCGGGGCAAAGTCCCCATCGACCAGGGTGCTTACCTTGAAATCCTGATACGAGGTAACAGAGGTTAGCTTGACCTGATTGTTGATATCCCAGTTTATCTCCGCACCATACACCTGGTCCTTGGAGTCGTCCTCGGGCTCGGTGCCATCAAGGGTCGTCAGATCGTCGAGGTTGGCAACCTCAACCGGCGAGCAACAGATCTCGTCGATCCTTCCGTAGGACGCGCTCAGGTTGATATCGATGTCGTCCGTGGGCATGATCAGCCACTGGCCGCGTACGTTGTAGCGATCCGTGTTGTTGGAGTCATCTGCAGGGCCATTGTTCTGTAGGTAGCCATCGCCGTCACTGTAGGCACCGGCGACCCGTACAGCCGATTTTTCGCCCAGCGGTACATTTACCATGCCCTGTGTGGTAGCGGTGTCATACTTGCCGTAGCCGCCCTGGACGAAGCCTTCCACGGCTTCTGTGTTTGGCCGATTGCTAATCACGTGGACCACGCCCGCCGTAGTATTTTTGCCAAAGAGGGAGCCCTGTGGCCCTTTTAATATTTCAATACGCGCGATGTCCACCAGGTCGTTGACCGCGATACCGGAGCGGCTCCGATAGATACCGTCCATAAATGTCGCGACCGCCGGCTCAATGCCGAGCTGGAAGGGCGGTGAGCCGAATCCGCGCAGCCTGAACGAAGCGCCCTGGCCAGGGTTTCCGGAAGAGGGCATCATCAACGACGGTGATACATTCTGCAAATCCAGCATATCGACAACACCGGATTGTGCCAGCCTGTCGCCACTCAGAGCCGAAACTGAAAAAGGCACATCCTGCATGGACTGCTCGCGTTTTTGAGCTGTGACTATCGTTTCCTCAAGTACCTGGGCAAAACTCTGCGTAGAGGTGGCGCCCATGGTCGCGGCGAGGATGGCTATGGACAGACGGTTTACTTTCATACTTCCTCCGGGGGAGTTGATTGCTCTGTTGGAGCCGTTCAGTTACGCGCTTTGTAGCAAGTTCGTTAAGGAATTTATGACAATTTCGAGTCGATTCATTATTCGATAGTGACTAACTGTTATTCGATTACCGATTTGTAGGCAGCCAAGACCTGGCACTATCAGGGTTGATTGCTGTTGCCCATGTCCAGGATGATTTGCCAGGTATCGTCATCCTGCAGCTCCCAGAGGAGCACAAATTTTCCACGGTCAGTACCGAACGGTTCGGTGCCATCCGCTTTCGATACAAAACGGGTTGTATAGGTGCCGACGGTATACACCCATTGATCCGATCGCCTGATGTCCGTTACTTCCACCTCGTACTCAGCCAGCTTAAAGTGCTCCTGCACGGAGCGGCCAAATGCCTCAATGGCGGCACGGCCCCTATCGGCCGGTCGGCGGTTGTGGAGCGCAATCGCGTTTTCCGCGAAGGCCTGTATCCAGAGCTCGATGTTGCCCTGCCTGAAGGGCTCGACATAGCGGGTATTGACGAGGTAGCGAAAATAGTTATCGTCCATAGTGTTTTCCGCCCTGGCGCTACCGACGAGGGCAAGCAGTAAAGCGAGTGCCATAGGCCAGGCGATTTTTGCCGTCATCAAACTAACTCTCCTGCTGTTGCGTAGCAGGATATTGCCATCAAAATATCCCTACTTATGCGAGTTGATATCATTATTATGCAAAGCTGATGCCGGGTATTTGAATAAGACCGCAATGTCGGCCTACTCGACAATAAGGAGTGATAAGCCAACAGGAGATTTTTGCATGGCCGATACGCAGGACTCGAGCATGGCCCAGCCGGTGTGGACAAGGCGTGGCTTTGTGGGTGCCCTGAGCGTTTTGGCGACGGCTTGTAGCCGCGGCTGGGCCGGCGCCAGCGAGGACACATTTGCTATTTGGCGGCGAGAGTTCCACGGCCGCAGCGTGGTGCGCGACGAATCGGATTTTGAGTCCTGGCGTACTGCGATGCCGTGGCAAATGTACAAGGCGCCGCGGCGGCCGGACCTGATCGTGCGACCCGATTCGGCCCGGGTAGTAGGCGACGTTGTCAAGCTGGCGCGGCGGAGGGGTCTCAGAGTTGCGATAAAGTCGGGCGGCCACAATGTAAGCGGCGCATTCCTGCGGGACGGTGGTCTGTTGCTGGACCTGGGAGAGCTCCAGGCGGTATCTGTTGACCCTGGCTCAGCTACCGCCTGGGTGGAGCCCGCGCTCTGGAGCTACGGGCTACTGCAGGCCATCGAGCCCCACGGTCTCGCGTTTCCTGTAGCCCATTGCGCCACGGTGCCAATGGGCGGCTTCCTGCTTGGTGGGGGGCTGGGTTATAACCATGACAATTGGGGCCCTCTTGCCTGCCATTCCATAGCCGCGGCGGAGGTGGTGCTAGCCAATGGTGAAACAGCCATCGCATCTCCCACCAGTAACCCGGACCTGTTCTGGGCGGTGCGCGGGGCGGGAACCGGCTTTTTCGGTGTAGTGACCCGCTATCAGTTGCAGCTGTATGCCGCGCCGACCGCTGTTTATGAAAGCAGTTATGTTTTTCCCCTGGTCCAGCTGGCGGATGCGACTGCACTTCTGCAGGCCTGGGTGCAGGCCCGGCCCGCCAATACCGAACTCATGATGCTGCTGGCGCATAATCCCCTCGCGTCGCCGGCTGCAATGCCGCTGGAAAGCAAAGTCTGCATCGTCAGGGCGGTGGCCTATGGCACTGATCCGGACACGGCGCAGCGCGAGCTGGGTGCGCTGGGAAGCCATCCCCTCACTGCCCGGGCGCTGGTCAGGAATGAACTGCTACCGACGAGCCTGCAGCAGATGGCGGTTTCCAGTGTGGATGCCAGCATGGGCCTGGGCTTCGGCCGCTATGCGGTGGATACCATATGGACCGACAAGCTGCCCGAGGTTATGGCCGCCATTGCTGATCATTTTGCCAACGCGAATTCAGTGAAAACCCACTTCGTGGTGTCTCCGAAGATGAGCCGGAAGCTGCCGGAAAATGCCGCATTTTCCATGGTGGGGGACACCTTTGTCGGTGCCTATACCCTGTGGGACGAACCATCGGACGATGCGGCCAGCTTCGCCTGGCTGGCAGGGGCGAGTGTCCTGATGAGGCCGCTGGCGGTGGGGCAGTACATCAATGAAGTCGATGCCTTCCTGGACCCCGCTGCGCCGCAGCGCTGCTTCAGCGCCGCCGCCTGGCAGCGCCTGGCGGCACTCAGGCGCCAATACGACCCCCAGGGGGTTTTCCAGAGCTGGCCGGGCAGCAGCGGCTGATCGCCGCAGGTGAAGTCGAATCAACCCATGCTGAATTCTATGGACTGCTGCCGCATATAACTGCGCAGGCCGTTCACACCCCCTTCAACCCCGTAACCGGACTGCCCGCAGGGTTCTGCCGAGTGGCTGAAGCCAGCGCCCTCGACCGGTGTCAGCGAAGCCACCACACGCACCTTGCCCGCCTTGATCCGACTGGCAATACGATTGGCGCGGGTGATATCGCGGGTCCAGATGGTGGCCGCCAGGCCATAGTCGCTGTCATTGGCCAAGGCCAGGGCTTCCTCCTCGCTGGTGAATGACATCACACACAGGACAGGGCCGAATATTTCCTCCCGGGCGATGCGTGCACTGGCGGGAACATCGGCGAAAACGGTGGGACCGACGTAACAGCCGTCTTCGTAGCCTTCAGGTCGACGCCCGTCCAGCAGCAGTCTGGCGCCGTGGGTGATCCCCGAGTGGATAAAGTCCTCCACAATAGACTGTTGCCGAAAACTGGCCAGGGGCCCGAATATCGTCGATGCTTCGAGTGGATGCCCGGGACGCAACCGGCTGGCGGCGGCCACTATATGGTCGAGCATTTCCGGGTAGATACTCTGGTGCACCAACAGCCTGCTGCGCGCCACACATACCTGGCCCTGGTTCCACAAGGCGCTGCGCACAACCTGTGCGGCGATGCCGTCCAGCCCGAGCTCTTCCACGTCGGGGAAAATGATCTCCGGCGACTTGCCGCCGCATTCGAGCAGTACGGGCTTTATGCTGGATTCGCCGATAGTGCGCAGCACGGCCTTGCCCGTCGCGGTGGATCCGGTAAACGTCAGCATGTCGATCCCCGGGTGTGATGCCAGCGCCTGGCCAGTGGAGCCGTTGCCGGGAACGACGTTGATTACCCCTTCGGGGATGCCTGCTTCGCACGCTATCCTTGCCAGCAGCAGCGCCGAGCGCGGCGACAGCTCGGACGGCTTGATCACCACGGTATTGGCAGCGGCGAGGGCCGGCCCCAGCTTGAGACAGGCGTTGATCAACGGAAAATTCCACGGGGTGATCGCGCCGACCACACCCCGGGGGCGCCACAGTTGCAATTCCATCGCTCCTGCTCCGGTAGGAGCAATGTTACCTGCGTATACTTTGTCGATAGCCTCGGCGTAGTAGCGGATGAAACCGGCAGCGGGGAACACCTCTCCGAGCGCCGCCGATATTGGCTTGCCCATATCCAGGCTGTCACAGAGCGCGAGGTCCTTCGCGTTGGCCAGTATGCTATCTGCCAGGGCCAAAAGCTTTCGTTTGCGTTCGGCGGGACCGCAGTCACGCCAGCCGGAGTCCCAGGCGTTGCGGGCGGCTCGCACCGCGACATCGATATCCCTGGCATCGCCTGCAATGAAGCTGAATCCTTCGCTGCGATCAGCCGGGTTTGTGGTCACAGCCTGATGCCCGCTTGACGTGGCCTGCGAATGGCCGTTGATGAAGGGGGCGCCATCTACTTTTAGTTGGGAGGCAAGCAGATGCCAGTCCGGCTGATTTGCCTGGTTCATGAAAGGCCCTCATCTGAAGCGATCATAGTCGCGGCTTTTTCACCGACCATAATGCATGTGGCATTGATATTGCCGGCCGGAATGGTCGGAAAGATGGACGCATCCGCGACCCACAGCCCCTGGAGTGCATGTACTTTCAGTCTGTTATCGACGACAGCCAGTCCATCGTGGCCCATTTTACAGGTGCCACAGGGGTGGAACATCAGCCCGGAACTCTGGCGGATGTACTGGTCCAGAGCAGCGTCATCTTCCAGCGCCACACCAGGCAGTCGTTCGTCCACCAGGAACTGACTGAAAGCCGGCGCAGCGAAGATCTTGCGGGTAAGGCGCATCGCTTCGCGCAATTGGGCCACATCGTCCAAATTCTCCAGCAGGCGGTAGTCGATGACCGGATGATCCTGCCAACGCGCGGATCGCAGGCGAATTTCGCCCTGGCTCTGGATTCGGCACAGGCCAATCCCCACACCTACTGCGGGTCTGCGGTAGGGTTTTGGGCCCTTGGCTGTCAGGTCGTATGACAGCGGCGCGAAGATGATCTGGACGTTGGGAGCCGGCAGGTCCTCCCGGGTGCGAGCCAGCGCCTGGGCGTGGCCGATACAGGTTGCAAGTGCGCCCCTGCCGCGGAAAATGTAATCCAGTCCGTGCATAAGGGAGCGCAGGGGGCTGTTGAGGTCGCTGGTCAGGGTAGTTGCGTTGTGCACATGGAAACTCATGCGTACCACCGGGTGTTCCAGCAGGTTCTGGCCCACTCCGGGAAGATCCAGGACGGCGGTGATGCCGTGTTCCGCGAGGTGGGCGGCGGGCCCGATCCCGGACAGCATCAGTATTTTGGGAGAGGCTATGGCGCCGGCGCTCAGGACCACGCCGCGGCTGCCATGGGCAGTTCTGGCCTGGCCATCCAGCTGGTATTCCACCCCGCAGGCACGCCCGTTTTCAACAATGATGCGACTTACCTGGGCTCCCAGTTGTACCTTGAGATTGGCACGCCCCAGGGCGGGTGCCAGAAAGGCGCGTGCTGTGCTGTGCCGCCACCCGCGTTTCTGACTTGCCTGGCAGGGACCCACTCCCTCCTGGCGGTCGCCGTTGAGGTCCGGGTTGTGGGGAATGCCAGCCTGGACGGCAGCCTCGATAAAGGCCTCGTTGAGGGGGTTGTCTATCCTGACCTTGCTCACACTGAGCGGGCCACAAAAGCCGCGGCTGCCCTGGTCACCAACCTCGCTGCTCTCGATACTGCGAAAATGGGGCAGCAGGTCTTCGTAGGACCAGCCTGCGTTGCCCAGGGAGCACCAGTGATCGTAGTCACTGCGGTGGCCGCGTACGTACATCATGCCGTTGATGGCGCTGCCGCCGCCGATTATCTTGCCCGCAGGCCAGATATCGCCGCGGTTGCAGCGTGATGAATCCGGCTCTGAAAGGTACAGCCAGTTCATATCCGGCCGGGGAAAGGCCTGCATCTGCCCGGCGGGCACCCGGGTGTACAGATGCTTGTCATTGCGACCCGCATCAAGCAGCAACACGCGCCGGCTGCCGTCCTCGGTTAATCGGCTGGCAAGGACGCAGCCGGCGGATCCGCCGCCCACCACGATATAATCCCAGCTCTCTGATATAGACAAACTCAGCCCTCCAACCCAAAGCTTTGCAGCCTTGCCACTCTACCTGCCTGCCAGATGACCGCTTATGCAAACACCAACCGAAGGTATTGCAAAATCAATAACCACAGGCGGGACGGGAGCCTCGACAAGGGCCGAAAAGGCGGTAAACTCGGGACTCTTTGTGCCCTTCGACTGATTATAATTGATAGATATAGTAACCGATCGCCAACGCAACAGACTGCGCCCTCGCCCGGGCGGGGCTCAACCGTAAGCAGGCAGGATGAAAATTACTAAACCCGGTAACGCCAAATCCAATAACTGGCACATCGATCCCGGTGCGCTGGAGGCCTATTACGCGCTCAGTGGCATCCAGCCCCTGTCGGAGGAAGGCGCGGTAAGGGTGCAGCCGACCTTCGGTGATGCCGAGGGCTTTCGCGAAATCCTTATACTGGAGGAGGGGTTTCAGGTTGTGATCGGCGATATCACCTGTCACAAGGAAGCCTACCTGTCCATGAAGTCGGACGCGTCCCTGAAATTTCATTACCGACTGGAGGGCTTGAGCGGACTGGAGCTGGCAGATCAGCTGGAGAATAAAATCGGCAATTACAGCATGGGAGTATTGCTGCATCCCCAGGGGCTGGAGAAGCAGGAGCACTACCTTGCCGGTGAGCACGAGCGCTCTGTCACGCTGATATGTGAGTACGCTTTTTTGCGGGAACTGTTCGTCAGCGCCGCCGGAAAATTGCCGGGAGCCCTGCGGGACTATATCGAGAGCGGGGCGGTAGCCGCCTATCGCAACAGCCTGCCCATGAAGACCGACATGGTCACGGCGGCCAATATGATCCTGGCCACCGAATTGCGGGGCGCCCTGCGTCGCTACTATGTCGAAGCGCGGGCACTGGAGTTGCTGGTATTGAGCCTGCAATCCTGTATCGAGGCCGAGGCCAATATAGATAACCCCGAACGCGGGCTTAGCCAGCGGGAGATTGAGCGCATGCACAAGGCCCGCATGCTGCTGGAGGAGCAGTTCGTGAGTCCGCCCACTATCGGTGAGCTGGCGCGATATATCGGCTTGAATGAAGCCAAGCTCATGCATGATTTCAAACAGCTGTTTGGCCAGACTATTTTTGACTTCACCCAGAATCTCAGGATGGATCAGGCCAAGCACTTGCTGGAAAAGACCGAACGCAGTATCACCGAGATCGCCTTCGATGTCGGCTATGAATATGCGAGTAACTTTACCACCGCGTTCAAGCGCCGTTTCGGGATTACCCCCTCTGTGGCCAGGGATGCCTTTCGCAAGTAGCCTTCTGCCAGCGGAGTGGCGCAATCGCAAAACCATTTCTCGCAATCCAATAAGCAACCCCCCCGGTCGGGCACTACTGTAGGCTGCTGGATAGTTACTCCCCGGCACAGAATCGTGAGAGAGCCATGACGGGTATGTTTAATGCGATTGTTGCAGAGGATGTTGACGGTAAAACCGTCGCGGCTCTGAAGCGGATCGGTCTTGCGGATTTGCCTGACGAGCCTGTCCTGGTCGATGTCAGCTTTTCCACTCTGAACTATAAGGATGGCCTGGCGGTTGCGGGGAGGGGCAAAATCTGCCGCACTCTGCCACTGATTTGCGGCATCGACCTGGCGGGGACCGTAGTGGACTCTGCCGATCTGGCCTATGCAGCAGGGGACCGGATATTGGTTAACGGCTATGGCATGTCTGAACTTTATAATGGGGGCTACAGCCAAAAACAGCGCATCAAGCCCGAATGGATCGTGCCGGTACCCGACAGCTTGAGCCTGGAGGAGACCATGGCCATTGGCACTGCGGGCTACACGTCCATGCTGTGTGTACAGGCGCTGCAGGATAATGGCGTCAAGCCGGATGACGGCCCGATTCTCGTTACGGGTGCTGCCGGTGGAGTGGGTTCAGTGGCGGTTGCACTACTGGCCGGACTGGGTTACGAAGTGCATGCCAGTACCGGCAGGATCGAAACCGAGGGTGCTTTTCTCAAGTCGCTGGGGGCATTTGCGTTGGTGCCGCGCGCTGAGCTGTCCCGGGACAGCAAGCCGCTGGAGAAGGAAATCTGGGCCGGTGTCGTCGATACGGTGGGCGATCGCACCCTGGCTACGGCGCTGGCGCAGACCCGCTATGAGGGCATCGTTACAGCCTGTGGCCTGGCTGGTGGCATGGGTTTGCCCACGTCCGTGGCGCCCTTTATCCTGCGCGGAGTCACCCTGCGCGGCATCGATTCAGTGATGGCGTCCCGGGAACGGCGCCAGCGCGCTTGGGATGCCCTGGCGCAACTTATCGATCGAGACCAGCTACGCGCTATCTATTCTGTTGTACCCATGTCGGAAGTTCCGCAGTTTGCGCCCAGGATCATCAAGGGCGAAATTCGCGGCCGTATCGTTGTAGATGTCAACGCTTGAAACCCCAATGTGAGGTCAGGTCATGAGTGGCCAGGAAATAGCTAGCGGCATAATCAGTGGTGATCGCTACCTGAGCCCATCCGCTCTGGCACTCAACTCGGCGAAATCTGCGGCTGCACTGCATTCTGTTGGAGTTTGGCAAGGCGATGTGGTCGCCCTGCTGATGCGCAATGACTTTGCGTTTTTCGAGGCTACCCGGGGTGCAGCCCTGTTGGGTGCCACCACTGTTCCCATGAACTGGCATATGTCGGTGGATGAGATCGCCTATGTGCTTGATGACTCTGATGCAAAGGTCCTCATCGCCCACTCCGATCTTCTTACTGAATCGGTTCTGGCGCTGTGCAATGGCAGGGAGGTCATTGCCGTCGAGACGCCCGCTGAAATAGCAGGTGCATACGGGATCGACCCCAGTAAATGCGTGACGCCCCGTGCGGTGCCGGAATGGTACCAGTGGATCAGCTTCTTTGACCAGTGGGACGAAGAGCCTCGTGCGATGTCGAACCCGATGTTCTACACCTCCGGTACCAGTGGTATGCCCAAGGGCGTGCTGCGTAAGCCTGTAGCGCCCGAAGTCGCCGCCCGGGCGATGGCGCGCTCTGCCGCCGCCTGGGGTCTCAATCAGGGCGCAGTGCGGTCCGTGATGACCGGACCACTATATCACTCCGCCCCGAACGCCTATGGCATGGGAGTGGTGCGCGGCGGTGGTTTGCTGGTACTGCAGTCCCGCTTTGATGCGCTCGATATGCTGGCGATGATAGAGCGCTACCGAATTACCCACTTGCATATGGTGCCCACCATGTTCGTACGCCTGCTGAAGCTGTCGGAGCAGCAGAGGCACTCATTCGATCTGTCCAGCTTGCGTCATGTCGCCCACGGGGCAGCGCCCTGCCCACAGGATGTCAAGCGGCAGATGATCGCATGGTGGGGGCCGGTGATATACGAGTACTACGCCATGACCGAAACCGGAATTGTCGCCCTGTGCAACAGTGAAGAGTGGCTCGAACATCCGGGTACCATAGGTCACGCCGCGGAGGGCATTGAAATTCGCATTGTTGATGAGCAGGGTAATGACTGCCCCACGGGTAGCAGTGGACAGATCTGTGTCTGTTCGGAGACCACTCCCTATGTTGCCTACCACAGGGCCGAGAAAAAGACCGAGGAATTGCGACTGGGTGACTTCATCGCGACGGGCGATGTGGGTCACCTGGACGGGGATGATTTTCTCTATATCAGTGACCGGATTTCCGACATGGTGATATCCGGTGGCGTAAACATCTACCCGGCGGAGGTTGAACAGGTGCTCGTGGCCATGCCGCAGGTGCGGGACTGCGCCATCTTCGGGGTCCCCGATGAGGAGTTTGGTGAGCGCCTGGTGTCGGTGATAGACAGCGAGCAGTCCCTGACCGGCCAGGCGGTAAGCGAATTCCTGCGCGAACGGGTGTCAGGCTACAAGATTCCCCGCGAGTTCATTTTTTCCGGCAATCTGCCGCGTGAAGACAGCGGCAAGATCAAAAAACGATTACTGCGGGCGGCCTACCTGGCGGGCGAACTGCGCTGACATGGTAGCCGGTAGTTGTCCCCGCGTGGCGATCCTGGGCGCAGCGGCAACGCCGGTGGGTCGTCTCGCACCTCGTTATGGCGCCATCGCCCCTGGCCTTGAGCACGACATACTGGCTGAGGTGGCTGCCGAGGCCATGGCTGTGGCCGGCGTTGCGCCTGCGGCTATCGATGCTGCCATATTCACGCAGAATCCACCCACCACTCGCCAACTCGGTTTCGGCACCTTCATGATGGCGCAGTTGGGTCTGCAGTGCCGCGGCCTTGTTACCGAGGTCGGCCAACTGGGATTGACCGGTGGGGTGGCCTTCGACCTGGCGTGCGCCCAGATACATCTTGGGCAGGCGGAGTACGCCCTGGCCCTGGGCGTAGTCAGGCAGAGCCTGGGAGAAATGAGCACCGCAATGGACTATGGTATCCGGGCAGTCGGGGATGTTAATTTCCAGGCGCCGTTTGCCGTGCCGCCGATCGGCTGGTACGCGTTCGACTGCGCGCGCTATATGCATGAGCACGGGGTGAGCAGGGCACAGATAGCCGAGGTGGCGGTCAAGAGTCGCCGCCACGCGCTGCACAATGAGCGGGCTCAATTCCGGGAACCGCTGGGTCTGGCTGAGGTGCTGGCCCAGCGGCCGATAGTTGAACCCCTGGGCTTGCTCGAAGTACCGGCCCGGGCGGATGGCGCCATCTGCCTGGTCGTGTGCAGCGAGCATAGGGCCCGGGAATCGGGCCGACCCTATGTCACCGTGGCCGGGCGCGGCTTTTTCCACGAGGGTTATCACCAGATAGGTGATACGCACCACGACATGACCGCATTTCCCGCCGCCAGGCGGGCAGTGGACCAGGCGCTGGACGCGGCGGAGGTGGCACTGGCAGATATCGACCTTGCGGAGCTCTATGCCCCCTGCACAATCACCGAGATACTGGTCACGGAGGCTATCGGTATGTTTGCGCGGGGGGAGGGCTGGCGCGCCGCGCAGGAAGGTGTGACCAGCGTCGGTGGCAGCTGCCCCGTGAATACCTCAGGGGGTTGCTTGTCACGGGGTCACCCGCCCCAGATCACCGGCCTGTACGGATTGCTGGAATTGCGTGAGCAACTGCTGGGATGCGCCGGGAAGCGCCAGGTCGCGGGGGCCCGGCTGGGCCTGCACAGCTGCGAACTGGGCAACTATAACGCCACGCTGGCCCATGTTCTGGAGGGACCGCGATGACACTGCCCCTGGTGGAGATGGGATTGCGGCGGCCGCTGCCGATCGAGGTAACGATGGTGACGCTACCCTTCTGGGAGGGTCTCCAGAAGCAACAATTCCTGGTGGCCTGCTGCAGTCAGTGCGCGCGCCTCAGTTTTCCGCCCAGGCGTATCTGTCCAGGTTGTCACGGCCGCGAGTTTGAATGGCGGGATGTATCCGGGCGCGGTCGTCTCTACTCCGCCACGAAAGTCCATGGTTCCCCTTCCATTTACGGGATTCTGAGCCCCATACGGGTGGCGATTGTGGACCTGGAGGAGGGCCTGCGACTGGTGACCCGCTTATTGCCGGAAGGCAGGGAGCCGGTACTCGACAGCCCCGTGGAACTGGTCATCACCCGCCATCCGGACGGCTTCCACTATGCCGCGAGAATGGCTGCCGGATCAGCCTGAAGTCGGCAGTCGGTCCCCTCGGTAATGCCGATCCTGCATCAATACCCGCGAAAACATGGCCGGCCAGGCCGGGAATCGGCGGTATACTTGCGACTTTGATAATCGCCAGCTGATTTCGGTCCTGATCGGGCAAACAGGCAAGAGCACGCCTGCTGTGGGATAAAAACGTCGGATCATGTTGGAGCCAGGCCCCCCGGTCTAACCGGGCAATGCGAGTCGCGCTGATCGTGGAAAACAGGATCAATGTACTGACCTACGCGGTACGCCAGCGCGTGCTGGCGAAATACTGTGGCCAGCTGGCCCTGATGCTGGCGCTGCTCAGCGTGGTACCCCTGGGCTTCGCAGTGCTGGAGGCCGAGTGGCGCGCGGCTGTGCGCTACACCATTGTGTGTGCCGGGCTGCTGCTGGCTGGCGGCGCCCTGGCCAGGCTGGTCGCACCGATCGACATCCGTGACAACGAGGCCCTGACAATAACGGCCGTGGCCTTTTTGCTCACACCCCTGGTCATGTCATGGCCTTTGGCTGCCGCGGGTATAGCGCCGGTGGATGCCCTGTTCGAGGCGGTGTCAGGCGTGACCACAACGGGTCTTTCGAGCCTTGGCGGTATCGAGCAGCGTTCCGCCCTGTTCCTGTTTGCGCGAGCCTGGATGCAGTGGTACGGGGGACTGGGTATCGTGGTCCTGTCGGTTGCCCTGCTGATGGGGCACCACGCCGCGGCGCGGCGGCTGGCGGACCCGATCGAAAGCGGTGAGATGCTGGTCGCCACGGCGCGCACCCATGCCCAGCACAGCCTGGTGGTTTATCTATGGCTGACCCTGCTGGGACTGGCGCTGGTGTGGCCGCTGGCGGGGGATGGCTTCACAGCGCTGGTGCATGTGCTGGCCGCGGTTTCCACCGGAGGATTTTCCAGTTTCGATGGCAGCCTGGGCAGCATGGGAGGGGCAGCGGCGCTGGCGATAATGGCTGTGTCCTTGCTGGGCGCCGTATCCCTGCCCCTGTACTGGCGTATGTGCTATGCCCGCAGCGGTACGCGCCTGCGCACCCTGGTGGGCGATGTGGAGCTGCGGGCACTTATAGTGGGCTGCCTGCTGGTGGGTGGCCTGCTGGCGTTGCTGGCTTGGTGGCATGGCGTTGATGCGCCCTGGTACAACGGGTTTCTTATGGGCTTCAGCGCCCAGACCACCACGGGTTTCGGCAGCATGCCGGTAGCGGACATGGACCCGGCCTCCAAGCTGGTAATGATCGTATCCATGCTGGTGGGCGGCAGCGTGGGTTCCTCCGCAGGGGGCTTCAAGCTCCTGCGCCTGTTGATTCTCCTGAGGTTTTTGCAGTTCGTGATACTGCGGTCGGCATTGCCTTCCCATGCCGTTGCACAACCCTACCTGGTTGGGCAAAAACTTGAATCCGATGATATCCAGCGGGCGCTGCTGCTTATCCTGGTATTTGTCGGTATTGTGGTCCTGTCCTGGCTGCCGTTCGTGCTGCTGGGATATGATCCCCTCGACGCGTTGTTCGAGGTGGCCTCGGCCTGTGGCACGGTAGGCCTGAGTTCCGGGATCACCCGCCCGGAGCTGGAGGTCGTGCTCAAGGGAGTGCTTTGTTTCGATATGATTGCCGGGCGACTGGAAATTATCGCCCTGCTGGTCGTATTGTATCCACGGAACTGGATTGGTCGACGGAGTAGAAGTCAATGAGGGCCGTTTTTATCGGAGCGGGAGAGCTCAGCTGCATGACGGCAAGGCAGCTGCTCGAAAAACGCTATGAAGTCGTGGTTATCGAACAGGACAAGGAACGCATTGACGAACTGGGCCGTGACATGGACGTGGGGTTTATCCACGGCGATGGCAGCAAACCTGCGATATTGCGCGAGGCGGACCCCGCAGCGACGGATTTCCTCTTCTGTCTGTGCGGTACCGACCAGTACAACATCATTGCCAGCCTGGTGGGCCGTTCACTGGGGTACCGGCGGGTCATCACCCGTATTGAAGACCCTTCCTATGAGCACATCTGCATCGAGCTGGGACTGGAAGACATCATCATCCCTGACTTCACCATTGCCCGCCACCTGGGGGATCTGTGCGAGGGGCAGGATTCCCTGGAGCTCTCCGCCATGTTAAAGGGTGATGCGCGGGTGTTTGCGTTTGTCGCCTCGGAAGCGGACGAAGGGCCCCTGGCGGATCTGAACCCGCCCAAAGGGAGCAGCCTGATGTTTTTGTACCGCGATGACAAGCTGATACTGCCGGAGCTGGAAACAATTGTGCGCGAGGGGGATGAAGTCCTGATCATCTCGCATGCCAAAGTGATTCCCGAACTACAGGCCCGCTGGAAGCCCCTACTCTCTGAGAGCAGTACTGCAAGAGAGGCGTAGTGACACAAATTGCCCCGTCAGGAGGTGACATCGCACAAACGCTGGGTGTGGGTAAAACGCCGCACCACGGCGCGCGGTATTGGCGCCGGGCCTTTTTTTTGGCCGCCGCCCTCGTTGCCATTGGCCTTTGCTGAGCCAGCGGAACGATTATAGTGAATTGTTGGCGGTCTGACTTTCCTGTTCAAACGCTTGCCAGGCCTGGTCGATCAGGTAGCTGTGGACTGATTCTACTTCGGCCGGGGTGAGCAGGTCGCTGAAATTCCCCATGCCGCGATCGACGCGGGAACCTCGCAACAGGATATCGTTAAACTCTGCATGGGTTGTCGCGCTCATCCGCTTCAGGTCGGGGATACCGGCGCCCCTGCCATCGATATTGGCATGGCACTTGGCGCATTGGCGCAGGAAAATTTCGCCGCCGCGGGCAATCTCGGTGGCTGTGCCGCGTCTGGCTACTGGTGGCGGCGAGAGCGTATTATCCTGATGGCTCAATTCCGCTCTTTTGGGCACCGTAGCACCGCCCAGTTTCAACACGATCAGCCTGCCCTTGTTGCCGTAGGTATAGGACGCGCTTCCCGGGAGATAGGTATTGCCATTGCCGCCACCGATGCCGCTCAACACGGCGATGTACTGCGTGCCGTCGATGCTGTAGCTCATCGGCGCGGCCATGACGCTGGCGGCCAGGTCGAGCGACAGCAACTCCTCGCCAGTGCGGGCGTCCAGCGCGACCAGGTGGCCGGTTCCGCGACCCTGGAACACCAGGTTGCCCGCTGTGGTCATTGTGCCGCCGCCGTTCCAGAAGGCCGTCATGTCGCCCACCCAGGGGCCGGATGTTTCCCGCTCCCAGGCCAGCGCCTGGGTAACCGGATTCCAGGCGCGCAGGAAGCCGCGTATCGTGGTGTCAGGCTGGCCTGACGCGAGCTCTGCCAGTGGCGGCAGCGTCTTCGCCAGTTCGCTGTCCAACCCCCATTCACCCGGTGCCGGGAAAATATACAGTGAGGTTGAATTGATGCCGCCCTTTATGTATTCAAAAGGCTGTGACGGCATGGTCCAGATGGCCCCCGCTTCGATGACCGGTATGTAGACCAGGCCGGTGCCCGGGTTGTAGGCCATGGGCTGCCAGTTGTGCGCCCCCGCGGCGCTGGGAAAGATCAGCTTGGGGGCGTCGAAATATTCAGCCTGGGAGGTCTCCACCGGGCGGCCAGTCGCCATATCGATGTGGCTTGCCCAGGTTGTGGTGGCGTAGGGTTGTGCGGAAATCAACTGGCCTGTGGCTCGATCCAGGACATAGAAAAAGCCATTTTTCGGTGCCTGCATGATGACCTGCCGTCGCTGCCCGGCAATGTCCAGGTCGGCGAGGATCATCTTTTGCGTGGCGGTAAAGTCCCAGTTATCGCCGGGTGTGGTCTGGTAGTACCACACCAGCCGACCGGTGTCCGGATTCAGCGCCAGGATCGAGGACAGGTAAAGATTGTCGCCCCCCGCCGGACTGCGCAATTTGCGCGGGTACGGCGCGGCGTTGCCGGTACCGATATACAGCAGGTTGAGCTGGGGGTCGTAAGCCATCGCGTCCCATACGGTGCCGCCCAGGCCC
>Ga0316188_10000102_pt1 | contig 27548 bp, 27 predicted proteins | sample Phiworburrow1_MG_FD_204933 | JGI IMG/M metagenome (GOLD analysis project Ga0316188, IMG submission 204933) | Coastal sediment microbial communities from Maine, United States - Phippsburg worm burrow 1 | ecosystem: Environmental > Aquatic > Marine > Coastal > Sediment | place: USA: Maine... | reverse complement strand
GGCCTGCTCGGCGTCGAAGCCATGGTGATGGTGGTGCTGTGGGTCGTCGCCTTCGTGATGGTGGCTATGCCGATACAGCTCCGCCTTTTCCAGCAGGAAGAAGAACAGCAGCCCGCCCAGCAGCGTCAGAAAGAGCTCGTGCGTGTCGGCCTTGCTTTCGAAGGCTTCGGGCAGCACGTGCAGCAGCGCCGTGCCCAGCAGCACGCCGGCCGACAGGCTCACCAGATGGCGCACCACGCGGGCGAGCACGGCCGTGGTGAGCGTCGCGGCGACGAGCACGGACAGCAGCCCGCCGGCGAGCGTTGCCAGCACGATGTACAGCAGGGTCATGGACGCGGGTGGCCGGCGGTCAGGTGCCGGCGCAAGCCCGCGATCGTAGCGGTACCGTCGAGGCGCGGATGCGCCGGCAAGGGCCGGCACCCTGCGCCGGGCACCGTGACAGGCCGGCCTCAGCGCACCGCGGACGGACGTGCTTTCAGCATCGTCCGCGGGCGATCAGGCCACGCCGTGGGCCTTGAACCAGTCCTGACAGCGCCTCCAGCCGTCGTCGGCGGCGGCCTTGCGGTAGCTGGGCCGGTAGTCGGCATGGAACGCGTGGCCGGCTTCGGGGTAGACCTGGAACCGCGAGGCCTGCGCCGCGGTACTGCCCCGAGCCAGCGCCGCCTGCATCTGGGCCACCGTGTCCTGCGGAATGCCAGTGTCCTGGCCGCCATAGAGCCCCAGCACCGGCGCGTGCAAGCGGCCGGCCAGGTCCACCGGCTGTGTGGGCTGCAGCGGGCTGGCCGGGCCCGCCAGGCGGCCGTACCAGGCCACGCCAGCCTTCAGTGCCGCGCTGTGGGCGCTGTACAGCCACACCACGCGGCCGCCCCAGCAAAAGCCGGTGATGCCCAGCCTGGCCGTGTCCGCGCCCTGTGCGCCGGCCCAGGCCACGCAGGCGTCCAGATCGCCCATGACCTGCGCGTCCGGCACCTTGGACACGACTTCCGCGATCAGCTTGCCGATCTCGCCGTAGGCGCCGGGGTCGCCCTGGCGCGCGAACAGCTCGGGCGCGACCGCAAAGTAGCCCAGCTTGGCGAAGCGGCGCGCGACGTCGGCGATGTGCTCGTGCACGCCGAAGATCTCGCTCACCACCAGGATCGTGGGTGCGCCGGTCTTGTCGGCGGGCGCGGCGCGGTAGGCCGGCATCTTGAAGTCGCCGACCGGGATCGTGACCTCGCCCACATCGAGGCCGACGGCGTCGGTCCGGACCGTCGAATCGGCCAGCAGCGGCCCGGCCGCGGCCGCAAAGCCGGTGCCCAGCGACGTGCGCACGAACGCGCGGCGCGAGAAGCCGGGTGTCGGCACCGGGCGGCTGGATTCGGAGGGCGGCATGGTGGCTCTTCGAGTGGTGGGACGCCGACATTCTAGAAACTGCCGGCCGCCCCTGGCGGCGTCGCGGGCACAATGCCGACCCATGCCCGATGTCATGCCCTCGCTCAGTTCGCCGCTGGCCGCCATCGACATGGGATCGAACAGCTTCCGGCTCGAGATCGGCCGCCTGCAGCGCGGACAGTACCGGCGCATCGACTACCTGAAGGACATGGTGCGCCTGGGCGCCGGCCTGGACGGCGCGGGGCAGCTCACCGAGCCGGCGGTGGCGCGCGGGCTGGGTTGCCTGCGCCGGTTCGCCAGCCGGCTGAAGGGCTTTGCGCCTGGGCAGGTGCGCGCAGTGTCTACGCAGACCCTGCGCGAAGCGAAGAACCGCAACGCGTTCCTGGCGCGCGCGCAGGACGCGCTCGGCTACCCGATCGAAGTGATCTCCGGCCGCGAGGAGGCGCGCCTGATCTACAGCGGCGTGGCGCACCTGCAGCCCACCGACGAGCCGAGGCTGGTGATCGACATCGGCGGGCGCTCGACCGAGATGATCCTGGGCCAGGGGGCGCTGCCGGGCGTGGCCGAGTCGTTCCAGGTCGGTTGCGTCAGCCTGTCGATGCGCTTCTTCCCCGACGGGGCCGTGACCCAGGACGGCTTTCGGCAGGCGCAGATCGCCGCCGGCGCCGAAGTGGAGGAAGGCCTGCAGCCCTTCGCGCGCAGCAACTGGGAGCGCGCGCTGGGCTCGTCGGGCACGGTCAGCGCGGTGTCGCAGTGGCTTGCGGCCGCCGGCCAGACGGACGGTCGCATCACCCCGGCCGCGCTGCGCTGGTGCATCACGCAGTGCCTGGAGGCCGGGCACGTGGACCGGTTGAACTTCGCCGGCGTCAAGCCCGAGCGGCGCGCTGTGCTGCCCGGCGGGCTGGCCATCCTCTACACCTTGCTGGCCAGCTTCGACATCGACGCGCTGTTTCCCGCCAAGGGGGCGCTGCGCCAGGGCGTCATCGTGGACCTGCACCAGCGCCTGGAGGCCCAGCAACTGGCGCGCCCGGGCGACATGCGCGACCGCAGCGTGGTCGAGTTGCAGCACCGCTTCGGGGTCGACCGCACGCAGGCGGCCCACGTGCGCAGCGTCGCGCTGCGGCTGTTCGACAGCGCCTGTCCCGACGCCGACGCCGACGAGCGGCGCGAACTGGGCTGGGCCTGCGACCTGCACGAGATGGGCCTCATGGTGTCGCACCATGACCACCACCGCCACAGCGCCTACCTGATCGACCATGTCGACGCGCCGGGCTTTTCGCAAAGCCAGCAGCGCCGGGTCGGTGAACTGGTGCTGGGCCAGCGCGGCGGGCTGCGCAAGATCGAGCCGCACATGAGCCAGGGCGCGTTCGCATGGCAGGTGATGTGTCTGCGGCTGGCGGTCATCAAGTGCCATGCCCGCGGCGTCGTCAACCGGAGCGCGCTCGGTCTGACGGCGGACGGCCAGCAGGCGCACCTGGCCTTCGACGCCAGGTGGGCGGCGCAGCGTCTGCGCACGGTGTACCTGCTGCGCGAGGAGGCCGCCGCCTGGGCCAGGCACGGGACGCTGACTTTGCACCTGCCCGTCGAATAGGCCGCAGACGGCCCCGGTGTGCCTGCCGCGGCGCCCGCCGACGCGGCCCTCGAGAACGCCGCGCTGAAGCCGGCGCCGCTCAGCGCCGGGTCGCCAGCCAGATGCTGGGCAGGATCAATGCCGCCCCGATGGCGTGGTAGCTCTGCGGCACTTCGCCCAGGAAGAGCCAGGCGTTGAGTGCACCGTAGATCGGTGCCAGGTACAGCATCAGTGCGGTGCGCGAGGCCCCCAGTTCGCGCTGCAGGTACGAGTACGCCGTGTAGCTGAGCACGCCCGGCAGCAGCGCCGCCAGCACCACCAGCCCGAGCGCGGCGGGGGTGAAGGGCTGCTGCGGCTGGGTCCACCACTCCAGCAGTGCAAACGGCAGCAGCACGACCAGGCCGCCGGCGATCACCAGGGCCAGGCGCGCCGCCGGGTCCAGCCGCGAGGGCCAGTGCTTGAGCAGTACCGAATACGCGATCCAGGCCAGCGTGGCGCCGACGATCCAGGCGTCGCCGACGCTGAAGCGCACCGCCAGCAGGTGCGCCGGGTCGCCCTGGGCGATCACCCACAGCACGCCGGCCACCGCGGAGCCCACCGCCACGCGTTGGGCCTTGCTCATGCGCTCCTGCAGCATCTTGACGCCGGCCACCGCGATCGCCACCGGCGACACGGCGTAGATGAGCGCGATGTTGGTGGCCGTGGTGGTCTGTGCACCGAGGTAGACCCAGGCGCCGCAGACGTACATGCCCAGCGACCCCAGCAGCAGGCTGCGCCGCCATTCCTGCCGCACGGCGTCGGCGTTGCGCCGCAGCGCCGGCGCGACGAACGGCAGCATGATCAGCAGCGCCAGCGCCCAGCGCCCCAGCGCCAGCTGGTTCGGCCCGATGACGCCGCTGGCCAGCCGGCCGATGACGTAGTTGGACGACCACAGCGCCGGCACGACCCAGATCAGGCCGCGCGCCAGGCGCTGGCTGCGCTCACTCACCGAACGTCCGCCATCGCCTGTCCGAGCTGGACGGCGCCCTCGGGACGCCACTGCGGGCTGAAGGTCAAGGGCCCTTTCGGCCACAGCAGCACGACGGTGGAGCCGAGCAGGAAGCGCCCCATCTCCTGCCCTTGCGCCAGCGTGTGCGCGCCGGCCGGGTAGTGCCATTCGCGCAGCCGCCCCGGACGCGGCGGATTGACGACGCCGTGCCATGCCGTGGCCATGCTGCCCACGATGGTGGCGCCCACCAGCACCAGCACCCAGGGGCCGGGCGGGTGGTCGTCGCCATCAAAGACACAGACCACGCGCTCGTTGCGCGCAAACAGCCCCGGCACGCCACGCGCCGTGGCCGGGTTGACCGAAAACAGATCGCCCGGCACGTGGATCATGCGGCGCAGCCGGCCCGCGGCCGGCATGTGGACGCGGTGATAGTCCCGCGGGCTCAGGTAGAGCGTGGCAAAGGAGCCCTGCCGGAACTGTGCCGCCAGCGCCTCGTCGCCGCCCAGCAACGCGCCGGCGCTGTAGTGGTGGCCCTTGGCCTGGAAGATCCGGCCGTCGTCGATGCGCCCGAACTGGCTGACGGTGCCGTCCACCGGGCACACCCAGTCGGCCACCGCCACCGGCCGCGCGCCCGGCTTCAGCGCACGCGTGAAGAAGGCGTTGAAGGTGGCATAGGCCGCCGGGTCGGGGTCGGCCGCCTCGGCCATGTCGACCCCGTAGCGGCCGATGAACCAGCGGATCAGCGCTGTTGTCAGTGCTCCCGCCGGCGCGCCGGCGACCAGGCCCGCGAAGGCGGTCAGCGCCTGCTTGGGCAGCAGGTACTGCAGCCCGACCTTCCATCCCGCGCCCACCGCCCGCCTCAGTGCAGCGGCGCCAGCGAGCGAAGCGCGTGCACGGCCCCGGCGCCCACGGCCGCGCCAAAGCGCCGCGCCAGCCGCTCCGCCAGGTTGTCGTAGGACGTGTAGTCCACGATCTCCTCGGCCTTGACGACCTCGCGCGCGACGAAGTCCAGGTTGCCCAGGCCGTCGGCCAGGCCCATGTGCACGGCCTGCTCGCCATTCCAGAACAGGCCGCTGAAGGTGTCGGGCTCGGCCTTCAGGCGTTCGCCGCGGCCCTCCTTGACGACCGCGATGAACTGCTGGTGGATCTGCTCGAGCATCGCCTTGGCGTAGGCAGTCTGTGCCGGGTTGTCCGGCGAGAACGGGTCCAGCATGCCCTTGTTGTCGCCCGCGGCAAGCAGCCGGCGCTCCACGCCCAGCTTGTCCATCAGCCCGGTGAAGCCGAAGCCGTCCATCAGCACCCCGATGCTGCCGACCAGGCTGGCCTTGTCGACGTAGATCTCGTCGGCCGCCACGGCGATGTAGTAGGCGCCGGACGTGCACATCTCCTCCACCACCGCATAGACCTTCTTGTCATGCAGCGCCTTCAGGCGCCGGATCTCGTCGTTGACGATGCCGCTCTGCACCGGGCTGCCGCCGGGCGAGTTGATGCGGATCACCACCGCCTTCGCGCCCTCGTCCTCGAACGCGTCCTTCAGCGCCGACACCAGCCGCTCGGCGCTGGCGTCGCCTTGGGCGTCGATCTCGCCGCGCAGTTCCACCAGCGCGGTGTGCGGCTTGCTGACCGGCGTGGGCGAGCCGCCGCGCGACACCAGCATCCAGGCCAGCGCCACCACCAGTGCCAGCCAGGCCAGGCGGAAGAAGATGCGCCAGTTGCGCTCGCTGCGCCGGTCCCGGATCAGCTCGCGCACGGCGCGTTCCAGCGCCGGCTCCAGGCCGGGGCGGGGGGAGGGGGTCTCAAGCGGGTCCATGGCAGGCTCCAGGGGGTTCGTCAAAAGTGATCGGCCGCAGGTCGGACGATGGCAGCCAGTAGACCTGGCCGTCGCGCTCGACGGTGTCGATCGGTGTCAATCGTCCACGGCCGCAGGGGCCGCCGACGCAGCGGCCGTCCTCGGGTTCATAGGTGGCGCCATGGATGGAGCAGACGATCCAGCGCTTGTCCATGTCCAGGAACTCGCCTTCCTGCCAGTCCATCTCGGTGGGCACGTGCACGCAGCGGTTCAGGTAGGCGACCACGCGGCCGTCGAACCGCAGGGCAAAGGCGCGCGCGGGCCGGCCCCACTGCAGCAGGTCCCAGACCATGGCGCGGCCGCGTTCGGCCAGGGCGTCGGACGGGCACAGGAGCTCGGGGGCGAAGTCGGTCATCGATCCTGGATCGGTCTCACGCCTGCGCCAGCAACCAGTCGTGCAGCTCGCGCGTGGAGTTGAGCACGGCCAGCGGCCCATGGGCCTGGAAGCCGTCGGGCGTGTGCGCGCCGTGGCCGACGCCGACGCTGGCACAGCCGGCGTTGGCCGCCAGCTGCAGGTCGTGCGTGGTGTCGCCGATCATCAGCGTGCGCGCCGGCTCGACGCCGAACTCGCGCATCAGCTGCTGCAGCATCATCGGGTGCGGCTTGCTGGCGGTTTCGTCGGCGGTGCGGGTGGCGTCGAACAGCTTGTGCAGGCTGGCATGCGCCAAGGCTTCATTCAGCCCGGACCGGCTCTTGCCCGTCGCCACGGCCAGCCAGTGGTTGCGCGCCTTCAGCGCGTGCAGCATCTCCAGCGTGCCGTCGAACAGCACCAGCTCGTGCTGGCGCGCGAAATAGTGGTGCCGATAGCGCTGACCGAGGTCGGCATAGCGCTCGGGCGGCAGGTCCGGCACGGCGTGCTCCAGCGCGTCGCGCAAGCCCAGGCCGATCACGTAGGCGGCCTGGGCGTCGCCCGGAACGGCCACACCCAGGTCGCGGCAGGCGGCCTGGATGCAGCGCACGATCAGGCCGGTGCTGTCGAACAGCGTGCCGTCCCAGTCGAAGACGATGAGGTCGAAGCGGCGCAAAGGGGTCACAGGGTGGCCAGCAGGGCCCTGCATTCTGCCGGCAAGGGCGATGCCAGCTCGATGCGCCGGCCATCGGCCGGGTGGTCGAAGGCCAGCTGGCGGGCATGCAGGAACATGCGGCCGAAGCCGTGCGAGCGTGCAAACGCCTTGTTGAGCGCAAAATCGCCGTACTTCGGGTCGCCGACGATCGGGTGGCCGTGGTGCGCCAGGTGCACCCGGATCTGGTGCGTGCGCCCGGTCTTCAGCGTCACGTCCAGCAGCGTGTGCGCGACCTGCGCCTGCGCCACGCGCACCAGCGTGATGGAGCGCCGCCCGTCGGCATGATCGGCGCCCACCACGCGAACCTGGCGCTCGCCAGCGCTGTCCAGCGTCTTGTGCAGCGCCAGGTCGATGACCTTCTGCCGCGCCGGCCAGCGACCGAACACCAGTGCGGCATAGGTCTTGGCGACCTGCTTGTCGCCCTGGCGCTGACGGAACTGGTCCTGCAGCGCCGTCAGTGCGCTGCGCTTCTTGGCCAGCAGCAGGATGCCCGAGGTCTCCTTGTCCAGCCGGTGCACGAGCTCGAGGAAGCGCGCCTGGGGGCGGGCGCGGCGCAGCTGCTCGATGACGCCGAAGCTGACGCCGCTGCCGCCATGCACCGCCGTGCCGGCGGGCTTGTCGATCGCCAGCAGGTGCTCGTCTTCGAACAGCAGGTCGAACTCGCGAGGCGGGGCGGTGTTCGGGGCGCGCTCGGGCACGCGCACCGGCGGCACGCGCACCACGTCGCCGCTGGTCACGCGGCTGTCGGCCTGTGCCCGGCCCTTGTTGACACGCACCTCGCCGGAGCGGATGACGCGGTAGACGTGGCTCTTGGGCACGCCCTTGAGCAGGCGCAGCAGGAAGTTGTCCAGCCGCTGGCCATCGGAGCCGGCGTCGACTTGCACCTCGCGCACCTCCGGGCGTTTTCGCGGTGATTTGGGATCTATAATCCGCGACTCCACGTTCGTGCGGTAAGTGCTTGATTTATCGGAGTTTACCCGGGCACAGACGCGCAGGCGTGGAGGCTCGGAGGCCAATGCATGGCTTCCGGCAGGTGATGCAACACCGCGTGACTGCCGCGCGGGCCGGTTTGCCAGAGCAAGCCGGCGGCGCGCAGGACGTGGTGGCAGGAATCCGCAGCCAGAACCGCGCTCGCCCCGCGTCATCCGACGTGGGTGCAGCACCGAAAATTCGGGGTTCCAGACCGCCCGGGCCGCATGGCCGGGGCAGGGCTGGAACCCGCGTCGTCGCGACGCCCACCCACGCCATGAACCTGTCGACTGCCCGCCACGACCGCCCCGCCCGGACACGATCCGGCCGGCGGGCCGTGCGCGCTGTGTCGGCGCCCTGGTCGGTGGTGGGCGGCGGCACGCACGCGCCAACGCGGCGGGTCTGACGCGCACTCCGGTGCCGTCCGCTCCGTCGCCCAGGGCATTTCGCTACCCGGTTCCCACGCGGCTTTCGTGCATCGGTACCAAGAGCTCCGCGCCCACGACAAGGACGGGCGCGACCAGGAGACCCGATGAAACGCATGCTGATCAATGCCACGCAGCCCGAAGAGCGGCGGCTGGCGATCGTCGACGGCCAGAAGCTGCTCGACTTCGAAACCGAACTCGAAGGGCGCGAACAGCGCAAGGGCAACATCTACAAGGCCGTCATCACGCGGGTGGAGCCTTCGCTGGAGGCCTGCTTCGTGGACTACGGCGAAGACCGCCATGGCTTCCTGCCGTTCAAGGAAATCTCGAAGAACTACTTCCGTGAGGGCGTGAACGCGCGCGACGCGCGCATCCAGGACGCGGTCAAGGACGGCGACAGCCTGCTCGTGCAGGTGGAAAAGGAAGAGCGAGGCAACAAGGGCGCGGCGCTGACGACCTTCGTCAGCCTGGCCGGGCGCTACCTGGTGCTGATGCCCAACAACCCGCGCGGCGGCGGCGTCAGCCGGCGCATCGAGGGCGAGGAGCGCGAAGAGCTGAAGGACGCGATGGACCAGCTCGAGTACCCCAAGGGGATGAGCCTGATCGCGCGCACCGCCGGCATCGGCCGCAGCGCCGCCGAGCTGCAGTGGGACCTGAACTACATGCTCAAGCTCTGGGACGCCATCGACGGCGCGTCCAAGGCGGGCAAGGGGGCGTTCCTGATCTACCAGGAAAGCAGCCTCGTGATCCGCGCGATCCGCGACTACTTCACCGCCGACATCGGCGAGATCCTGATCGACACCGACGACATCTTCGATCAGGCGCAGCAGTTCATGAACCACGTGATGCCGGAGACGGCGAACCGCGTGAAGCGCTACCGCGACGATGCGCCGCTGTTCAGCCGGTTCCAGATCGAGCACCAGATCGAGACCGCGTTCAGCCGCACCGTGACGCTGCCCAGCGGCGGCGCCATCGTGATCGACCACACCGAAGCGCTGGTGTCGGTGGACGTCAACTCGGCGCGCTCCACGCGCGGCAGCGACATCGAGGAAACCGCCACCCGGACCAACCTGGAGGCGGCCGACGAGACCGCGCGCCAGATGCGCCTGCGTGACCTGGGCGGGCTGATCGTCGTCGACTTCATCGACATGGACGAGAGCAAGAACCGGCGCGAGGTCGAGCAACGGCTGCGCGACGCGCTGCGCCAGGACCGCGCTCGCGTCCAGTTCAGCTCGATCAGCAAGTTCGGCCTGCTCGAACTCAGCCGCCAGCGGCTGCGCCCGGCGCTGAGCGAGGGCAGCCACATCACCTGCCCGCGCTGCAACGGCACCGGCCACATCCGCGACACCGAGAGCTCCGCGCTGCAGATCCTGCGCATGGTGCAGGAGGAGTCGATGAAGGAGAACACCGCCGCCGTGCACGTGCAGGTGCCGGTGGAGGTGACGAGTTTCCTGCTCAACGAGAAGCGCACCGAGATCACGAAGATCGAACTCAAGCAGCGCGTGACCGTGCTGCTGGTGCCGAACAAGAACCTCGAGACGCCGAACTACAAGCTCGAGCGACTGCGTCACGACGACCCGAGGCTGGAGAACCTGCAGGCCAGCTACACCATGGTCGAGGAGATGGAAGACGAGGTCGGCATCACGCGCAGGCGCGACGCCGACGACAAGGGCAAGAACCGCCAGACGCCGGTGATCAAGGGTGTGCTGCCGGATCAGCCGGCACCGCCGGCACCGGCTCCCGAGCCGGTCGTTGCCGCGCCGGTGCCGGCGGCCCCCGCACCGGTCGCGATGCCGTTTGCCAAGGATCCGGGCAGCGGCTTCTTCGGCTGGGTCAAGAAGCTGTTTGCGGCACCGGAGCCGCAGCCGGTGGCGCCCGCGCCCGTGCCGTCCAAGCCGGCGGGGGTCGAACGCGGTGCCGCTGGCGAGCGCAAGGAAGGCCGCGGCGGCCGTGGCGGACGGGGCGGGCGTGGTGGCAGCAAGTCGGCCACGGGCGAAGGTCGTGAAGGTCGTGAAGGTCGAGAAGGTCGTGAAGGACGCGAGGGACGCGGCTCGCGTGGCCGTCGTGGCAACGGCGGCGAGCGCAGCGCCGCCAGACCGGCCGAGGTCGACGCCGCAGCAGAGAACTTCGTCGACACCGTCCCGGTGATCGACGGCGAGGCGGGCACCGGCGATGGCGAGGGCCGCCGCCGCCGCCGGCGTGGCGGCCGGGGGCGCAGCGGCGAAGGCCGTGCAGAGGCCCTGAACGGCGGCGCCACCGAGGCCGACAACAGCGCAGACGCGGCCGTGGAGCAGGTGCAGGCGCCGGCGCCGGCGCAGGAGGGCCAGGACGAGGCACCGCGCGAGGGTCGCCGAGGTCGTGGCCGAGGCCGTGGCCGTGGAGACCGGGCGCGCCGCGAGGCCGGCGGCGAGACCACGCAGGCCGACGCTGGCGAAGCCGACGAGACCGCGCCGTCCCGCACCGACGACGCGGCACCCGCGCCTGCGTCCCGGGGCACTGCGATGTCCAGGGCCATCGCCGCGCCAGGCGGACATGGTGATGCCGATGAGGCAGCCGAGACGGCTGCGCAAGCGCACTCCGAAGTGCAGGAGCGAGGGCAGGAGGATGTGCCGGCGCCAGACCGGACGCCCGTGCGCCCGGCGGCGCAGGCGGAACCGTACGCGTCGATGCCGGCCGCGGTGACTGCCGATAGACAGGCGCCCATGCCGGCGGCGGCAGCGGCTGTGCCCGCACCCTCGATGCCCGCGTTGCCCGAGTTCGAGCTGCCGACCGACCAGCTGCACGCGCTGGCCGACGCAGCCGGCCTGCAGTGGGTGGATTCCGATCCCGAGAAGGTGAGCGCGGCCCAGGCCGCCATGGCCGCCGAGCCGCCGCCGATCCGTGTGCCCCGCGAACCCAAACCGGTGGTCGTGGCCGATGAAGGCCCGCTGGTGCTGGTGGAGACGCGCAAGGATCTGTCGCAGATCCGCTTGCCGTTCGAATCGTCCGCGGGCTGACGGCGCGCGACCGTCAGGTCAGGGCCCCTGGGTATCCCAGGGGCCCTTCTTGCCGCGTTTGCAGGACACCCGCGCGCTTCGGTGCTCGACTGAGCGGCGCCGCGATGCGGCGTCTGTGGATGCCCCCGGTGACGGTTTTCCCTTCGCCACGATGGGCGCCACGGCACTCTGGGCTGCGCGGCGCGAGCCCGCACCAACAACGCGCCGGAGTCGGCCGTCGTCGATCGCCGCGCAAGCGGACACTTCGACCCGGCCGCTGGCCGCGCTGCTGGACCTTGCCCGCGTCCGCCCTGTTCGCCCGTTCCGGCGCCTGCTTCGGTTTCACCTTGCCCAGGGGCGCCTGGGCGGGCTTCCCGGGGTGGCCGGTGCCGCCCAGGTTCAGGGCAGCCGTTCCAGCGCGTGCTGGTAGACGGGATCGTGCATCAGCATGTCCCAGGTCTGGGGCGGGCTGGCCGGCAGCATGGCGTGGCGGCGCTGTTCACTGTCGGGATCGGGTGCCCAGTGGCCGGCCTCGGCCTGGGCCTGCAGGCCCGTGAGCAGCGCGTCCACCGCGTCACCGCCGTCCGCGCTCTGGTTGCACAGCAGCACCATGTCGCAGCCTGCGTCCAGCGCCAATGCCGCCGCCTCGGCGTAGCTCAGTTCGCGCCCGGCCAGGTGGCGCGCCCCCTCCATGCTGAGGTCGTCGCTGAAGATGGCGCCGGTGAACCCGAGCTGGCCGCGCAGAATGTCCTTCAGCCAGCGCGGAGAAAAACCGGCCGGACGTGCATCGACCTTGCTGTACACGACGTGGGCCGGCATCACGCTCGTGAGCGTGCTCGACAGCCATTCGTAGGGCCTGACATCGTCGGCCAGGATGGCCTTCAGCGAGCGCCGGTCCACCGGCACGGCGACGTGGCTGTCGGCCTTCACATGGCCGTGGCCGGGGTAGTGCTTGCCGCAGTTGGCCATGCCGGCACGCAGCAGGCCGTGCATCAGGCTCTTCGCGAGCAGGGTGGCCACGCGCGGGTCGCGGTGGAACGCGCGGTCGCCGATCACGCCCGAGGGGCCGTGGTCCAGGTCCAGCACCGGCGTGAAGCTGAGGTCCACGCCGCAGGCCCGCAGTTCGGCCGCCAGCACGAAGCCGGCGGCACTGGCGGCGTCGGTGGCCGTCATGGGGTCGCGCATCCACAGCGTGCCCAGTTCGCGCATCGGCGGCAGCGCTGTGAAGCCGTCGGTGCGGAAGCGCTGCACGCGCCCGCCTTCATGGTCGACGCAGATCAGCAGGTCGTCGCGCACGGCCTTGATGTCGGCGCACAACGCGGTCAGCTGGGCACGGCTCTCCCAGTTGCGTGCGAACAGGATCAGGCCGCCGGTCAGCGGGTGGCGCAGGCGCTGCCGGTCTGCAGCGGTCAGCGTCGTGCCGGCGACGTCGAGAATGACGGGGGCATGTTCGGTCATGGAAGGGGTTTCCTTTGTTCGACGACGACGAAGCTGGCGGCGTAGTCGGACTCGTCGGTGACGCTGACGTGGGCCTGCAGGCCCCGCGCCGCAAACCAGTCGGCGAGAACGCCGTGCAGCTGGATGTAGGGTTGGCCGCTGGCATGGTTGAGGATCTCGCAGGCGCGCCACGTCATCGGCGTTCGGATGCCCAGCCCGACGGCCTTCGAGAAGGCCTCCTTGGCAGAGAAGCGCGTCGCCAGGTAGCGCACGCCGCGCACCTCGGCGCGCGTGCGGCGGGCGCGGAACACCTTCAGTTCGGCCGGGCCCAGCACGCGCTCGGCGAACCGGTCACCGCGGCGAGCCAGCGTGGCCTCGATGCGGCGCACGTCGCAGATGTCGGTGCCGATGCCGAAGATCATCCGGCGGCTGCGTCGATGCAGCGCAGGTAGGCCTGCACCGTGGCCGGCAGGCCCAGTTCCAGCGCGTCGGCGACCAGTGCGTGGCCGATCGACACCTCCTGCACGCCCGGCACGGCGCGCAGGAAATCGGTGAGATTGGCCCGGTTCAGGTCATGTCCGGCGTTGACGCCCATCCCGGCCGCCAGAGCGGCCCGGGCGGCGGCGGCAAAGCGGGCGAGCTCGGTCGCCTGGTGCGGGCCACCGTGGGCCGCCGCGTAGGGTTCGGTGTAGAGCTCGACGCGATCGGCGCCGACCGCTCTGGCGGCCGCCATGGCCGCTGCGTCGGCGTCCATGAACAGGCTGACGCGCACGCCCAGGGCATGACACTCGTCGATGAGTGGTCGCAGCGCCTCGCCCTGCGCCGCCAGGTCCCAGCCATGGTCGGACGTGAACTGGCCCTCGCTGTCCGGCACGAAGGTGGCCTGGTGCGGCTTCACCTTGCGCACGAAGTCCATCAGGTTCTGCTGCGGGTTGCCTTCGACGTTGTATTCGGCCTGCGGCCAGGACTTCAGCAGCGCCGCCAGCTCGTGCACGTCCTGGGCACGGATGTGGCGCTCGTCCGGGCGCGGGTGCACGGTGATGCCGTGGGCGCCGGCCTGCAGGGCCAGCGTGGCGGCATGCAGCACGCTGGGGATGCCCAGGTGGCGCGTATTGCGCAGCAGCGCCACCTTGTTGACGTTGACCGACAGGGCGGTGGCGGGGGCGCCAGCGGCGACGAGCGGATTCATCGTGTCTCGCGTTCCAGGGGGATCATGCGCTGCAGTTCGAGCATCACCTGCCGCGTGCGCAGCGGCTTGTGGCCCAGATGATATTGAAGCATCGCACGCAGGATCTGGCGCAGCGGCACCAGCGCGCCCGCGCAGGCGCGCTGCACAGCGGCCAGCTCGGCTTCGCCGAGCGCCTGCTGCAGCGCCAGCAACGTGCGGCCGGGGACGGCAGCGTCGTCCGGCCGTTCGATCACGCCGGCCTCGGCGTGCAGGCCGTAGGGCAGTTCGGCGCGCACCGGCGCATGGGTCTGCGTCACGAGCGACAGGTCGGGCAGCACGCCGGTTTCGCGCAGCAACAGGAGCTCGAATGCGCGCAGCGCGGTCGCGCCATCGCCCGGCCCGGCCAGCGCTGGCAGCGACTGGGCGTAGGCGTCGAACAGCGCGGGGTGTGGGTCCTGCCGGGCCAGCAGCTTGAGCAGCAACTCGTTCATGTAGAAACCGCGGAACAGCGCCGCGCCGGCGACGGCCGGCACGCCGCCGGCCCATTCGGCGCCACGCAGCGTGTGCAGGTCGGCACTGTCGTCGCCCGGCTGCGGGCCGAGCAGCACCGTCAGGCGCTGGAAGGGCAGCAGTACCGAGCGAAACTGCGAATAGGGACGCTTGGCACCCTTGGCCGCGGCGGCCACGCGCCCTCGCTCGCGCGTGAAGAGCTCCACGATCAGGCTGGACTCGCTCCAGTCGTAGCGGTGCAGCAGGTAGGCCGCCAGGGGTGCGGCGGCACTGCGCCGGGTCATGCCGGCCGCGGCGGCCGGGCGCTACTCATAGCCGTAGGACTTGAGGTGCGCCTCATCGTCGGCCCAGCCGGAACGCACCTTGACCCACAACTCGAGGAACACCTTGCACTGCATCAGGTGCTCCAGCTCCTGGCGCGCCTCGCTGCCGATGCGCTTCAGGCGGTCGCCCTTGTCGCCGATGACCATCCCCTTGTGCGCGTCGCGCTCGACCACGATGCTGGCACTGATGCGCCTCAGCGTGCCCTCCTCCTCGAAGCGGTCGATGACCACGGTGCAGGCATAGGGCAATTCGTCGCCGGTGAGGCGAAACAGCTTCTCGCGGATGATCTCGCTGGCCAGGAAACGGTCGGAGCGGTCGGTCAGCGCGTCCGCCTCGTACAGCCAGGGCTGATGCGGCAGGTGCGGCTCGACGATGCCCAGCAGCCGCTCGACGTCGGCTGTCTTCTGGGCCGACATCGGCACGAACTCGGCGAACGGGTGGCGCGCCTGCATGCCTTGCAGCCAGGGCAGCAGGTCGGTGCGGCGGCGCACCGTGTCCAGTTTGTTGGCCACCAGGATCACCGGCTTGTCGTCCGGCAGCAGGCCCAGCACCTTGGCGTCGTCCAGGCCAAATCGGCCCGCCTCCACCAGGAACAGCAGCACGTCCACATCGGCCACCGACGCGCGCACCGTGCGGTTGAGGTTGCGGTTGAGGGCGGTGCCGTGCTTGGTCTGAAAGCCCGGGGTGTCGACGAACACGAACTGCGACCGGCCGACCGAGCGGATGCCGGTGATGCGGTGGCGCGTGGTCTGCGCCTTGCGCGAGGTGATGCTGATCTTCTGGCCGACGAGCGCATTCAGCAGCGTCGACTTGCCGACGTTCGGCCGCCCGACGATGGCCACCAGGCCGCAGCGCGCATCGGCGTCGGCAGCGGTGGTGTCGGCGCCGGTGCCGCCAGCTTCGGCGTGCGGTGCCTGATCGGGCGGGGGGGGCGGTGTGGAGGTCATGCCCGCAACGGCCCGCCCGGCTTGTCCCCGGCCTTGAGCGTGGCCAGCATGCGGCTTGCGGCCTCCTGCTCGGCGGCGCGGCGCGATCGGCCCTCGCCGCGCTCGGCCAGGCCGAGCGTGGCCACCGCGCAGGCCACGTCAAAGGTCTGCGCGTGAGCCTGGCCGCGGGTGGCGACGATGCGGTAGGCCGGAACGGGCAGGTGACGGGCCTGCAGCCATTCCTGCAGTTCGGTCTTGGCGTCCTTGCGCCAGCTCTCGGCTTCGGTGCCTTCGATCAGGTCGCCGAACAGGCGCTGCACCAGGGCGCAGGCGGCATCGAACCCGGCGTCGAGGTAGACCGCGCCGATCAGCGCCTCCATCGCGTTGGCCAGGATGGACGGCCGCTGGGCCCCGCCGCCCCGCGCCTCGCCTTCCGACAGCCGCAACACCTCGGGCAGGCGCAGCCGCAGGGCCGCGCGGTGCAGGCTGTCCTCGCGAACCAGGTGGGCGCGCACGCGCGTCAGGTCGCCTTCGTCGCTGCCGGCGAAGCGGTGGAACAGCAGCGTGGACACCGCCAGGCTCAGCACGGCGTCGCCCAGGAATTCGAGCCGCTCGTTGTGGTCCGCACCGACGCTGCGGTGCGTGATCGCCCGCTCCATCAGGCCCGGGTCGGCGAACGCGTGGCCCAGGCGGTGCTGCAGGGGCTGCAGCGTCGTGTCCACTATGGCGATCGGCCCTTGTACTTGAGGAGGATGTACACCGGACCGAAGATGTGCACTTCCTTGTCGTAGGCGAAACCGATCACGACGCGGTCGTTTTCCTTCGTCACTTCCAGGTCGGACCCGGAGATGGAACTGATCGAATATTCGATGTCCTTCTGCCGGTCGAACAGCTTGCGGGCTTCGGCCACGGTGCTCGGGTTGGCTGCCGCGACTTGCTCGACCGTGCGCTGGATCGTCGTGTACTCGTTGAGGGTGGGCAGCGTGACGACCAGCACATAGGCGATGAAGCCGATGGCAATGGCCCAGAACAACAGCCCGAACAGCGAAATGCCTCGCTGGCGGTGGAGCGGGGCAGGGCGGCGGTTCAGACGGTTCATGGCGGCGCGTGTTGGTCAATGGAACGGGCCGATGCGGCCCAGGTTACCGAAGTTCATCCACACGAAGAAGGCCCTGCCGACAATGTTTTCGTCGGGCACGAAGCCCCAGAAGCGTGAGTCCTGAGAATTGTCGCGGTTGTCGCCCATCATGAAGTAGTGGCCCGGCGGTACTTTGCAACGCATGCCCTCGGCACTGTAGCTGCAGTTGCCGGCATGGGGGAAGGTCTTGGGCAGGTTGCCGAAGTAGGAGCGCTGCATCGGATTGACCAGGATCTGGTGCGTCCGGTCGCCCAGTTGCTCGGTGAACAGAGGCGCGTAGCGCAGGCTGTCCTCGTCGTAGAACTCGCCCTGGGGCTGGACCGGCACCGGTTGCCCGTTGATGCGCAGCGTCTGGTTGGCGTACTCGATCTCGTCGCCTGGGAGGCCGACGACGCGCTTGATGTAGTCCACGCGCGGGTCCACCGGGTAGCGGAACACCATCACGTCGCCGCGCCGGACCGGCTCGTTGTCGAGGATCTTCCTGTTCAGCACCGGCAGGCGCACACCGTAGTGGAACTTGTTCACCAGGATCAGGTCGCCCACCAGCAGGGTCGGAATCATGGACCCGGACGGAATCTTGAACGGCTCGAACAGGAATGACCGCAGCAGGAAGACGATGGCGATGACCGGGAACAGACCGGCCGTCCAGTCCAGCCACCAGGGCTGCATCAGCAGCTTCTCACGCGCCTGGGCGACGTCGCCGTCGACCTTCTCGATGCCCTGGCTGGCCAGCTTCTCGCGGCGCGCGCGGTCCTGCACTTCCAGCTGCTGTGCCGCCGCCATGCGGGCCGGCTTGAACCTGAAGCGCTCGGCCACCCAGTACACCATCGTGACCAGTGTCAGCATGAGCAGCAGCAGCGAGAAGTTGCCCATCCAGTAGCCGAAGAACCAGCCCACCAGGTAGACGGCCAGCGCGCCGTACAGCGCCGCGGTGATTGCACTCATGGATGGTTTGTTTCAGTCGTCGACTTGGAGGATGGCCAGGAAGGCCTCTTGCGGCACCTCGACGGTGCCGATCTGCTTCATGCGCTTCTTGCCGGCCTTCTGCTTTTCGAGCAGCTTGCGCTTGCGGGTGATGTCACCCCCGTAGCATTTTGCCAGCACGTTCTTGCGCAGCGCCTTGATGTTCTCGCGCGCGATGATGTTCGCGCCGATGGCGGCCTGGATCGCGACGTCGTACATCTGGCGCGGGATCTGCTCGCGCATCTTCGACGCCACCGCGCGGCCGCGGTACTGGCTCTGCGCCCGGTGCACGATGATGGACAGCGCGTCCACGCGGTCGCCGTTGATCAGCAGGTCGACCTTGACGACGTCGGCCGGGCGGTATTCCTTGAAGGCGTAGTCCATCGACGCGTAGCCGCGCGAGACCGACTTCAGCTTGTCGAAGAAGTCCAGCACGATCTCGGCCAGCGGCATGTCGTAGGTCAGGTGCACCTGCTTGCCGTGGTAGGCCATGTTCAGCTGCATGCCGCGCTTGACGTTGCACAAGGTCATCACCGGGCCCACGCAGTCCTGCGGCATGTACAGCTGCACCGTGACGATGGGTTCGCGGATCTCGGCAATGCGGCCCAGGTCGGGCATCTTGCTGGGGTTTTCGACCATCTGCACGCTGCCGTCGTTCAACTCGACTTCATAGACGACGCTGGGTGCCGTGGTGATCAGGTCCTGGTCGAACTCGCGTTCCAGCCGCTCCTGCACGATCTCCATGTGCAGCAGCCCGAGGAAGCCGCAGCGGAAGCCGAAGCCCAGTGCCTGGCTGACCTCAGGTTCGTAGCGCAGCGAGCTGTCGTTGAGCTTGAGCTTTTCCAGGGCGTCGCGCAGCGAGTCGTATTCGCTCGCCTCGGTCGGATACAGGCCGGCGAAGACCTGCGGCTGGATCTCCTTGAAGCCCGGCAGCGCCTCGGTGGCCGGGCCGGCGTTGTTGGGCAGCTTCTTTTCCAGCGTGATGGTGTCGCCCACCTTGGCCGCCTGCAGTTCCTTGATGCCGGCGATCAGGAAGCCCACTTCGCCGGAGCGCAGCACCTCGCGCGGCTGCGACTTGGGAGCGAACACGCCGATCTGCTCGAGCGGGTAGACCGTGTTGGTGGCCATCATGCGGATGCGGTCGCCCTTGCGCAGTTCGCCATCGACCACGCGCACCAGCATCACGACACCGACGTAGTTGTCGAACCAGCTGTCGATGATCATCGCGCGTGGCGGGCCGTCGGGGTTGCCGCGTGGCGGCGGCATGCGCGTGATCACCGCTTCCAGGATCTCGTCGATGCCCATGCCGGTCTTGGCCGAGCACGGGATCGCATGCTCGGCGTCGATGCCGATCACGTCCTCGATCTCGGCCTTGGCGCTGTCCGGGTCGGCCTGCGGCAGGTCCATCTTGTTGAGCACCGGCACCACTTCGACGCCCAGGTCGAGCGCGGTGTAGCAGTTGGCGACGGTCTGCGCCTCCACGCCCTGGCTGGCGTCCACCACCAGCAGCGCGCCTTCGCAGGCCGACAGCGAGCGGCTCACTTCGTAGGAGAAGTCGACGTGGCCCGGCGTGTCGATCAGGTTGAGCTGGTAGGTCTGGCCGTCGCGCGCCAGGTAGCTCAGCGAGGCGGTCTGGGCCTTGATCGTGATCCCGCGCTCGCGCTCGATGTCCATCGAGTCGAGCACCTGCGCTTCCATTTCGCGGTCGGACAGCCCACCGCAGCGCTGGATCAGGCGATCGGCCAGGGTGCTCTTGCCGTGGTCGATGTGCGCGATGATCGAAAAGTTGCGGATGTGCTGCATCAGGACGGTGGGGTGGACTGCATCGACGCGCTTGGCGCCGACCCCGTTGCGGCGAACGGCGGCAGGGCGCGGCAGAGGCGCGGAAATCGGAGGTCGCCGACTAAAAAAAAGGCGCGTCCAATAGGGTGACGCGCCTTCCAACAGAACGTTTGGCAACTGCTTGTTGGGAACTCATTGTAGCCAAAACACCCCGTTGGAAGCCGCGCCAATGCTTGTCTTTCGGTCGTTGCAGGTTGCCAACACGATAAAGTTATACACAGGTCATGCACACCCTTGCACTGTGCATGTTAGCAAGTCGAACGGCCAGCGGAATGCACCACATGCCCATATCAAAATCGCCAATCCGGCGCCACATTCTAGACCTCGGCATGCCTAATGGCGCCCCGCAGGGGCCGCGGAACCTTGAAGTGAGAGGGCGCTCACATCGGATCGAAATCGGAGACTGGCTCGTACAGAACGGAACCTAAGGGTAACTTCCTGCATCGCGGAAAGACCCGCCGCCCTACTCGGGTGGGCGACGGGTGCCGGGCGGCGTCATCGCCCGGTGCGGATCAACAGATAGTTGACCCAGTTCTCGCGTCGTACCAGCACGCTGACGGTGTCGCGTTCCTTGGCCGCCTTGGCCGCCAGAGCCACGAACTGCTTGCTGTCGGTGACCTCCGTGTTGGCCAGCTGCAGGATGACGTCGCCTTCGCGCACGCCGGCTTTCGCCGCCGGCCCTTCGACCGACTCCACCCGCACGCCGCCGCGCACGTCGAGCGAGCGTCTTTCCGCCGCCGTCAGGTCGGCGACCGCGAGACCGAGCGCCGCCTTGGCTGCTTCCGGCTGCGCCGGCGACTCGGCGCGCGCGACCCGTGTCGTTTCTTCGGCCGGGAACTCGTCCACCGTCACGGAAAGATCACGCCGCTCGCCGCGGCGGAACACCTGCAGCGTGCTCTTCGTGCCGGGTGCGGTGCCGCCGATGATGCGCGGCAGGTCGCCCGACTTCTCGACCGGCTTGCCGTCCACCTGCACGATGATGTCGCCCGCCTCCACGCCGGCCTTGTCGGCCGGACCGTCGGGCTGCACGTTGCGCACCAGCGCCCCGCTGGGCTTGCCCAGGCCGATGGCCTCCGCCACCTCCTTCGTCACGGGTGCGATCTCCACGCCGATGCGCCCGCGGATGACACGGCCCTTGGCACGCAGCTGGTCGGCCACGCGCATGGCCTCGTCGATCGGGATCGCGAAGCTGATGCCCATGAAGCCGCCCGAGCGGCTGTAGATCTGCGAGTTGATCCCCACCACTTCGCCACGCAGGTTGAGCAGAGGGCCGCCGGAGTTGCCGGGGTTGATCGCGACGTCGGTCTGGATGAACGGCAGGTAGTCGCCGGTGTCGCGTTGCTTGGCGCTGACGATGCCCGCCGTGACGGTGTTCTCGAGGCCGAACGGCGAGCCGATCGCCAGCACCCATTCACCGACCTTGAGGCGGTTGGTGTCGCCAATCTTCACGAACGGCAGCCCGGCGGCATCGATCTTGACCACGGCGACGTCGGTGCGCCGGTCGGCACCGATCAGACGTGCCTTCAACTCGCGCTTGTCGGTCAGGGTGACCAGCACCTCGTCGGCGCCGTCGACCACGTGCGCGTTGGTCATCACGTAGCCGTCGGCGCTCAGGATGAAGCCCGAGCCGACACCGCGCTGCTGCGGCTGGTCGTCTTCGCCCCGTGGCCCGCGCCGGGGATCGGGATGCCCTGGCATCGGGATGCCGAAGCGGCGAAAGAACTCCTCGATGTCGGGGCTGAGCTCGGGCGCGCTGCCTGCCGGGCCGCGCCCGGCTGCGCGCTCGAGCGTGCGGATGTTGACCACCATGGGGCCGACGCGCTCGACCAGCGCCGTGAAGTCCGGCAGCTGCACGACAGGCGTCGCGGCCACCGCCTGGGCGGCGGCCGGCAGGGGCGCCAGCGCCGCGGCCACAGCCAGCAGGGCGGCCAGCGGCCAGGCCAGCGGCGAGGGGCGTTGAGCAGGATGGGGCATCGATGGGACTCCGGGTGTCGACGGTTGGCAATGATGACCCTGCCGGGCAAGGCCGTTCAGCGGTGCAGCAGCGCGGCGAGGAAGGCGTCCAGGGTGGTTCGTGGCACCTCTCCCATCACGGTGATCCAGTGATCATCGTGGCGTTGCATCACCGTGTGCATGGCCCCGAGCTCGGCCGACAGCGCCCGTGGGTGCACTTGCTCACGATAGGGCTCGATGAACAACGACACAAAACTAAGGCCATCCGAAAAGATGGCCTGCAAGGTATACGCTGGACCGTTGTCCGACGGCGCGGGCATCCGCACCGCGCTGGCGAGCGCGAATCCGGGCACCGGCTTGCGCAGCGTCCAGCCCTGGGCCTGCCAGTCGATGGGCTCGCGCCGCGACGGGATGACCTCGTAACCGGCAGGCTGGTTGCCGGCCAGCACCGCGGCCGGGTCGCGGGGCACGTCGAATTCGACATCGGTGAACGACGAAGATTCCAGCATGCGCCCGTCGGCACTCATGACGTCGGCGCGCAGCAGCAGGCCGCTCTTGCTGTCGACCCACAGGCGCTGCGCGAAGCGCAGCGCGTCGCGAGGCTCGAGCACCAGCTTGCGCACCGTGCGGCCGGCCACGTGGTGGTCGCCCAGTTCGCGCAGCGTGTACACGTCGAGCGCGCGCGGCTCCACGCGTCGCCGGGTGGACACCAGGCCCCGCGCCGCGTTGCGGGGTTCGTCCACCACGACCTTGCGTTCGGGCCAGACCGTGCGCACGGTCTCGTTGTGGCGGTAGACGCGCTGCATGTGGCCGTCCAGGGCCTCGACGCGTTCGTACACCTCGTCGCCGGCACACAAGTGGGCCACGCGCGAACTGGAGACCACCTGGCCGGCAGTGAAGACCATGGTGCCGCGGTAACTCAGGCCGCTGGCCGCGTCGTTGATGCGCTGCAGCCAGGCGCCCGCCTCGGTCGGCGAGGGACTGCCGGCCAGGGCGGGCGCCACCAAGCCTGCCGCCAGCGCGGAAAGCAGCGCGCGCGCGCACCATCCACGCCAGTCTCGGGCCGGCACCATCAGCGCAGCGGCATCGTCAGGTCGACACTGCGCATGGCGCCGCCGGGCAGCGCCACGGGCGACCCGGCCAGCGCCTGGCGATGCATCTGCAGGTACTCGTCGACGCGGGCGTCACGCAGCATCTGCGCCCGGCCCTCGGCACCGCCCGGGACGACCGCCGCCGACGCGAACTGGGGTCCCGTGGCGGGCTTGGCGGCGAGCACCTGCCCCTCGCCGGCGACGCCGCCGTCGCCGACCTGCTGCAACACCACCAGCACGCCGGCCACGGCCATGAAGCCGGCTGCGACGGCCAGCGGCAAGGCCCAGACTTGCCGCAGGGACCGCTGCGCGGTCTGAGGCGCCGGGGCCAGGACCACCGGTTCGCGCGCCAGACGCTGGCGCAGATCGCCCAGAAAGGCCGCGTCGTGAGCCAGGGTTTGGGCCAGGTCCTCGGAGCGCAGAACGTCGCCGATCAACTGGTACGCGTGCCAGCTGCGCCGGCACGCCGGGTCGTCCGCCCATTGGGTGCAGCGCCGCGCCAGCTCTTCAGGGGCGAGGCGGCCGTCGGCGAGGTCGGAGAGCCAGGCGTCGGCGTCGGAGATCGTCGGGGCGGCGGGCGGGTGGTGGGGCGGCAGTGTCATGGGCTTGCTCGGAAATGGCGGGTCTCACCAGCGTTCGCCGCCGCGGGTGTCCAGCAAGGGACGCAGGCGGTCGGCGATAGCTTCTCTGGCACGGAAGATGCGGGAGCGCACCGTGCCGATCGGGCAGTTCATCACTTCGGAAATCTCTTCGTAACTCAATCCTTCGATCTCCCGCAGCGTGATGGCCTGGCGCAGATCCTCGGACAGGGCCTCGATCGCCTCGTTCACGGCAGCCGCGATCTGCTTGCTGGCCAGCAGGGCTTCAGGGGTCTCGCCGTGGCTTAGTTCGGTTTCGGCGCGGGAAGTTTCATCGCCGTCTTCGGCACCCGGGCGGGCACTGTGCAGCAGCACCGGGTCGCGCTTCAGGTCGGACAGGGCCTTCTTGGCCGTGTTCACCGCGATCCGGTACAGCCAGGTGTAGAAGGCGCTGTCGCCGCGAAAGTTCGGCATCGCACGATAGGCGCGGATGAAGGACTCCTGGGCAATGTCCTGCACGAGGTCGCTGTCCCGCACCATGCGCCCGATCAGGCGTTCGATGCGGCGCTGGTACTTGACGACCAGCATCTCGAAGGCGCGCATGTCACCGCGCTTGACGCGGTCGACCAGCAGGGCATCGGCATCGGCGTCGGACATCAAGCCCACGGCCCGGGCGGTGGGCCGCTCGCGGGGCCATCCGCGGGGCCCGGATCGGTGCGGCCGTCGCAGGCATACAAGGCTGGACGGGCCGCCGCCACCTGAACGGCTCCGGCGGCCAGCCAGTGTGTCGGACCGCCGCCTGCAGGCGTGCAGCGCAGCAGCATCCAGCCGCCGGTGTCGATCGCGACCCGCACCTGCGACATCGGCAGGGCCGCGCCGGCGCCCTGGCCGAGCAGCTGCCAGCGCGCGCCGTCCCAGGACAGGCGACGCGACGTGCCGCCCACCTGGAACCACACGGCCGTGGCCGCCAGGCTACCCGCTGCCAGCGCCAGCCACCAGGCCGGCGCGGGTGGCCAGGCGCCGAGCGCCAGCACCCAGCGAGCCAGCACCATGGCCGTCAGACCCGCTAGCGCGCCCTGGATCCGCCGCCAGAGGCCGCCGTCCTCACACGACAGCGACACCGCAGGTGGCGGCCGCATGGTCGAGGCACTCAGGCACGCCGGAACACCAGCGTGCCGTTCGTTCCCCCGAAGCCGAAGTTGTTCTTCACGGCGACGTCGATGCGCATCTCGCGCGCCTGGTTGGCGCAATAGTCGAGATCGCACTCCGGGTCGGGGTCGGTCAGATTGATGGTCGGCGGAGACAGCTGGTGCTTCAGGGCCAGCACCGTGAACACCGATTCGATGCCTCCCGCGCCGCCGAGCAGATGGCCCGTCATCGACTTGGTGGAGTTCACCACCAGGCGCCCGGCGTGGTCGCCGAAGGCCAGCTTGATGGCGTTGGTCTCGTTCAGGTCGCCCAGCGGCGTGGAGGTGCCGTGCGCGTTGAGGTACTGCACTTCATCGGTGTTGATGCGGGCGTTGCGCAGCGCCGCCCGCATCGCGCGCTTCGGGCCGTCGACGTTGGGTGCGGTCATGTGGAACGCGTCGGCGCCCATGCCGAACCCGGCCAGTTCCGCGTAGACCTTGGCGCCGCGGCGCTTGGCGTGCTCGTATTCCTCGAGCACCAGCACGCCGGCGCCTTCCCCGAGCACGAAACCGTCGCGCCCCTTGTCCCAGGGCCGCGAAGCAGCCTTCGGATCGTCGTTGCGGGTCGACAGCGCACGCGCGGCGGCAAAGCCACCGATGCCCAGCGGGGATACCGTGCTTTCGGCGCCGCCGGCGACCATCACGTCAGCGTCGCCGTATTCGATCAGGCGGCCGGCCTCGCCGATACAGTGCAGGCCGGTCGTGCAGGCGGTGACGATGGCCAGGTTCGGGCCGGTGAAACCGTACTTGATCGACAGGTGGCCGGAGATCATGTTGATGATCGATGCCGGCACGAAGAAGGGCGAGATGCGGCGCGGCCCGCGCTCGGTGTATTCCTGGTGCGTGGCTTCGATCATCGGCAGTCCGCCGATGCCCGACCCCACCATGCACCCGATGCGCTCTGCAGTGACCTCGTCCAGCGCGTCGCCATGCGGCAGGCCCGCATCCTGAACGGCCTGGATCGACGCGGCCAGGCCGAAATGGATGAAGGTGTCCATATGCCGGGCTTCCTTGCCGGGCATGTAGTCCTCGACATTGAACCCCTTGACCTCGCCGGCGAAGCGGCAGGCCATGGCCGCGGCGTCGAACCGGGTGATGTCGCCGATGCCCGACCGGCCCGCGGTCAGGTTGGCCCAGCCTTCGTCCACGGTGTTCCCGACCGGGCTGACCAGTCCCAGGCCGGTGACGACGACTCGTCGGCGCGTCACTTCTGGTGCTTGACGGCGTAGTCGATCGCCAGCTGCACGGTGGTGATCTTCTCGGCCTCTTCGTCCGGGATCTCGATCCCGAACTCGTCCTCGAGCGCCATGACCAGCTCGACCGTGTCCAGCGAATCGGCGCCCAGATCGGCTACGAAGGCCTTCTCGTTGGTGACGTCAGCCTCGGGTACGCCGAGCTGCTCGGCAATGATCTTCTTGACACGGGATTCGATGTCGCTCATGGCTCCTCCAAAGATGGCTCGTGAGATTCTACCGGCGCCGCCGACTGGCCCGATAGGGCTCAGCCCATGTACATGCCACCATTGACATGCAGCTCGGTGCCGGTGATGTAACCGGCCTCTTCCGAAGCCAGAAAGGCCACCGCATGCGCCACTTCCTCCGGACGGCCCAGCCGTGCCAGTGGAATCTGCTGCAGCAGCGCGGTGCGTTGTGCCTCCGGCAGGGCGTCGGTCATGTCGGTGGCGATGAAACCCGGCGCCACGCAGTTGACGGTGACGCTGCGACTGCCCAGTTCGCGCGCCAGCGCACGTGTCATGCCGGCCACCCCGGCCTTGGCGGCGGCGTAGTTGGCCTGGCCGGCGTTGCCGCTTGCGCCCACCACCGACGTGATGTTGACGATGCGGCCCCAGCGCTGCTTCATCATCGGGCGCAGCACGGCCCGGCTGAGCCGGAACACCGCTTTCAGGTTGGTGTCCAGCACCGCGTCCCAGTCGTCGTCCTTCATGCGCATCGCCAGCTGGTCGCGCGTGATGCCGGCATTGTTGACCAGCACGTGCAGGCCGCCTTCGGCCTTCACCAGCGCGTCGACCGCGGCGTCGGCGGCGTCGGCGTCGGTGACGTCGAGGCGGATGCCGCGCGACCCCGGGTAGGCGGCGAGCCCGAGCGCGACGGCCTCGGCCCCGGCGTCGGTGGTGGCGGTGCCGATGACCCGGTGGCCCTGGGCGGCCAGGGCGGTGGCGATGGCACGGCCGATGCCACGCGACGCCCCGGTGACCAGTGCAATGCGGGGGGTCGCGCTCACGCCAGCCACCCGCGGGCTTCGGCGGCGCTGGCGGGGTCGAGCACGGTGGTGGTGACCACGCCTTCGTGCTCGATGCGTTTGACGATCTTGCTCAGCACGCGCCCGGGCCCGCATTCGAAGATGTGCCGCAGCCCGCGCGCGTGCAGCGCGCCGATCAGTTCCACCCAGCGCACAGGGCCGAAGGCCTGGCGGTAGAGCGCGTCGCGGATGCGGTCGGGATCCGTCTCCGCGCGCACGTCGATGTTGTTGACGACCGGGATGCGCGGTACGGCCAGCGGCGTGTCGGCAAGCCTTTGCTTGAGCTGCTCGGCGGCCGGCTTCATCAGCGCGCAATGGAACGGCGCCGACACCGGCAGCGGCATGACCCGCTTGGCGCCCGCCTGCTTGAGGTGGATCACCGCGGCATCGACGCCGGCGCGCGAGCCGGAGATGACGGTCTGCTTGGGGTCGTTGAAGTTGGCGGCCGAGACGACCTCGCCGCTTTCGCGTGCGGCCTGCTCGCAGGCGCGCTGCACGTCCGCACCGTCCATGCCCAGCACGGCGACCATGGCGCCGGCGCCCACCGGCACGGCACCCTGCATGGCCTGGGCGCGAAAGCGTACCAACGGCACGGCGTCGGCGAGCGACAGCGCGCCGGCGGCGACCAGTGCGCTGTACTCGCCCAGCGAATGGCCGGCCACCGCCGCGGGAGCCGGCCCGCCATCGGCCAGCCAGGCCCGGTAGTTGGCCACGCCGGCCACCAGCATCACGAGTTGCGTCTGGGTGGTCAGGGCCAGGGCCTCCTCGGGCCCCTGCCGGATCAGGCCGGCCACGTCCTCGCCGCAGGCGGCACCGGCCTCGGCCAGCGTGTCGCGCACGGCCGGGTGCTCCGCCCAGGCGTCCAGCATGCCGACGGACTGTGAGCCTTGGCCAGGGAAGACGAATGCAAACGGTTTCATGGGCAGGTCCAATCTTTGTGGCTGGCCGCGACTGCGCGCGC